>Ga0182011_10002400_pt1 | contig 15820 bp, 31 predicted proteins | sample 711E1DmetaG_FD_120481 | JGI IMG/M metagenome (GOLD analysis project Ga0182011, IMG submission 120481) | Permafrost microbial communities from Stordalen Mire, Sweden - 711E1D metaG | ecosystem: Environmental > Terrestrial > Soil > Wetlands > Permafrost | place: Sweden: Stordalen | collected... | reverse complement strand
GTTTGGCAATTCTGTTTCATCAACCCATTCCCAACTAATTCCATGACCATAATTATCTAATTCATTTTCACTCATCATTGGGTTGAACCATTCTAGGATACTACCCTTTTTAAAGACTTTATGGTATTTATATTGATCATTGAACTCTTCTGGAAAATCGCCCTTTGCTAAAAAAGAATGTTCACCGATAGTATAATACGGTTCATCCGCAAACTCACCTCTATACCAATTTAGCAATTTATCCCTATCGTCAGAAATTGCTACCAATGAACCATCTTCAGTGTTTGAATTCATTGGGTTTAAACCCAATTTCCAAATTTTAACTTGATTGATTTGTCTTGTTTCCATGATTTAATATTAATGGTTATGATAAAAATTCTTTTTGCTCAAATATGTCTGTAACCAGATTAGTTATGTCTGTGTTATCTGATTTAGAAACTATATTTATGAACACCGGACGTGATTCATCATTAAAATCTACATGTTCATAGTCAGGATACTCAACATTATCTTCATCATAATTTACCATGTAACACTTAACGTCAAAGAGTTCTTCGACTGTCTTATCGCTTTTAACTGATCTAAGGATCTCGGTGATGAACTCCTTGACCATGTCCACTGATTTTTCTGTACATGTGGTATAGATCTCTGTGGATGAGTTGGTTATCAACCCAACAAAACTGTGTAATCTAATCAATAGGTTTTTCATAATTTTTATAGTTTAATATTTTTTACCACCCAATAGATTTTGAGACATTAACTCTTTCTTCGTGACTTAATGTAGATTCTTTTTCTTTCATTATTTTGGCAAAATAAGTACCGGTTTCTCCTTGGAACATTAAACTTCCACTTGGTGCAAATCTCCATAAAGAAAGCATACTTATATAATCCATGTCGTCAATTTGTTTTTTAATTTCTTCTGCTAGCATATTTCTATCTTATATCTATTACATTAAAAGTATTTTTAACAAAATCCCCGAACCACTCAGGATCATTTAAGAATGAATATATCTCTATGGTTCCATCTTCATTTGTGCTCACTGTGACCTCTTCATTGAACCAATCTAGGTCTCCGTTACGTTCAGCTTCTTTCTTTAAAATGTCTCGCACCATGTGTTCAGACTCTTCAGACAGTGTGAATATCTCAGTGGATGAGTTGGTTATCAACTCGATAAAGCTGTGAACTTTTATATTATGTGTTTTCATATCAATCATTGTTTTTATATGTGAGTTCTATCACATTGAAGTACTTATCAATGAGTTGGTTGAGCAGGTCATTATGATTAGATGCATTGATGATATATAGTGAGCCTGTCTTACCCACATACTCTTCGGGGAGAACAAAGTCTTCTTTATACTCATATTCATCATACTTAAATATCTCAGACTCATAGTCTATCTCGTTACACTCACATATGAACTTAAACAGTTCCTTCATGCTCTCAGTCACCTTGTTCTCATCGACTATGAAAAGCTCGGTAGAACTATTGGTGATCACATCACTCATAGAGTGAACACTAACCACATGTAATTCTTTTTCCATGATGTTTGTTTTTATATTGGTTTCTTTTTAGTCAATCTAAAGAAAAATGGTTTCTTGCTTTTATTGAGATATTTGAAATCACTTTCATATCCAGTTGTTGGAACGATCCAACCTTGGATAGAGTACCACTGATACGTTTTTATGTTTCCAGTTCCTCTGGATGCCATGCCACCAGGTGTCAAGTCAAATGAGATAACATTGTAATCATCCATGATATCTTCTTTACATATGGTCAATCTTATGAAGAACCACTGAAGTATGAACCTGTTTAAAAATCTTAGTCTTGCCATATGTTTAAGTTTATGTATTTGAATGTAAATGTAAACAAAAAAACTCTAATAAAGAAATTTTCGATGTTAAAGTTTTGTTAAATTTTCTAAGTGTTACGACACTTAACCATCACGTGTTGCCTCATGGTCGGTGGAGTTAAGATACTTTAGAAGTTTGTTTGCAAGCTCCAAGTGTTTCTCATCCTTTGCCTTGATGTACAACTCCGTTGAGGGTTTATAGTAATCATAACTATCTTCTTTATCTTCAGCATCTTTCATCCATGTGGGTTTCTCTACCTTCTGTGTTAAAACATCATTGATGAGTTCTTTGATGTCAACATCTTTCGTCATATCATTGACATTTTCTTCATCCTCATCATCCTCACCACGTTCCTTATACATGTCTGTGTCTTCAAGAAACGTGTCGAAGTAGAACAGATCATCCGCTGTCTTATCATTCACTCCAAAGACCTTCAACATCTCATTGATGAGGTCTTTCACTGTTTGTACTGCACCCTCACTATATGTGAATATGACTGTAGATGAGTTGGTTATCAACTCAACTGAACTGTGTAGCCTAATTTTTATCATGATTTCTTATTTTTGATTGTTAAACATTTGTTTTTCATTCACTCTATTAACATTCCTTGCTTTTAATAGATCTACGACCTTTTGTAACCCATCTATGTGTTCTATACCAAAAACAAACTCCTCAAAGTGCCCATACCTACAATTATAACCAAATATGTACTTGATGGCTGGGATGATACGTCTCCAGAAGCTTCTCTTTGCTAAATGTATGTGGCAGAAGACCATGCTACAATCTGATTCATGCTCGATGATGATCTGGTGTTCCCTGCTAGAGCAGTCACAGACCAATAATATTGTGTTTTGTTTGTTCATAACATTCAATGTTTAAATAATTTTATAATCGTTTGTTTGTTTTGGCCATCTCAAACCAATAGTATGGTTGCATGATAAAATCAAAGCCATGTAAAGGATATGAAAACCACATCCCAAACAACAAACTATAAGGTATGATAAACACCCATATGAGTCCTATTAAGATTGAAGAAACAAACATGATCAATAAACGTATCACCCATGGCATGTTTAGTTTCAATTCTTTATCCATCTCTGTATCAAATTCTGTATCAAATTCTTGCTGTGTCATTTCATTAAACATTTTACGGTTCATATTCATAGCGTTTTTAGAGTTCATACTCATTTGGAAAGTGGTCCAGATCAATTATGGGTCTCTTGAAGGCCTTGTTCACGAGTTTATGTGTTAGGTTCAGGTCTATGACAGACTCCCAGTTTGATAGGATGTTTGGTGTAGTGTACCCGTTTGGGATGCCCTTGCCCTTTTCACCATCATAATAGACCTCTATTATCGAGAACAGTCTCTCATTGTTATCTATCTTGGTCGCAAGACGGTAGTTCCAATAGCTAGACATGCTTAAATATTATTTTATAAATTATATATTTTGTAAATATAACCAATTAATGTGTAAAAAACACACGTATGATGTTAAAGTTGGGTTAAAAAATGTGCACCTCCCGGGACTCGAACCCGGATCCAATTAAGGCTGGTTCCTAAGACCAGTGCGGTTTACTCCAGTTACGCCAGAGGTGCAGGTGTGTACTCGTAAAGGTAGTCGAACCCTTGTGCCATTTAAAGCGACAGCGTTTAAAACTGTTGTATCTTACTCCAATTTCACCATACGAGTATATGTGCGCGTTTCCGGCAGGATTTGAACCTACGTGGGAGTTTTACTCCATCTGGTTAACAGCCAGGACTTTTCGACCACTAAAGCAACGGAAACATAAATTTTTGTAGTGCGTGGGAGATTCGAACTCCTCGAAATCTTACGATGCTAGCTTGAAGGGCTAGTTACTTTGGCCACTTGTATAACGCACCATGTGTGAGGCAGAGGGGACTTGCACCTATCAGTTATGTTTTATGGGTTTTTATGTACACTCATTAACCACAGACATCTGATCATTATCCTCAGTCTTTTGGACACGTAACTCACTGGTTACGCCTGCTTTCTGTAGCAGTAACTACCTCATTTTTGTGCCGGCAGAGCGATTCGAACGCCCTGTGTTTCTGATGTACCAGTTCTACAGACTGGCGCCACTCCACCATCGTGGCCGTGCAGGCATTTTTAAATTGTATAAGTGGATGGGCTCGAACCAACGACCTCAAATTCCCAAAATTTGCGCTCTAACCAACTGAGCTACACCTATGTTTGTTGTCCCATCAGAGTACGATTCTGAATTTGCGCATCCAAAGTGCGTCGTGCTAGTCCATTTGCACTATGGGACAATATCTTGAGACCAATACAGGAGTCCAACCTGTCTCTGATGCTTTGCAGGCACCCGCATCAGCGCTCTGCCAATCGGTCAATAAAAAAGCCTCTTAAGATCTTAAGAGGCTTTTTAGCACTAAATCATATGATGATTTAACACACGTAACCTCCTGACCCATTTTCTAGATAGTAATTGGGTTGCTCCTGTAATGGGAGACAATTGTTTAAGTTGTGTGTCAAATTCAGTTTCATTTCTTCTAATTTAATAATCTATATTATATATCTATACAAAAGTTTCGTAAAAGTGTGGTTATTTCTTATTTTTCTCTTTTATGATATTTTTCTTTATCCGATCCAATGCTTCATCGATGTCTGTAAACCTACCCAACAAAACTTGTTTAATACTTGTAAGTTTTGTTTTGTATTCACCAGATTTTAAATCATCTTTTAATTTCAACAATCTTTCTTCATATTCCATAAATCTAGAGTTGGTAAAACCAAAGCATGCATTATATCCCATTTTTTTTGGATCAGGATGATTTTTATATGCATTACGTGTGTCTACTATCCCAATCCATGTTTTTCTTAAAGATATTGAATTTTTTCTTTCTTTTTGTGTCCAATTATCTGTTGGAACATAAGTTAATGTATATCTTATGTTTTTTACAAGTGATGGCCATGTCTTACCTTCATATGACTCCATCATATCATAATCAACATCCATTGAAACAGAAGGATTACCATTTTTATTTATTCCAAAATCTAAATCATTTTCTTCAGCAAATTTTTTTATTTGTTGGAGATTTTTATCTGTATCATTAGATAACATTTCATCATCTAATGATTCTTTTACAAGTTTTTTCATTTTTGTTTTATTATTTTTGTTTTATTATTTTATTTTGTAAATATACAACTAATCTTTGTGAATAAAAAATGTTTTTGAATTTATTTTTTATATATCCATTATTTCAAGAAAAGATCTATCGGGAACGACTGCAGATATGGATCCTTCATCTTCTCCTATATTTTCATAATAGTAACCCGATCTAGCATTTCCCATTTTTAGATTCCTCAATATCATTGCATTTGCCATGTCATCACTATGAGGGTTGGATGGATCATTGGTCATCTTTCCAATTATCTTAACCGGAAAAATGATTGGTTTACTATCAAATGGTACGGGTGTTCCATCTGAATATTTGGCTCTGTATTTTCTATCCCTTGCATAATAATCATCCTGACTTACATCTGATCCACAATTAAATCCAGTACAAAAATAATTTTCAGTTTTTTCTTTTTTAGCTATGGTTTTTTTACCAGCCAATAGAGTGTCGCCGTATTCTCGAGTTCCATCCCACTCTCCTTCCGCTGGTACCCCTATTCTTGCTTCTAGAGCTTCTTTAGCAGCTTGGTATGATCCAACATGTATTCCTTTTTTACCAGTCAAGTTTTTGTCAGTAGACCCATGATAGAATATCTGGTCGGGATAAGAACCTTCATATTGAGATTCGTTTATCCAACTCTTAAAACTTTGAAACTGCATTTTAAACAAATATTTTTAGATATTTTATCTATCCATATACTCATTGGGTGTATCCTCAAGAGAGTATAGTTCCACTGGTGATATGTCTATCAATCTCTCTAACTCAAGGTCTGATAGTTCATCAAAGTCTTCATATGTGTAGTCTATGTACTTCTTGTATGTGTCACTCACGTGGTCACGCATCTTCTTTAACTCACCATATGATTTCATCAGGAACGTTATGATCCTGTCTCTCTTGTTCAGGTTAAGGAACTCATTTAGTGATTCCTTGACAAACTTGGTCTTTTTCATGTTGTTTGATAATTTTTATGCATTCACAGATTCCAGCACCTTCTTTATGACTCTCTTTTTGTTCACCATCTTTTTGACAGTGTTCTTTGCCTGTAAGGTTTCACTTCTCTCATTGTATTTTCTGTATAGACATCTTCTCACATCATCATGGTTAACCACCCCATTGAACTCTAGATCATTTATATAATTCTCTATAAGATTCTTACAACTAAAGAGTTGTATTTGATTTTCACAAGAGTTCATTATATTGATCACTCTTGAGACCTGTGTAAAATCGTGGTGATGTTTCATGGTGTATCTTATTTTTAGGTTTGTGACAACTTTATGTTCTTCTCCAGGAACTCCTCACTATCTTTGAAGCTCTCTATATCCATGTTGTTTGATAGTATGAAATCCAACCAACCGTGTTCCATCTCATCAACCTGAGACAACCTGTTCTCCCTGTGTTTAAACATCATACACCTGACAAATGGCCAGTTGTTTGCCATCTCTAACATGAGACAGTTATGATCAATGGTTTGGTTGGGTTGTGGTTGAACATTTCCCTGTTGGTTGTTGAAGAACTGTTGAAAAATCACCTGTTGTTGGCTCATGCGTACTAGTTTTAATTTATTTATATATAAAACTTAAAAATTATGTTTTATTTGGGTTCCCTTATCATTTCATCTGAATTCTCCTCCATCTCAAACCCAAACTTCCTATAGAAATTAGTCAATCTCTCCAGGTCTGACCCAAAGAAATCGGTTGGTGATAGTTTGAATATGAGTTCATACCTATCAGCAAAGTCGCATAATATCTGCATCACTTTGGTACCAACACCTTGATTCTTGTATTCCTCTGGCACACCTATCTTATGAAGGTACAGGTAGTTAGAGGGGTTGAGGTTCCTATAGAAATCGATGACGAGGTTAACATTGGGATACATATCCCTGATGTTTCTCTTCAGTTCGACGAACTTTTTATAGGTGGATACCTTTTCTGGGTTGACAAACTCAAGCAAAGATTCAGAGACCAACATAATCTGTGACATATTTTATTTTATATATCACCTGATCGCAAGGGCTTTATAGTCTATCGTCTCTTCGATAGCGCCAGATGCAATGTCAGCGGCCTGGATGATCTTTAGCAATGGATGGTTAAATGCCTTCTCATATGCATACTTTGTGATGCCATTCTGGGGCACCTCAGATGGACCCATGTGCCAACGTATGGCCAACATCTCTTCAGGTTTAAGCTTCACAAACTGGTTGATGAGATAGACACTCTTCTCGCCGTGCCCGAACGGCCATGGGTCATCAACACTGTAACCCTGGTATGTCACCCACCTGTTGTTGGAGTCCTTTGTGAATTTTTCTCCCTTAACATACTGGTTGATCTTACACACATCATGGAATATGGCACAGAGCAAGACAGACTCTCGCATGTACTCATAGGCTGGTTTCTTCTTAACTGTGAAATTGAATGTGTTTAGAGCATACTCCACCACATTTAGACTATGTGTCAATAACCCATCTTCAAAGTTACAGTGATAATTTGTGGAGTTTGGTGCGGTGAAAAAATCAGTCTCTGTCTTTAACCAGGACACCAGATCACTCACACCTTCTCTGTTTATGAAAGTGATCACCTTATCAAATCGTTCTATCAAAACACTATTCATGATGTTAAGTTTAAATTATGATGTAATTATAACAATAAATTTGATTAATTGATAATTTTTATTGGTTTATTTTTAAATTAAAATCACGGCTAAAATCCCCATGGCCAACACCATTATAAATGAAACCATAATGGTGAATAATATCAATTTACTTATCAATTTGATTATTCTCATTATCTAATTAGATGTTTGACAAACATAGATATTCTGTAGTGTCTTGATGGTGGTTGTTGATGTTATCTTGGAATACACAACCCTTAAGATTTTTTCATACCTCTTTGAGCTCGCAAACCGATGACCAGACTTATTCTTATAGCTATGCATCAGTGAGTCTATGTTATTGAAATCATCTAGATATTTATCCCTTATTAATTTGACATATGGTTCCACAGATGCATTGGGATCATCATACTTATACAGTATGGTGCCATCATCATATGTGCCAACATTGAACACAGAATTTGTTTCGGCGGCGGTGCCCCTTGTACCAAAATGTGATTCCAAATTTCCCTGAGCAAGGACAAAACATATGTCCATATCATACTTCAAACATTGTTTCACCAATGTATCTGCGCTTAGTCTTGAGTGAGGGGCCACTCTCTTGATGTAGCTCTCAGACTCTGCTAGCATCATCTTCATCAAGACTGTCGAACATACCTTTTTAGGTAGAGTCTTTGCGTTAATCACCATGTGACCATTATAATAACTATCAGATTTAATGTCTGGAGCCAAAAAAATAAAACCAACAAATATGAGTAAGAACGTTAACGTGAATTTTTTAGCTAAGATGTAACTTTTTGTCTTTTTTAAAGTTGAGAGGTTGTGTTCGAACTCGAAGTCCAATAGATCATCAAGTTCTTGGGCAATCTGTTTCTTTAAAACATTCATAATTAATAATTTAGTTAGACATATAATGCATTAATTTTTGAGGTGTAAATGTAATAATAATATTTGTGAATAAAAAACATTTAATGATTAATCTTCAAACAAAGATATGCTTTCATTATGATATTCAATGTCATCAGCACTCATGGGGTTCTTGTTTGGAAAAAAACTCTGGTTGTTAAGGTTCTCTTCTACAATTATGTCTTCTTTATAATTCACTTTTGTCGATGTCAATTCATCTATTCCATCCAATAGGATCATATATGGCACATCCTTTATCATCCCATCAATCAATCTGAGTGATTCAAACCTTGGATATTCTTCATCATCTATCAGACGAAGTATACATTTCTTATTCTCTTTTTCTAGAAGAATGTATCTTGATGAATTTTTGCCAAAAGAATGATTATGCACATCTTTAGAAAACACGCCTCCCTTTCCCTTGAACCAATTTTTATACTTTTCACCTATCATATCACTTGGCAGGATGATATGGTGTTCGCCATCCAATATTGTGACTAACACATTATTGATAACGTTTGGTATGATATCTTTGATCTCAAGATCAACTATCTTACAGTTAGAAATATCTAAGACCTTCAAGTCATATTTCTTCACATTTTTTTTCTTAGTTTCTGTATTTTTATTCATATCATTTAATTTTTTAACATCTTTTCACACATCTTTAATTCTTTTATGGTCTCATCTGGGAAAAACACCAAGGCATCCTCAATGCTTTTCTTATCCACCTCATATATCCTACAATATTGGTCTATCAACTCTTGACTGATGTTTATTTTCTTCTCCTTTGTTTCTTGGGTCTTCTTCACACCCTTTGCATACATCCAATATGGTGTCTTGTTGTGTTTGTTTGATAAGAAGTGTTGCCAATAATCCATGGCATCCACAGGGTTTATCTTTAAGTGTTGCAATACATTGACCTGCATCGGATAGTTTATCGAAAATCGACGATTGATCGCGAAGAAGATCTTCTTCTTATCTAAGGAAGTCACATCTTTCCACCCATCAGGGTTCTCAAAGATGATCTTTATTATGTCAAAAAATTCCAATGGTGAATGGTTTATAGATTTATATGGATAAAAAATAGAAAAGTTTCGTGATGATTAATTATTGAATGATTTATTAGAACAATGCGATCTTATTTATCTTATCAACATCATTGAATATGCTTGATTTGTTCTGTGATTGTACCTTCTCAGTGACATACTTTGTCCCCTTCAATAGTTCATACATGTTTATATGGGTGTTCTTTGTCTTTGGTTTCTTTAGTTCTTCATCTTTTAAACCAGCGAATGCGGTCCTTATGTTTTCAGGAAACACCCCAGGATCCAATGCGACCAATTTTATCTGTCTCTTCAATCTCTCATCAATATTGAATGAGGGTGTCTCCTTTGTTAAACTCTTTATGTTAGCTAACACTATGTCTGATTTCTTCAAGAGCTCATCATGGTCACATTTTGGACCCAGGACCTCCATCATCTTTTCAAACTTGGAGTTCGTGAACCTAACCTCTTTGCCATTCTTCAACCAGGTGAATATTGAGGGTATGTTGTCCCCGTCGTCACCGCAGAATATCTTACGCATCTTTATCAAATTCCCATCTGTCTCTTCAAACCTGATCTTCTCTGTCCTTTCCAGTTTGGCGAACTCTTCCTTATCAACATCCATCGTGAGATTAAAGATGTCTGCTTCTTCCATTGTGTTTAACCACTCTCTGAAACCCGTTGGTATGTATAGCTTCCTTGAGGCATTCTTGCCCTGCATGAATGGATTGAAGACCGTGGTGAACACTGGTTTATCATCATGTATATGTGAACTGACCAGTTGTCTCATGTCCTCATCGCCTGTCACGATGACAACATGTTGGTGCTGGATCATATGTAATTCATTGTTCCACAACGTGATGGTGTCATCTGCTTCCCCTCCCTTTATCCTTGTGACTATGTATCCATTGCCCTCCATTATCTCCGAGAACTCATCCAATGATGCATATATGTTATCCCAGTTTATGTTCTTGGACTTTTCTCTATTTGCCTTATAACCCTCATTCTCCTCTATGTTTATGTCCTTGCGCCATGAACTCGAGTCGAGTGCAAAGATGACCCTTGATGGGTTAATGCATCTAATTATATATGAAATATCCATACATATTTTCCTCATTAACTGATCCAATTGGTCCTGATCATCAAAGGTGTATGATTTTTGCCCATAGTTACTCACAGAGAACATGGAACGAAACAACATATTAGATACATCGAATATTGCGTTTGTCATAATTGTATTTTAAAGATGATATTTTATATTTCGTGATTTGTTAAAGACATGATGACCTTGTCACCAAGTTCCAAAAATGGATTATCATTTCTCATTATGTATGTCACCCATCTGTGACAGTGTGATCCTGTGTATGTGTCTGTGGTTGGGTCATATTCCATAAGATCCAGACGATCTCCAACCCGGAAATCTCGATCGTTCTTTCTTATTTCGAACCTCTTGTTGTTACTTACGATTTCTTCGAAACTTTGGGTCCAAGTCTTTAGGGTATGAATCATTCTTTATGATTTTTAAAAATATCAAAGTCTCAACATATATTCTCTCAAAGAGACCCATGTTTATAAAATATTGTGGATGACCACAATCACAACACTCTGCTAACCTTGGGAGTGTTCTTAACTGAAACACTCTAATGGAATAGCATTCTGTGCAAATACCGTTAGATCTTTTCATTATTTTTAAAAGTTTTTATATGATCTATATATTTTTTAACTTCCAAAAGAAGTGGTTCAAGAATGGGTTTTACTATATCTACATTAAAATTTTCCTTTAAATAGTTTGATTCTATTCTATTTAAATTTATGATTTTTATTTCAGTTTTTTTATCATCAATAAAAACATCAAACCAATTTTTATGTTCAGATAATTCTAATTTAAAAACATGATCAGGAAATTCTTCTTTCAATCTATTTTCAAAGTAAATTTTCATAAAACTAAGAGTTTATTATTATCTGAATTTTATAGACACATGCAAGCAGTGATACCAATTTGTCTATCACATGATCTAGTTGTGACTGATACTCTGCCACCGCTATGATGATCATTGGCACCTTATCCATCTTGTCTGGTCTGTTCTGTTTTAAGAACTCTATGAAGTTCATCCCAAGCGCAGACATCGCATCATTTATCTTTGATGAATATTCACTCACCACAAACTTGTAGTTGTTATACGCATCCGGTTTTGTCACACATAGATTAAATAGATCAACAAAATCATAGTTGATGTTGAAGTTCTGTTCGTTTAGTTCCTTAACACCCCTAAGGTAGAAGCTCTGAATTTTTGTGAGCATTTGCCTCATATCAGGAAAATCATTCTTAATGAATTTATCCAATATCTCTGGTGAGTGTGTTATCTTGGCCGCGTTTAATATGGATCCTATCCTTTTTTTATATTCATTTGTTAGATATGTTTCTTCCTCATTGTTTATCGGGTCAAATGAAATACAGTTGAACCTGGAAACCAATGGTTCAGATAGTTTGTTTATGTAATTTATAGAACCAATGAATCTTGCATTCTTAGAATGTCTCTCAATTAGTGGCAAAAGTCTTTCACAGAACTCATCGCTGGCGCCGCCAATTTCTTCAATCACAATACATTTCACACTATCCTTTCCACCTTCCAAAGATATCGTTGAACAAAACTTATCCAAAGACTCTATTGTGCTCACTTTACCATCTGTGGTAGCATCTATATATTTCGTCACATAATTTTTTGATAATATACGACTTACACTTGTTTTGCCGGTTCCCGGGGAATTGCTATACAATAATATGTTTTGTATTAACCCCTTATTAAGTTCATCTCGTATACGTTGTGGAAGTATAACCTGATCCAGAGTCTTTGGTCTAAACTTCTCAGTGAATAACTCTTGTACTATAGACATTATAAATGTTTTTTTATTATATTAAACAAACATTAAAAAGTTTTAAACCCAACACTTATCTATTGAAACTTGTTGACATGGTTGACCCCATTTGGCAAAACTCTTTGCATTTCTGGGTAAAAGCGTATTCAACAAAGTTTCTATATTTTCTAAAATCGTTTCTTTGTTTTCACACATAAAATTATCATGATCAATCACATCATAGATTTCTTTGGTCAAATCTTTCTTTGTCATGATAATATTTATTAAATTATAATTTTGGTTTCTTTGCGTTCATTATAATCAATCTTTGATAGTCACTCAAATCATCGCACTTCATTGTTTGGTAACATAAATCCGTATCAACCCTAGAACAATTTTCTCTTTGTTCTTTAAGTTTAATCATTGTGAACTTTTTGAGATGATATATCACCCATTCCTCAGTCAGTGGTTCCCCACTAATCTCTTCCCTAAAATATTCTTTAGCAGTCATATTATTAAGTTTTAATGTCTCTGAATTTATTTTCGCGCCGATATTTTTTTATATCTTTCGTAGAACGGTATGATCTCTATGGTCATATCAATGTAGATGTCTTCATTGTCTTCGAATAAAAACCCTCTGAAATAGATGGTGCCACGATTCACATCAAAAATCTCAAACTTCATAGTGTCATTTTTAATATTATATGTGTCGAACATATATATTTTATTATCTAAATCATTGAACCTTACATCCTTTATTCTGACCATACTATAGAAAACTATTGTGTGCCCATTTGAACGAAGGTAATAAGTATTATTGATGTTTTCTACCTCTATGGTGTCACCTGTGTTTGAAACACCAACATAGGTCCCATACAGATCATCAAGAGATAAATTTCTTGATACTCTGTCCCTTTGACAACCCATAGATATAAATATAAACAATAATGTTATTGATATGAATCTAAACATGTTTCTATTTTTTAAATCAAACCCCTCTCAGTATGTCCATTGCTCCATCTATGATATACTCTTTGTTTTCGAGGTACAACCAATAGTACTGAGGCAACTCCTCTTGGATATGTTCATCCAGTTCATACACAGTTCCATGTTCCAATATGTATTGGACAGTTAGGTCTGTCAGTTCCATCACTAGGTTTTTCATCTGTCCCATCGCAGGGTAATTTTTATTTGCCACCATATGATATCAATCACTATCTCATTATTCTTATCATCATACGTTATACCAAACAGAGATCTCTCAAACGTTTGGTAATCTTCTATGATGAGATTTATTAGTTTGAAACCATATGTGTCTTTCTTTCCCACATATATGTTAAATAGTTCTACCGAACTAAAGTAAACGGGCATAAACAATAGAACACATATCGCCATAAGAATAAAAAGAAAAACATAACCATAGTAAAAGAAACTATGACTCATTAACAATGAAAACAGTAAGTTAAGCAAAAAATATCCTGTGATAAAAATAATCATCAGGAACACATAGGCTCCAATGTTTGTCTTGAACAAAAATCTAAATAGCTTTTTCATATAATTTATTTTTAATGAGTAAATGTAAATATAACAATAAATGTGGGGCAAATCATTAACATAATGTTAAAATCATGTTAAAATCTCGTGGGTTTTATTCCTATGTTTCTTTTAAATTTTCTTTCTATCTAGATCCTATAGTATTTTATCGCTGAGCCTTAAGTACTTAATTATATGAACGCAAAGTGGAAAGTTTCGTATCTCATGTTAAAAGTATGTTAAAATCTCACTTTTTTATTTTGAGTTTTCTATATATTGTACTAATTGTACCATTACGACTCATGCTTGCAGAATAATAGGTAGAGTCTATCTTTATGATAATGTCATATCCTAAGAGTGTTCCAAATCCATTTATAGATACCCGTGTGGTATCGATTACTTTGAAGTTGATCGTTTCTAGGAGTGTTATGGATGTTTCATTTCTACAAGAAATGAAACAAATAAATAATAGTATCGCAAAAAGCTTTTTCATGTGTTTTTATTTTAAGTTATACCTAATTTTTCTAATTTTTAACAATAGATCATTCACAAAATTCTCATCAATGTTATTTGGTAGGTCTGATCTATTAAACTTTTCATTCATCTGCTCTATGAGATCATCTGCTTCCTTTAGTATGTCTTCATATTCATAATCACCTCTCTTGATAGCCAACAATTTCTTCACCTCTTCTGGGTTCCTTCTGACTATCACACCATTTCCATCAAATATCTCATTTGCCATGGTGAGCAAGCGTATGCAATGTGAAAGATTTTTTCCATCATAGTGCTTACCATGGTTTTTGTTCATCTTCACCCGATCTTCATTTCTATTCTCCAACCACTGTTGGTACTCCTTATATTTCTTACAGTGTGATGAGTAACCATCCTTATTGAAGACCAAGAATGATATGAGTACCAATCCTTTGGGTATGGAAGTCAATTGAACATCATTGGCCCTATCTTCATCTGAGACTATACCAGCACTGTTTCCACTATGATAGAACAGATCATACATCGCATATGTATCTCTTGCATGATCTATGGCAGCCAAACCAAATATCTTTTGATTATATTTTATCCCATAACACTTATTAACATCATTATAATCTATCAACCATTCTTTGAATGGTTTAGAACCACCTTTTTTTAATAAAACATAACAGAAATCAAGCACAGTCTTGCGCTTCATCTCGTTCTCTTCCCAATTCATCTTTTTGTTAAGACCTCGTGCTTTCTTTATCTGAGTGACAGCATAGTTTGCAAATGACTCCTTGCATCTCTTGCTAATAAAGTCATCTTTTTTCTCCAATATGATATCCATTATCGGGTCACTATGGATGATACAATCATTCGGAACATTCAAAATCTCCATCAGGTTTGGGTTGTTAACTTGCAACAGTTCCAAGAACCTCTTGATCTCATAGAATATGATGTCATTGTTATCATCACTGACCTGTTCACAATAACCAAAGGATAAGATGTCTTCTAATGGTTGTACGTATATGCCCCTGATGTCTGTGTCTGATGTCTCTGTGTTGGTTCCATATGCTCTAGAACCGCATATGGCTTCCCACACTATGAGATTGTTTTTTCTTAATGTATCTATGGTCAATTCATTCATATAATGTCAAATTTATGTATAATGTTCATACATGTTTCAATCACGTTGCTTTGTTCTCTTATGATTTTATCTTGTTTTTCTATGCATTCTTTTTGTTTTGACGTAAGTTCTTTTAAAAAATCGATCATTCTTAATAATTCTGTTTCATAACCAGTTATCTCATCTGTTACTATCATATCATATAGTTTTATTTTATCCAATCAATCTTCACTCTCCACCTACATATTAATTTCTTTCTATGATTAC
>Ga0182011_10002399_pt1 | contig 15821 bp, 14 predicted proteins | sample 711E1DmetaG_FD_120481 | JGI IMG/M metagenome (GOLD analysis project Ga0182011, IMG submission 120481) | Permafrost microbial communities from Stordalen Mire, Sweden - 711E1D metaG | ecosystem: Environmental > Terrestrial > Soil > Wetlands > Permafrost | place: Sweden: Stordalen | collected... | reverse complement strand
GGACTCATTGGTGCCACGACACTGCCGGAGTTCGTGCAATCGCTGTCCACTCCCCGCAAGATCATCCTGCTGGTCCAGGCCGGCGCATCGACCGATGCGGTGATCGACAGTCTCGTGCCTTTCCTCGCGACCGGAGATATTATCATCGACGGCGGCAATGCGAAATGGACCGACACGATCCGTCGCGAGAAGGCCCTGCGGGAGAAAGGGCTGCGGTTCATCGGCTCAGGAGTGTCGGGCGGCGAAACGGGCGCCCGGTTCGGTCCGGCTTTGATGCCGGGCGGCGATCCCGCCGCCTACAAAGAACTGGAGCCGGTGTGGAATGCGATCGCCGCGAAGGTGGATGCCAGGACCGGTCGTCCGCTCCCTGGAGGCAAGCCTGGCCAGCCGGTGGTGGGCGGCGTGCCGTGCGCCACCTACATTGGCCCTGATGGAGCCGGCCATTATGTGAAGATGATCCACAATGGGATCGAATATGGCGACATGCAGATGATCTGCGAGGCCTACGATCTCATGCGGGGATTGCTGGGCCTCAAAGCCGCGGAAATCGGCGCGGTGTTCGCCGAGTGGAACAAAGGTTCGCTGGACTCCTATCTCATCGAGATCACGGCTGACATCCTGCAGCAGAAGGACCCGGTCACGAAGAAAAAGGCCCTGGTGGACGTCGTCCTCGATACCGCCGGTCAGAAGGGCACCGGCAAATGGACCAGTGTGAACGCGCTCGATATGGGCGTGCCGGCGCCGACGGTGGCGGAGGCCGTATTTGCCCGCTGCCTTTCCGCGATCAAGGAAGAACGGGTGGCGGCATCCCGGATTCTCAAAGGTCCGGGAGCCAGGAAATACGCCGGTGGAAAGAAGGCGCTTATCCTAGCCATCCACGATGCCCTCTTTTGCTCGAAGATCTGTTCGTACGCCCAGGGCTTCCAGCTCATGCGCGAAGCGCAGAAGGAATACAATTGGACGCTCGACTTCGGCTCGATCGCGCAAATCTGGCGGGGCGGTTGCATCATCCGCGCGGCCTTTCTCCAGAAGATCACCGAGGCCTATGGACGCAATCCGCGGCTGGCCAATCTTCTGCTCGATCCCTACTTCAACCGGACCGTCAAGAATGCACAGGCAAACTGGCGCAAAGTCGTGGCGCTTGCCGCGCAGCAGGGCATCCCGGCGCCGACGTTCAGCTCGGCCTTGAGTTACTACGACGGCTATCGGGCGGCCCGTCTGCCGGCCAACCTCCTGCAGGCCCAGCGCGACTATTTTGGCGCCCACACGTACGAGCGCGTCGACCAGCCCCGCGGCAAGTTCTTCCATCTGGATTGGTCCGAGCCGGATAGGCTGCAGCGGGACGCGTAGTCCCCCGGGCTCAAGGCCCTGGGAAGGGCGGGTGGGTGTGGGCATCGTCCTCCGCGGAGTCCGGCGCTGATTCCGCCAGGAGCGAGGCGCAAAGACGGGTGACCCGGCATTTCTCCGCCATCCAGATCCCTTCGACACGGGCGTAGTCCTGTTCCTTCGATCCGGTCACGACACAGTAGTCGAAGTCCGCCCACTGCTCGATCTCGAACAACGCGGTCTTCAGGCGTTGCTCAATTTGTTCCGGCAGGTCCTGGCCCCGCGCGACCAGGCGGGCGCGGATCGTTTGCAGATCCGGCGGCATGATGAACACCGTGACGAGCCGCCCGCGCATGACCGGATGGTCGGCGAAGGCTTTCCGGTAGGCCTGCACCCCCTGCACGTCGACGTTGACCACCAGGTCGGTATCATGCGCGAGCCGGTCGAAAACCGCGGTCTTTTTTGTGCCGTAGCGCCAGGCATTCACCTGCGCCCACTCGAGAAACTCGTCTTTCGCCAGCGCCGCATCAAACTCTGCATTACTCAGGAAGAAATAGTCCACGCCATGCCGCTCTCGCGCCCGCGGGCGGCGGGTCGTGCAGGTGACAATGCGTTCGATCTCCGGGTGGCTGCCGACCAGCCGTTCGCTCACGGTGGTCTTGCCGGTGCCGGTGGGACCGGCGACGATCAACAACAGGCCGCGAAAATCCTTCGGCGGGGGTAGCATGGCGAAACAGGGATGGATCAATAGGTCAACGCCACCACGATAAGTACGATTCCATAGCCGAGCAATCCCCGGCCCAAGGAGCGGGCCCGCGCCGGGCGGGCGAACAACCACTGAAAAAAGTCGCGCAACCGATAGGGCACCGCGGCCAGATACAAGGCGGCGACGATCGCGACAAAAACAAACGTCACCATGAAGAGACGTTGCGGGACCTCGTACTCCATGAAGGCGGCGTGGAGCAAGGGCCAGGCGGCCAGCAGGACGAGCATGCTAAGCCCGCGCACTGCCAGGAAGTCGGGAACGTATTTCATCGAGAGCACGCCCAGCGCGGCGAATCCGATGACCCACGGTGCGTTGGAGCTGCCGAAAATGCGATCCGCCTCCCCCATGGTGGCCACCAGCACCAGAAACCAGAGCACCCCGCCGCCAAACAGCACGAGCGACGCGACGGACGATCGCGGCAGGGCTATGAGCGTGGCAACGACCAGCGGAAGATTCAGCGAGAGCAGGAAGCCGAGGAGGGCGAGGAACAAGCCCGGGAGCAGCGTGGCGAGGAAAAGTGACATAACGGCGGATCTTTCCTCTTGCGCTTCTCCTTGCTCGTCAATCCCCGCCTTTATAAATTGCTCAAGGCAGCGTGCCGTACAACGCGCTGGTTGTGGCGCGATCGATCCGGACGGGCGCCAATTCGCCGATCAGACGCGGGCTGCCGTCAAAATGCACCGTGCGATTGCCGCCGGTGCGGCCCATATAGCGCAGCCCCTTCTTGTCCGGACCCTCGACCAGGACCTCCTGCACGGTGCCCACCAGCGCGTGGTTCCGCCGCCGGGAGTTCTCCTCCAGCAGACCAAGGAGGATCTGGTTGCGCGCTTCCTTGGTTTCCTCCGGCACCTGCCCCGGCATGACGGCGGCGGGGGTGCCGGTGCGGACGGAGTATTTGAAGATATAGGCCATGTCGAAATTCACGGCTTCGAAGAGTTCGCGGGTTTGCGCGAAGTCCTCCTCGGTCTCGCCAGGAAAACCGACTATGACGTCGGTCGAAAAATGCATATCCGGGCGGACCCGGCGCAGATCGTCCACGATCTCCTGGTAGCGCTCGCGGGTGTAGGGCCGGTGCATGGCGCGGAGCAGGCGGTTGCTGCCCGACTGCAACGGCAGGTGCACATAGCCACACAGTTTGGGCAGCCGGGCGTACGCCTCGACCAGATCGCGTTTGAATCCCAGCGGATGCGGCGAGGTGAAACGGATGCGCGCGAGGCGTTCGATCGCATGCACCCGCTCGAGCAGCTGCACGAAGGGCGTCAGGCCGCCCGCGGACGCAGGGTCGTGTCGGCCGTAGCTGGTGACGATCTGGCCGAGGAGCGTGATTTCCCGAACGCCGCGTTCGACCAGGCCGCGGCATTCGACCACAATGTCGTCCATCGGCCGCGAGCGCTCGTCGCCGCGGGTCCGGGGCACGATGCAGAAGGTGCAGGCCATGTCGCAGCCCTGCTGGATGGAAACGAACGCGGTGACCGGCCGTTCGCCGAGCACATGGTCGCGGAGGGCGTTTTGCGAACCGGCCTCCTCGGCCACGTCGACGATGGTCCGGCCAATGGGAATCCCGGCTTCGCGGGCCGCCCGCAGGTTGTCGAGGTAACCAGGAACCTGGTGAAACTTCTGTGTGCCGATGATCAGGTCGACGTCGGGCAGCTGTTCGAGCAGGGCGGCGCCGCGGTTCTGCGCCATGCAGCCCAGGATCCCGAGCACAAAGAGCGGTTCGCGCCGCCTCCGGGCCGCCACGTGGCCGGCCTTGCCGATGGCCTTCTGCTCCGCGAGATCGCGCACGCTGCAGGTGTTGAGCAACAGGATGTCGCATTCGTCCTCCCGGTCGACGATGCGATACCCCCGCGCCCGCAGCAGGGCCGCGACCGCCTCGCTGTCGCGCTCATTCATCTGGCAGCCGTAGGTTTTGATGTAGACCCGGTTCACGGATTGATTGCATTGTCCGATGGACATTGGGGTGCAACCTATCTTACCATGGTCCCGTCCGTTTTTCATGAGAGGAGAGCCATCTCCCCCGCCATGCCTGAACAACCACGCACCTCAGCCGCCCCCGGAACGACCGCCACCCCCTTCTTTCTGCCGTTGTGCGCGACGCTGCTGGAGATTGCGACGCCCGAGATCTACCGGGAGAATCCTTTTCGGAAGACCGGTCTGAAGGTCCTGGCCAGCGCGCGCGATGTGGCGAAGCGGATCGATCAGTTGAAGCTGTCAGCGGAATTGGACTCCGGCCTGGAGCACTGGTCATTCGCGCCGGAGAAGGCGCTGACCGTCGATCAGATCCGGGAGGCGGCGCAGGTTTTGAAGGAGCCGGAGGTGAGGCTGGTGCATGAGCTGTTCTGGTTCTGGTCCGAGAAATATCCCGAGGAGGCGCCGGACGACCCGGCCATCAATTTTCTGGCGCAGGGCGAGACGTTGCGGGCGGTCGAGTGTTGGGAGGATCCCGAGACGGGCGGCGGGCCGGCCGCCCTGCACAACCTGGCGGTCTACTATCACCTGCAGGCGCTGGAGCAGGAGCGCCTCGATGCACCCGCCGAGCAGGATCTGGCCCAACTCTGGTTGCAGGCGATTCGTTGCTGGGACCGGATCCGCGGGGACGAAGCGGTCTGGTCGCGATTGCGGGCGCGGGTGACCGCGCTGGCCGATGCCCGGGTGCCCATGGAACTCGTCGGGCAGCTGCGCGCCACCGTGCCGGATGCGTTGGGGAAGATCTGCGCTGCGCTCGCGTTGAGCCATGGCGAACAGGGGCGCGGCGCCCGCGGCGCCCTCCACGCGGCGCTGGTCATGCATATCCACGGAGGAAATACAGACGCCCGCAAGGCGCTGGAAACCCGCGCGACGCCGATTGTGCGGCGGATCGATGTCCGCGTCAACGAGGCCAGGAACCGGGCGGCGCCGGACGCCGCCAACGGCCTGGCGGAAGTCCAGGCGTTCATTCGCGCCAATGACGAGGATTTGCACCTGATCGAGATCCTTTGCGGGCGCACCGCGGAGTACTACCGCGAGGTTTCGCAGAGCGTGGCGGACACGATCCTCAACGGTCTGGTGGCCTACCAGCGTCATACCGGGGATGACTGCGGCTGCTTGCCGGTGCTGATCTATCTGCTGGGCATGGAGGCGACGCCGGAGTTGAAGCTCCGTCTGGCGGACACCTATCGGATCGTTCACAGCAACGCGTTGTCAGGGCAGCGCCGCGACGTTCCGGAAAAGCGGCTGGGCCCGGCGGCGGCGGAACCCGAGCTATCGGACTACGAAAAAGACTACCGGGTGATCGAGGAGCATGTCGTGACGGGCCTGCCTCGGCTCGGATTGGGCAAGACCTCGCGCGCGGCGTTTGCGGCGCGGGTCGCGGCCATGCTGAAGGATCTCGCGTTTGCCGCCTACCGGGAGAACGACAATTTCGCGCTGGCGGAGCAGGCGTTGGCGACGGCATTGGCGCTGCCCTGCAGCGAGGCCGCGCACGTAGCTTTGGAAAATGACCGGGCGCAGCTGCAGCGGGAACTCGCGACGCGCAAGGAGAAGGAATTGCGGATGCAGACCGGCGCCAGTGTTCTCCAGATCAGCCGCGAAGGCGTCGATCTGAACGGGCGATGGATGCCCGCGGCCGATCTTGCGGGACTGCGGCATAAGGTCGAACCCGGGCCGGCCGGCGACCTGTCGGCGGCGATTTATGTCGTGGCGTGGCGGACGACCGGCGGGGAGGAATTCGAATTAAATACCACCAACCTGCTCGCGCCCTCGGAAAACGCGGGCCGGGACTACGCGCGCATTCTCGACGCCTTCTATTATTTCTTCGTTCCTGGTTTGATCGAACGCCTGGCGGCGGCGGTCCGCCGCGGCGAGGAGGTGCTGATCGGGGAAACGCCGGTCAAGAGGAAAGGCATGGTGCTTGCCTCCCCGGCGCGCTTCGGCGCCCGGGATGAGCTCGTGCCCTATACGTCGCTCGAATTCAAGATCGAGGACGGGCAGCTCTCGCTGTCCAGCAAACTCAATCCTTGGCTCTCCGATTCCTATGTGGTCGCCGAGACGTGGAATGCGGTGATCTTCCGGCAGCTGATTGAGGCGGTGCAACGCGAATAGGCCATGAGTTCCCTCCTTCTGGCGCAGATCTTCGCCCGCGATCCGCGGAAACAGGTTCGTTTTCCTGAATTGCCGGTGGATGAGGCGCTGACCGCGGTGCGCAGGTTGGAGGCCGCATTGCGCGAAACCCAAGCCGCGCCGACAGCGCCGGCGACCCCGGGACCGGAAGCGGACGATCTCGAGGGATTGTCCACCGCCTTCGGCGGGCTGGCGACCCAGGTCTGGCGCGCCATGGGCAAGACGGTCGATCCGGCAACCGGTGAACCGCGGGAAGAGATGCGGCGGGTGCATCGTCACATTGAAGGCGCGTTCGATGTCCTCAAACAGATGGGATTGACGATCAACGACTGGGTGAACCAGCCCTATGACGCCGGGTTGCCGGTCAAGGTGCTGACCTTTCAGCCTGCGCCGGGGCTTGAGCGCGACACGATTCTTGAAACGGTGCGGCCGACAGTGATGTGGAAGAACCGGCTCGTGCAGTTGGGCGAGGTCGTTGTAGGCACGCCGGTCGGTTCCAGAGAGAAGACGTCATGAGCAGAACGACCATCGACTACGGCATCGATTTGGGAACCACCAACAGCACCATCGCAGTGGTGGCGGGGACGGCGACAGAAGTTATCAAGAATAATCTTGAATCGGAAATCACACCGTCGGCAATCTACATCAGCCGGGAGGGCAATCTCTGGGTTGGCCAGAATGCCCGGTCGAAGATGGCCGACGAGCGCGATGAGGAGGACGTGGTGCTCGAGTTCAAGCGACGCATGGGAACGGGGTTCGAGTACAACTTCCGGTCCGGCGGACGGCGCATGAGTCCAGAACAGTTGTCCGCGGAGGTGCTGAAGTCGTTGCGGGGCGACGTGGCGCAGCGAAAGGGAGAGGAGATTTCGGCCGCCGTGCTCACCGTGCCGGCGGCATTTGAGCTTCACCAGTGCGATGCCACCAAGCGGGCCGCGGAACTGGCCGGCTTCCGCACCTCGTTGTTGTTGCAGGAGCCCGTGGCGGCGGCGCTCGCTTACGGACACCAGAAACTGGACGCCAAGGCTTACTGGCTGGTGTTTGATTTTGGTGGCGGCACGTTTGACGCGGCGTTGATCCGGGCTGAAGAGGGCACGATGGTCGTGGCCAACCATGGCGGCGACAACCTGCTGGGTGGTTCCGATATCGATTGGTCGATCGTCGAGCAGCTGCTCATCCCGCGAGTGAAGGAACAGTTCGGGTTGCGCGATCTGGAACGTGGGTCCGGTGCCTTCAAATACGATCTCCTGCGTCTCAAAGCGGCCGCGGAAACGGCGAAAATCGAGCTCTCGTACAAGGAGGCGACCATGCTTGAGGCCCTGTTGCGCCGGGGCGCCGGCGAACCAGTGCTTTTCGAGACCCAGCTCACGCGCCAGGAGGTTGCGCGGATGGCCGAGCCGAGCGTGATGAAGGCGGTCGCCATCGCCCAGCGGGTCCTGTCGGAGAAGGGCCTTACCCCCGCGGCGGTGGAGAAGATGGTCTTCGTCGGCGGGCCGACGCTCGCACCCTACTTCCGTGAGCTGGTGAAGGAACGACTCCAGATTCCGTACGATGTCGGGGTCGACCCGCTTACCGTGGTGGCCCGGGGCGCGGCAATTTTCGCAGGCAGCCAGCGGGCGGTGCCCCGATCGGCGTCGGCCCCTTCGACCAAAGCCCAGCTCTCGATCGAGTTGATCTACAAGCCGGTGGGTGCGGATCCCGAGCCGCTGATCGGCGGCAAGGTCGCAGCGCCGCCGGGGGCCGTGATCTCCGAATACACGATTGAAGTCGTAAACCTGCAGTCGAGATGGCGCAGCGGCAAGGCCGCGCTCAAGGAGAACGGCGCGTTCCAGTTCGCCGTCCGGGCCGAGCGTGAAATCCAGAACCATTTCCGGATCGAGGTCCGGGATCCGGCAGGCAACCTCTGTCTGACGGTTCCAGATCAGTTCACCTATACGATCGGCGTGATTGTGGAGGAGCAGCCGATCATCAACAACATGGGTGTCGCGATGTCGGACAACAAGGTCGGCATCCATTTCAACAAGGGGCAGGGCCTGCCGGCCAGGCACACGCGATCCTATCGGACCACGGTGGGGTTGCGGCAGGGCGAGTCGGGCAGCGTGGTGAAAATCCCGGTCGTCGAAGGCAACCGCGGGCTGGCGGATCGCAACATCCTCATCGGCACGCTCGAGATTACCCCCGACAAGATCGACCGTGATCTGCCCACCGGCAGTGAGATTGAGGTGACGCTGCGCATGGACTCTTCCCGGCTGCTTACGGTTGTCGCTTATGTCCCGCTGCTGGACGAAGAGTTTCCAGCCAAGATCGAGCTGGGCGGAAAAGCGCACCAGCCGGATATCAACGTGCTGCGGCAGGAATGGAACCATGAGCTGGCGCGCCTGGCCGATCTCAAGCATGGACTGGAAGAGGCCGGCCAACAGCGGGCGGTGGAGCTCCTGCAGCAGCTTGAGACCTCCGGGATGAAGCGGGACTTGGAGCGGCGGTGGCTGGGCGACGGCGCGGATTTCGACGCCTTGTTGAAGGCGGAACGGGAATTGATCGAATTCAGGATTGCCCTTGATGAGATCGCCGCGCAGGCGGCCTGGCCGGCTTGTGTCCGTGAGGCGGAGACCTGGCTCGCTGATCTCGACCGGCTCGTCGGGCTGGATGGCACGGATGAGGAAAAAGTCCGCGCGCGTATGGTGCGCGATCAGGTGCAGGCCATCGTTGCGGAGAAAAAGGAGGATCGCCTCAGGAAGAAGATCGATGAGATCGCCGACGTCTACGCCACCACGCTTTATCGCCGGCCGGCTTTTTGGATAGAATATTTTGAAAGCCTTGGCCGGAGCCGTTTGTTGATGGGCGATCAGGCGAAAGCTGGCGTGCTGCTCCAAGAGGGGCGGGGGCATGTCGCTGCCAATGACCTGAATGGGCTGAAGAACGTGGTGTTCCAGCTCCAAAACATGTTACCGGCCAAAGTGGCGGAGATGGCGCGTCGTGGGTACGGCTCCGGGCTCGCCGCCTAAAATCATGAACAAGTCTCCCGAGGCACCGATTTTGAGTTGTCTGCGCCTGATGAAGGCGTTGGCCCTCGCTCGACGCGGCAGGATGCGGGCGGCTCAGTCGTTGCTGGCAGCCGAGGAGATCTCACCGGAGAACCTGATCGAACTCCACGCACTGGCGGCGCTGGTCACCAGTGAGGGCGATTATCCGCGGGCGTTGCGCCTGTGGCGGATGCTCCTCGAGCGCGATCCCCGGCACGCCGAGGCAAAAAGGATGATCGCGTCGATCGAGCGGTGGCTTTCGCGGCCGCCTTGGGTCCGCTATGTGCCGGTCGGCGCCGTGGCGTTGATCGTGCTGGTCGTGGCAATCGTGGCGGCCATCGTGGCGTTTTCCGGCCGCAGCGCCCCACGGGCTGCAAGAACCGCCCCGCCGCCCCCCGCTGCACTCTCTCCCGCAGCGCCGAAGCCAGCCTCCGCGCCGCCGCAGACCATCACGGTTCCAGGGGTGAACAAGCGCCGGCCGGGCCCGTGAGCAGAAGGGGGTAGCTGTGGGATGTTCGACGTGGGTTTGTGTCAGCCCGGCAGACATGGGCAGGACGCCCATGCCACTTGCGCAAACGACAATCGGCAGATGCGAGGCCGCCACTCGCCCATTTGCGTTTTTTGCCGAAACGACCAATAAGAACACTGCTATGGAAACATTATCCACAAATGCACTCCTGGTCCGGCTCAACTGGCGTTACGCGACGAAGAAGTTTGACCCGGCGAAACCAATCCACCCCAGCGTCTGGGCGGCGCTCGAAGAGGCGCTGGTCCTTTCGCCTTCCTCGTATGGCCTGCAGCCGTACCGTTTTGTTGTCGTCGCCGATCCGGAGTTGCGGAAGAAGCTTCGCGCGGCTTCGTGGGACCAGCCACAGGTCACCGACGCCTCGCACTTCGTTGTCTTGGCCCCGAAACTCGCGATCACGGAGGCGGACGTGGAGAGATTTATCGGTTTGATCGCCGAGACGCGTTCCACCGCACGCAGCGCTCTCCAGGCGTATCATGACATGATGGTGGGGGATATCGTGAAAGGTCCGCGGAGCGCCTGGGCCAGGGAATGGGCCGCCCGCCAGACTTACATCGCCTTGGGCAATCTTCTGACTTCGGCCGCGTTGCTCGGAGTTGATGCCTGCCCAATGGAGGGACTCGACCCCGCAAAGTACGATGAGATCCTGGGACTGAAGGCCAAAGGCTATGGCACCGCGAGTGCCTGTGCGCTCGGTTACCGTGCCGCCGATGACAAATACGCCGGCGCCAAGAAGGTCCGTTTCCCCAGCGACGAACTGATCGAGCATTGTTAGGAATCCGGAGACGCGAAGCTCCGCCGGATCGCGAGATCAGGCGGTGGTTTTTCAGATCGCGATAATCTTGTCTCTTTGGATCGACACAGCCGCGCAGCGGACGTCACAGCGAGGCGCTTTTTACGTTCCAACATTGGCCAAGCGCGCGTGATTAGTTGCGTCAAGGCGCCGGGAAGGCATGGAGGGCGCCTCGCTGGGTGAAATTTTGCGTCGCGTGCGGGCATCGTCTGCTTTTCATCCTTGCCCCATGGGATTCCTCGACCGGTTCGTTCCAAAGCCCCGTGCCCGCCCGGCTCCGGCCCGGGGCACCCTTCCGCCGGACGAGCAAGCCATTGTTGAACCGGCTGCGGTGGCGGATGCACCGGTCCAGATGCCGGCGCCGGAGACCCCTGCCCCGTCGCCCGCGCCGTCCGGCGGGTCCGGTCCGGCGATGCCGGTTGCGCCCATCGCCGGCGGTGTGCTGGCGCGGCTCAAGGATGCGCGCGAAGCACTGGCCCTTAAGGATCGCGCCAGCGCCATGGTCATCTACGAAGAGGTGCTCGCTGTAGCCGGCGATCGCGCGGATGTTCTTGTGACCATTTCCAACGATCTCGGCGGCAAGGGGCACAGCCGGGAAATCATCGAACTGGTCGCTCCGCGGTACGATGCACAACACCACGGTCCTGCGACTGGAATCAGCTTGCTGCAGGCCTATATTGCCATCCGCGATCCAGAGTCCGCGCAACATCTGCTCGATCTGCTCTTCGCTCTCAACCGACCGGAGCTGCAGCAGCGGCTTATGGGATTCTCGAACATCATCGCCGATATGATGTTGCTCGGCGACGAGGGATTGGTGGCTGCGGCACCGCCGGCAGATGACACGTCAGCCAACGACACCCCGGACAACAAACAGGCCCGAAAGGTCGAGCTCGCCAGCATCAGCAAGCCGATCTGGTATTACGGATTGGAGAACGTGGGTGGCTTGCTGCCCGCGAAAGGGGACAAACTCCGTCGGGTGGCCTTTGCGCAGTTGGCAGTCCTCGGGTTGGAAGATATCGATGGGGTGGTGAAACGGCCCGAGGAGGAATTGGGCCGTCTCTCTCGCGGAATCCCGCTCTGGCTTGCCGAAACGCTTTTTTTCAGCGCCAACTGGATGGGCATTGCCGCTGTCGCCACCCAGCAGCGTGAACATTACGGATTGTTCACCGCCGAATGGGCGCCCGAAAATATCCGTCAGCTGGTCGAAACCAAGGAGAGCGGATTCGATTACGTGTTCACCGGCGCCCTGTGGCAGAAACACGCGGATTACGAGATGGTCCTGCACCTCTGGGAGGTAAGGAAATTCCGCGTGCGCAAGACGTTCGCGGTTCGTTGGACTCCGGGGACGGCCGACCGGGCCTTGGCGGAGTTTCATGCGCAATGGAGAACCTTCATGGAGTTGAAGGCCTATCCTGCCGACCAGGGTCTGGCCTATGCGCCGCCGCCGAACGTTCGCGACTACATTGAGGCGCTTGGCGCCAACCTCACCCTTTTCCTTGTGGAGAAACAGGTTCTCCCGTCCGCACAAGCGGTCGTGCCCGCCGAGTTAACCGCGCGCCTGGGCGCCGGCGCAGCGCAGTCGGACTTCGCGTCGCTGCTGGCGCTCAGCCTCTATGCTCGGGCTCGGCGCCTTGCCTTGTCGGGATTCGCGTCGCTGCCGGCGCTCGCCGCCACGCCGGCGGTGGACCAAGCCCGCCAGGCGTGGTTGTTGTAGCCGTTCACAACGTCGAACAACCCTTGCCCGGACGTTTCCCTGCGCGCCGTCCGCCGCGATCAAACCTGAGCGTTTTTGCAGGAGGTAACGAAGGAAACGGAGAGAATAGACGAAGGAGATGAAACTTCTCTTGGTTCCCTTCGTTCTCTTCTGTAACACATTATCCCCGATCATTCCATGTCCCGCCTGACCACTTCCGATCTGCGAATTCGCGCTGTCCGGCCCCTCGTTTCACCCGCGGTGCTTGCCGAAGAGCTGCCCCTGGATGACGCCGGGGCGGATTTTGTGGCCCAAAGCCGCCGGACGGTGGAGGACATCCTGGCGGGGCGCGACGACCGGCTGCTAGCCCTGGTGGGGCCCTGTTCCATCCACGATCCGGCCGCAGCGTGCGAATATGGAGAACGATTGTGTGAGCTGGCCGTGCTCCATGCAGCGGAGTTGTTCGTGGTCATGCGGGTCTATTTCGAGAAGCCGCGCACGGTCATCGGCTGGAAGGGATTGATCAACGATCCTGGCCTCGACGGCAGTTTCCAGATCAATCATGGATTGCGGCTGGCCCGAGAATTGATGATCGACCTGGCCGCGCGGCGACTCCCGGTGGCCACCGAGTTTCTCGACACCACCCTCGGCCAGTATTACGCGGAACTTGTCACTTGGGGCGGGATCGGCGCCCGGACGGTCGAGAGCCAGGTGCATCGTGAACTTGCCTCGGGGCTCTCCATGCCGGTCGGATTCAAGAACCGCACGGATGGCAACGTGCAGGTCGCGATCGACGCCATTCACTCGGCGCGGCACCCGCACTGGTTTCCGTCGCTCACCAAGGACGGGGCGCCGGCCGTGCTCGGCACGGCGGGCAACGACACTGGGCATCTCGTGTTGCGCGGCGGCGCAGGCGAACCGAATTTTGGCGCCGATTTGGTGCGCGCCGCTGCCGGTCTCTTACGCGCCGCGGAGCTGCCGCCATACCTCGTGATCGACTGCAGCCATGCCAACTGCGGCAAGAACGCCGAGGTGCAACCCGCCGTGGCCGCGGAGATCGCGGCACAACTGGCGGCGGGCGAGCATGCCATCTGCGGTGTGATGATCGAAAGCAACTTGCTCGGCGGCGCGCAGGACTACCGCGCCCGGCCGCTGGTTTACGGCCGGAGCGTCACCGACCCCTGCCTCTCGCTCGAGAAAACCATCCCCGTGCTCGCCAATCTAGCGGCGGCGGTCCGGGCGCGGCGCACCCGATCATGATCACGGCGGGAAAGCGATTGAGTCTCGCGAATCAGCCTGGTGGTAGGGACGGACCGCCCGACTTCGCCAAGGCTCCGTCGCGGCTTGCCCCGGATGAAAGGCCTCGCCGAAGCACGCAGAGCGTAGGCGGGCCGGGCCGTCCGTTGTGCTCGGCGCGCCCGGCGGTCGCGCCCTACCTGCGCCGTCAGCCGGATATGGCCGCTTCGATCGTCGCGCATCTGCGCACGCTCGCCAGCCCCCGCGACGCCGAGGGTCAGCGGCGGTTCGGTATCACCCCTGGCGGCGAGCTGCTGGGCATCCGCGCGCCGGTGGACGAGCGCAATTTTGTGAAGAAGGCGGTCAACTGGGCGCTGCGGCAGATCGGCAAGCGCAACCCGCGCCTGCGCCGCGCCGCGATCGCCGAGGCGGAAGAAATCCGGCGGCTCGATTCCCGCTCCGCCCGCTGGATCGCTGCCGACGCCCTGCGCGAACTGAAGCGCAGGCTTCCGAGCCTGCTTTCCCAGCGAACCGATGATCCACCCAAGACCCTGCGGCCTTTCCGCAAGGCTTGACGTCTCGATGAGAGTCGGGTATTAAAGTAATACCATGCCGGTTCTCAGCTTCAAAGTGGACCCTTATTCGGCGGAGCGCATCCGGGCCAACGCCCGGGCGGCCAAGTCCTCGGTCTCCGCCTATTTGCGCAAGGCGGCGCTCGGAGAAGACGAGAGGAAACCCGCCAAAATCGTCCGGCGGAATCATCCGGTATCAGGGCTTCCCTATAACGCTGCGGGCAGTGGGCGCCTGGTGACGGACGAAGAGATCCGCGCCGCGCTTGCCGATTTCCCGTGAAATGCCTCCTCGACATCAACGCCCTGATTGCGTGGGAGCACACCGGCTCGTCACATCACGCAGAGTTTCACGCATGGGCAAAGTGGGCAGGCCGCGGCAATCTGTGGACATGCGCCCATACCGAGCTGGGTTTTCTACGCATATCAATGCAGGTGTTCGGCTACAGCCTGTCGCAGGCGACCGGGGCTTTGGCGTCGCTGAAGGAAAATGCCGGCGGTTTTGTCGATGTGGCTCCGTCCCCACGGCTGCCGTTTTGGGCTTCAACCGCGGGGAAGACGTCGGACGCCTACCTCGCGCAGGTGGCGCATGAGAACGGGATGCGGCTGGCGACATTTGACGCGGGCATCAGAGATGCCGTGGCGGAGCTGATCGGCCCGGCCAAGCGCTGAACGGATACTGGGGGTTGCGACCACCTTGAGCCGCTGACTATCTGCAACGCTTTCGGCCCATTCGAGGGCGCTGCGCTGTCAGCGCTGCCCGAGCCTCTGGCGGTTCCAGCGAAGCGGCGCCGTCGCGAATTCCCCGTATGAGCCCGTCGGCAGGCCTCTATGCCTGTTCAAAACTGCTGAATCAGTTGTGGAGGAACGAGCAATTGAATAGAGCGGGCCTGGCCTGGCGTTCGTGCAATCAAGCCCAGGCGTTCGAGCCGCTGCATCATTTGATTCACCGTGGGCGCGGACACGAGAAAGTGCCGCTGAATGTCCGATTCCGCCGGAGCCCGGCCAAACTTGCTCCGGTAATGGTGGATGAAGGCCAGATATTGACCCTGCTTGGGCGTAAATGGTGCGGCTGATTTTGATTGGCGTTTTCGGACGCGTCCCGCTGTGGACTGAATGAACCCTTCAAATGCTTCTTCTCTTGCCGCTACCTCGTCGGCTTCCGCCACTTCCAGGAGCCGCTGCGCCAGCTTTCGCGCGCATCGGCCGCAGTGATCCCGACGGTGATTTGGTTCCCTTTGATCAACTTCTGCTCTTGGGGACACTCCTCCGCAATACTCAGAAACACGTTGTCGTCATAGGCCGGTTCCGAGCGATCCAGGAAGACTTCCACATCCCAGCTCCCGTCAAGAAGTTTGATCTTCATTCCCGGAGGTTTCCGCAAGATTCATCAAAGATCAACGCAGCCTGAGATTGAGCAGTGGAAATTCCGGAGCCTATCACACGACCTTCGATAACCAACTGTTAGCAGTCGAGACACTCGACTGGGATGCTATTCGGGCAACTCAATGGTCCGGCCGGCAGCACCAGAAGTCCGCCGAGCTGCTCGTGGCTGATTTTTTCCCGGTGACGGCACTGCAACTGATTGGCTGCCACAACTCCGAAGTTGCGGAGCGGGTGCGGGGCATGTTTAGTATGCAAACGCATCAGTTGGAGGTTCGAGTGCAACCTAACTGGTATTACTGAACCCATGATCGAACTCGCCCAAGGTAATCTGCTGGAAGCTCCCGTTGAGGCTCTCGTCAACACCGTGAATACCGAGGGCATCATGGGCAAAGGCATTGCCCTGCAGTT
>Ga0182011_10002398_pt1 | contig 15822 bp, 16 predicted proteins | sample 711E1DmetaG_FD_120481 | JGI IMG/M metagenome (GOLD analysis project Ga0182011, IMG submission 120481) | Permafrost microbial communities from Stordalen Mire, Sweden - 711E1D metaG | ecosystem: Environmental > Terrestrial > Soil > Wetlands > Permafrost | place: Sweden: Stordalen | collected... | reverse complement strand
TGTTTTTGATTTTTCTTGAACATTGTGATCTTGATAATTGTAAGTGTCCGTGGTTGTAGTTACTGATACTTATGCAATTATCTTGCCAAAGTGTTTAGACCTTTTTAGAGTGGACTCATGAGTGAGTAAAACAGATTTCCGAAAATCAAGAGGATGGAATGAACATCACTGCTTTTAAAAAACGATTTGAAAGAGAATATCCTCGCCATACAATCGATCGAGCTTCACAGTGGTATGAAATAAAAATGATAAGGAATTGGTTCGATCCATGCCCGCGCGTTACGGGAATGTCTTCAATAAAAAAATTGCGGCTGCTTCATCTTGCGTATGGATGCCTGGATGAAAGTGAATGTTATATGGAAATAGGCACATACGCAGGAAAGAGTTTAATCTCCGCGATGCTGAATAATCCAATTCATAAGACCTATGCCTGTGATAATTTTTCCCAATTCAAGGATACGTCATCGGAAGCAATCCTTCTTGCGAATATTGAAGCGTATGGATTTAAGAACGACGTCAGTTTCTTTAATAACGATTTCCGAACAATCTTGAACAAGCGTTTCATCAACTATCCGATCGGTTTATATTTCTACGACGGCGGCCATGATTTCGACAGTCAATATCAAGCGATCAAACTTGCAGAACACTTATTGTCGGACCATGCTCTCGTGCTTGTAGATGATTGGAGGTTTGCCGATGATTCGGAGTCGTATGCCAAAGCGGGAACGTTGAAAGCAATCGAAGAATCAACGGAATCATATGAATTGCTGTATGAGCTTCCTGCCCGTTTTAATGGCGATCACGCAACGTGGTGGAATGGCGTAGGAGTTCTCGCCTTTTCACGACGTTCATGATAAGGTTATCACGATGACTCTACAAGGCATCTATCAGCAATTACCCCGAGGGATTAAGCCTGTTTTAAAAAGAGTGTACTTTTTCATTAAATGGTTCGTCAATGGTGCGAGACTTCCATTTCTACAGTTCAAGAACCATGTCAATGTTCACCTCGGTTGTGGTGACGAGAAAAAAAAGGAATTTATCAACATTGACATTCGGACCACTGTCGCAACAGACTATACGGTCGATCTCAACAGGTTGCGATGGTTTACCCCCGGAAGCGTTCGGTGTTTTTATAGTCACGCATTTTTTGAACACCTCTATCGAACGGAAAGAATTGTGCATATGAAAAGTGTCCATCGCTCGCTAATGGACGATGGATTTTGTTGCTATATCGGGCTGCCGTATTTTCCCAACATTGCGCGGTATTACCTTGACAGACGAACCCCGGGGATTGTCGGTGAACGGTTCGATCTCTTTAACGTATACCGGTACACCCACGGCGATCCGGAACATGCCCCCACATGGTGGCTAGCGCAACTTCACAAAAGCTTGTTCGACGAAGACGAACTCTCACAATTATTGCGTGAGTCCGGTCTCGTATCGCACACAATTTTCGTATACTGTTGCATTGGAGAAGAAGGCTGGTATGTCAGTGCGGGTTTCTTCGCCAAGAAGGGGTCGCACGATCTCAAAACATTGCAAGAAGATGCAACACGCTTTCTAACAGACTACGCACACAATAAGGTCTTGCTTCACACGATTACTTTCGTGTAATGCCATGCCAAACGTCAGTGTCATCATTCCGACCTATAATGAAGCGGATCTGCTTGAGAAAACCATTAATAGCGTTCTCTTGCAGACATACCGCGACTTTGAAGTTTTGGTTCTCGACGACGGAAGCCGGGACAAGACGGAAGATGTTGTGCGGCGGTTTGCTGACTCACGAATTCGGTATATTAAACACGAGGTAAATATCGGTTTCACAGCAAACTGGACGTACGGTATCAGATCAGCAAGAGGTCAGTATTTCTCGATACTGGGACATGATGATCTTTATCTACCGGATTTTATTAGCAACAGGATGAAGGAATTTGGAATCCATCCCGATGTTCTCGCCGTGACCGGCTCGTTTGACTGTTGCAATCTCAACGGAGCGATTGTGCGACCTTCCCGCCATCCTATAGAAGCGAATGCAATTCTTTCCGGCGAGGATCTCATCAACTTGACACTTGGTTTTACGGGAGAATGGTTCAACGGGGCAACCCTCTATAAAACCTCGGTGATACAGCCGCTGTGGAACAAGATTCTCACAGCGGGAACAGCAGTCGATGTGAATATGCACATCCATTTAGCTCTCATGCCGGATGCAAAAATAGCCTATCTCTCTCCGAGCGACATGCTCTTGCGTATTCATCCTGGCCAAGAAAGCATCAGCAACACACTCTATCTGTCCGAATGCGGAGCGATGTTGGCGATGCAACTCTGGCATTTTACAGTGAAACCGGGACATCGTTACGTCCGTCAATTTCGGAAAAGGTTTGCATCTGATATTAACCACTATGCACGGCTTCTTTGGGATCGCAAAGCTGTAGAAGAGTCTCGGTCGATGTTCAGGCAGGCGCTGGTGATTAATCCATTTTCTTTCGTCACGTGGCTCAAGTATATTCGTTCATTTTTTGTAAACCGCCACTAACAGGTTTATGCATGATGCGAATCTTATATCCCATCCATGAATACGTTAATTCTCAGCATGGATGGAGTGCCGTATGAGTGTTGTCTTCTTCTGGGTGGAAACGTTGTCGATTATCTCAAGAAGGAAATTCTATTCCAGCACTAAACGGAAAGACACCGTGACAATGGTACGGAAGGAGGGTCGATGGCTTTGGGTTTGACGGATATCTCCGTCGAGAGCAATGAGTGCAGCAGCCAGCAGGAATGCGGTCGGACCGGTATGGAAAAAGATCTTTTGCTCACCAACCATTGAGGCTGTGCGTTTGCAGCGGCCGTCAAACGCATACTTATTGATGAATAAACATTGTATCGACCAAGGAGAACTCATCCAAGATGATTGAAGAAATACGGGCTAAAATAATTCATCTCAGCTATAGATTTAAAAGTAGAAAAAGAAAATTCAGCAACATCTATAAAAATGGAGGCTTTAGCGGAGATAAATACCCTCTATCGGGTATCGGCTCAAGCATCGAAGAGACCCAAACGATTAGGCGCGAATTACCCAAACTTATCGCAGAATTGAACGCGCAGATATTGCTCGACGCACCTTGTGGAGACTTCTTTTGGATGGAACAGGTTCAGTTGAATGCAGTGAAATACTTTGGCGCCGATATTGTTCCGATGATCATAGAAAGAAATAGTGATCATTATGCCAACGAGAATCGATCTTTTTTTGTTGCTGATATTGTTCAAGACACGCTTCCGTTGGTTGATGTTATTCTATCAAGAGATTGCTTTATTCATTTGTCAAACAGCGACACCATAAAAGCCATAAAAAATTTCAAACGAAGCGGTTCGCGATATCTCTTAACAAATACGTATATTCACCTGTTAAAAAATAAAGACCTTGTATCGGGACGGGGTTGGCGTCCCATAAACCTGAATTTGCCTCCCTTTGGCCTTCCGGAGCCACTCAAACTCATCAGTGAGAATTTTTTTGAGTATGATGGAATGCAGATAGAAAAATGCATTGGTTTGTGGGACCTCAAGAGTATTGGATAAAATGAAGTTCGGCGTTTTTCAGCAGTGAAGGGTCCATTGGAGTTAAAAGCAGATGCGAATTCTATATCTTACCCATGAATACCTCGATTATCTAAGCGATGAAGTGCTCTACGGGCTTCGTTTCCTTATGGGTGAGAACGTCGTCGATTATCCCAAGAAGGAAATTCTGTATCAACACTCAAAAGGAAAAGTGCCCGTGACAATGGTATGGGGAAACGGGGCTACGGCATTTGGTTTGCCGGAGACCTCCGTCGATCGCGAAGATATCAAAAAAAAAATCGACACTGGATATTTTGACCTTATTATCAATTCGAATTGTTGGCGTATTCACTCTCCTGCGTACAAAAACCTTGTCGTTCTGGATGGACAGGATCACCACCTTTTGAATCCGACCTACCTTGGCAGGGTTATCGCTTATTTCAAGCGCGAATTGCTTTGGGATGTTCCGGGTATTGAGCCTATTCAATTTGCTTTGCCCGACCATCTTCTTGACGATACCGTCGTTGATAAGATCAAGCTCACTCACGCTTCCTTTTCAGTCTACCCGGGATTGCGGCAACAGATCTGCGATTATTATGGCTGTTGCCATATCAACGATTGGCGCGAATACATGTACGACATAAAAAGGTCACGGTTTGGCATCTCTCCGAAAGGGGCTGGATATGATTGCCAAAGGCACTATGAAATTCTCGGAAATGCAGTTCTGTGCATCTATCTTGATCGTGCAGCGCCACGAATCTTGAGGGAACAATTTTTGGATGGTATCAATTGCCTGACCTTTGATTCTCTGGATTCGTTGAAGCGCAAAATTGATGCCTGTAAAGATTCGGAAGCTTTGATTCAAAGAGGCAGACAATCTCTTCATGAGAAGCATTTATCGAGTTGCAGAGCTAAACAGCTACTTGACAGAATAACGGCATTGACTGGAAAGAAACGTCGCTATCATATTCTCTCATCTCTGAGATATGGATACCTTCCCTACTATTCACGGGAAATTGTTGAACGGGCCAAACTCAAGCTTATGCGACGGTGAGCTAAGGCGCTGATTGTGTGATGATGACCGGGCATTCGTGGTTGTTCATGTAATGGAATGTTTCCTTGTGCTAATAATTTTGTGTTGCGCTTTTCCCAGCCTGCAGAATGTTCGGGACAATTCTTCCGCTTGAAGACACGGTCAGTAACAGCAAGTCCGTTTGAAAAAAGTAATACGGCTACGTAAGTGAACCAAAATCCTTCACCAGTGCATCGAATATTACTTACTGCCTATCGTTTCTTTCCGTACTTCTACGGGGGTGGAGAACTCTACATCCATTCTCTGGCAAAGGGGCTTCAAGAAAAAGGACATCGGGTTCGTGTCTTGACCATGGCTCCCTGGAAGGGCGGAGACGAGAAACAAGCAGTGGAAGAATATACGTACGAAGGGATTGACGTCACCGCATTTGGATTTAATCCGACACTGCTCACAGAAGGTGAGAGATATTCGGGAACAAGCGAACATCATCGGTTGATTATCTCTGAGGTGATTCGCGCTGAAGCTCCGGATGTGATCCATGCAAACGGATTGTATCTCCCGACTCTTTCCATGGCGAGAGAGTACGGTATCCCGGTTATCCTTACCGTTCATAATTCAGGTTTTGCCTGTCCCGCTGGCACATTGATTCGTCCAGACATGTCGATCTGTTCTTACGCGGCCGGGCCAAACGTATGTGTTCCGTGCTGCAGTATGCACAGGGCGCCTCATTGGTACAGTGGAGGAACCATCGGCAAAGTTCCCCCTGCACTCTACCGATGGGTGGGGAAGACGGTCGACGGTTACCGGAATATTCCCTTTGTCATGCGCGCCGTGCGATACCCATGGCTGATCGAGCAAGAGCTTTTCCAGGAGCGGGAAGTATGGAAGATGGCAAGAGTGATTGTAGCGCCGTCCGTTGCAATTCAAGAACTTCTCCTCCGCAATGGAGTTGAAGAAAAGAAGATCGTCATTATTCCACACGGCTCGACGTCTTTTGTACGAACGGCGATAGAGAATATTCAGAACCGACCCATTCGTTTAGGCTTCGTCGGACAGATCGGGCTGCATAAGGGCATCCATCTCATTCTCGAGGCGCTTGAAAAGGTCCGGAACGGCGAGAGATGCGAGTTCCATATTTTCGGGGACGGTCAGATGGATGACGACAAGAGTTTTCTTCGGACTGCTCTTTCGACATATCGTGGGACTGCGAAAATTGTACCGCATGGTTACGTTAAACACAATAACCTGCAAGATGCGTACTCAACGATCGATGTCCTGCTCGTTCCATCGCTCGCGTACGAAGCTTTCGGGTTGGTTGTTACGGAGGCCCTCTCTGCCGGCAGACCAGCCATTGTCTCGAAATCCGGAGCGCTACCGGAGTTAATTGATAATGGGAAAACGGGTTTTATTATTGAGAGAAACAATAGCATTGCCCTCGCCGAGAAAATTCAGTTGTTGATTGACGATCCGGAGAAAATTATCGAGATGTCGCGGCATATCGGAACGGTGAAAACACTCAGCCAGTACACAGACGAAATTAGCGTTTTGTACGAAGCTCTCTATAAAAAACGGAACAAAATTAAGATTTGAGCCGAATGACGGACAATTACGGCAGCACAGTTCATTGTGTTTCGACGTTGTCGGAAGTGCAGAACATCGAGACGGCTTTGCAGAAGAGAAGCGTGAGAGTCATTCTTACACGATTAATATTACGTGTAAAGTTGCTCGCCCTTAATTTTATTATTTCGTTCATTCGTCGGTTGTGGTTTTCTCCGTTCTCTCCCGATGATTCAGAGCCGCCATCGATTGTCATCTATGCTCACGGCACGCTTGGCGACCACGTCGTACACCTCCCGGCCCTGGTTGCAATTCGGGAGCGGTTTCTGCACTCTGCGATCACTCTTGTGACGTATTCCGGGAATTTCCCGATTAGTGCAATCGTCGGGGGTACCCGAATCGCCGATACTATTATCACGCTTTCCGACCATCCTGTCGCGCGCGCTGGACGGATATTCCACTACACCGACAAGCGTCTTGAAAAAATTCGTTGTGACCTCTTCATTAATTTTTCCCCGTTTGGAAACAGGGGTGTTTTAGGGTTTCTGATGCGGGAGATGATCTTTGCCCGGAAACTTGGCGCGCGATCAGTATGCGGCTTCAGAATGAATTTTTTTGATCGGAGCGGTACGCACAATGATGTTCGGCATTATTTTGTCCGTAATGAGCCGCGGCGTGCCGCGGCGGTACTGAGAGAGATCAACATCGAAATTGAAAGCATGCGAGATTATTTACCGCACAGTGAAATAGAAAAAGCGAAGGTTTTGGAACTTCTTCAATCTCAGAGAGCTGCGAACCAACCTATCGTCGTGCTCAACCCCGGAGCCAAGCTCGCATACCAGTACTGGTCTCCTGAGCGGTATGGAGACATTGCACGGTGGTTGTTGCAAACGTATAACGCGTGTGTTGTCGTTAACGGCACCGATTCTGAAAGTCCATTGGTGGAAAAAGTTGTTGCGGCTTCAGGAAACGCGGCCGTGAATTTTGCCGGCACCGTGACTGTTCAGGGACTTATTGAATTGGTGCGTCTTTCTGCACTGTGTGTCACTAATAATACCGGAACCATGCATGTGGCGGCGGCTGTCGGCACCCCGACCGTTGCGCTGTTCGGGACGCGATGGACACCGACGCAATGGTTTCCGCTCTCGTTAAAAGTCCGGGTTCTGTTTAGTTTCTCATCCTCAAGCTATATCTACGCCGATGATAATCAACCCGATGAAACGCTTATGAACATCCGCGTAGAAGACACGCAACATGCCATCATGGACCTTGTTGCGCAGGAGAAGCTTTTTGACAAGCCTAAAGAAGGACGATGACGTTCTCTATCGCGATCCCAGTTCATAACGGTGAGAAATTTCTCAAAGCCACGCTTGCTTCTGCAATACATCAGAAGCGTCCTGCCGATGAAATCCTCGCCGTTGATGATGCATCGACAGACCAGTCGTCGAACATTCTTCAATCGCCGGAGTGGGCTGGGAAGGTGCGCTATATTTTCAATGAACATTCCACCGGCTTTGCTGATGCGTGGAACCGAGTTGTTCAGTTCGCACGGTCCGATTTCGTGACGATCCTGCATCAGGACGATCTCCTCGAGCCGGAGTACTTATTGCACGTAGAACGCGCTCTTCTGTCTTATCCGCACTGCCAACATATTTATTGCGGTTATTATTACATTGATGCAGCGGGTAATCGGATCGGCGAATCGCCGGCTCCACATCTTCTTACTCCCGTGAGCCGATCCGGGAAAGAATATGCACATCGTTATCTCGAAGGCGTTGTTCGCAACCGACACATTCATCGATGTCCGGGCGTAACGACAGGGCGGACGCTTTTATTGAACAAATGTTCGTACAGAAAGGAAGCAGGATTGATTGCGGATGACGATTTCTTTCTCCGCGTCGGTCAATTCACGGATGTTGTCGAAATATCGCAGCCGTTGGCCTCATTCCGAGTGCATCGCGAATCGGCTACCGGGAGATTGGACTCGATTTCCCATCAGCTTGCAATAGACTATATTTTTCAGACGGGCTATTACCGATCTCAAGAGTCTCTCCTCGATGAAACGGACATCGGGCACATCGAAGATCAAGCGATTCGCTTCATCGACGCGTATCTTATAGAATCAATGGTCAATAATGATCGCCTGGGCGTCAGTGCCGCGATAAGACTCCAGAATGAACTTGATCGGGTCATTTCAGTGAATTCCGACAAGCACAGAACTTTTCTTGCCAGCGTATTGTGGACTGTCCTCCGGAAGAATGTTCCCGGCGCATTTGCGGGAAAAGCCTATTCAACAATCCTCCGCACTTTGCTCCGTGCGAAGAAAACATTCAGATACACACTAGCCGATGAGAAAAGCCGTGAAATGTCGAATTTGTAATAACGAATCGATTGAACACTTTTCGCTTGTCATCATGAACAAATACACGATCCGCTATTTTCTCTGCGAGACGTGTTTTTTTCTTCAAACGGAGGATCCGTATTGGCTCAAGGAGGTATACACGGATTCCGCCGGCACCAATGATACCGGGATTGTGGCGCGGAGCATTTATTATTCAAAGCTCGTCACCGTTTTGATATCCTTGGAATTGGACAAAAAAGGATCGTTCCTAGATTTCGGAGGGGGGTGCGGCCTTTTTACACGTCTGATGCGGGATGTTGGGTTTGATTATTACTGGAGCGACCCCTATGCAGAGAATCTTTTGGCAAAAGGGTTTGAATACGATCCGAAGAACGGAGCCGTCGAACTCGTGACTTCGTTTGAATCGTTCGAGCATTTTGCCGACCCAATTAAGGAGATTACGCAGATGTTTAGCTATTCATCCAGTATCTTTTTCTCTACCGAGACGCTTTCTTTGCCTCCACCGCCCTCCGGCCAGTGGTACTACTACGCACCGCATCACGGACAGCATATCTCATTCTATTCATTACGGACGTTTCGGTATATTGCCGAGCAATTCAATGCGCATTATTACACGAACGGGAGCGGCCTTCACCTGTTGACCAGGAAAAGAATCTCTTCTGCACGTTTCGAACTCATCGTCCAATACGGCAAATTTCTCTATCCCCTGCTCAAGAGGCGGATGCGCAGTCGAACAACGGAGGATGCAGCGAGAGGATTGATAAGTCCGAACGCCGAGAGGTTGTTATCGTGATAAGGGAGAATGAACAGAATACAATATCACAACAATCGTTAACGACCTTCACCTATAACCTTCTCGTGAAGCTGAGCTGGCTGCAACGACGAAGGTACACAGTGTGGGTGTGGAGAAAGCTGGTGGGCTTCTGCAACAAAAACTTTGAAGGGACCGTCCTGACGACGATTCATGGCAGAAAAGTTCTTGTTAACTTCGGCTATCCATACCCCTTCATCGCGCGCATGATTGCAACGTTCAACAACCCCCTGATCGAATTGATTTATCAGCGCTACAGTGCTGTAAATAAACCGCTGAATCTTATTGATGTCGGAGCGTCAATTGGCGATACCATTCTCCTTGCGTATTCAAATTGTCCTGGAATGATTCAAAATGCTTATTGCATCGAAGGCGAAGATGGATTCTTCCGTCTTCTCCAGTACAATCTGCGTGAGTTCAAGAACGTGAAGCTTTTCCACCTGATGTTTTCCTCAGAGCAAGGAATAGGAAAATCGCTTGTCCGTCACCACGTTGGGACGGCAAGTTCCACGGGAGAAGGAACGGTTGCAACGACAACCCTCGACGCCCTAAGCAAGATGGAGGGAATCGGGGGAGTCGACATTCTCAAGATCGATGTGGATGGATATGACGGCAGAGTTCTGCAGGGTGCCGTGAAATTCCTTCGAAAAAATTCGGCCGACGTAATCTTTGAATGGCACCCCATGCTTTGTCGCAAAGCGGGTAACGACCCACATGCGCACTTCAACGTCTTGTCAAAACTCGGCTATTCCACTTTTGTGTTTTTCAACAAGTTGGGCGAATTTACCAATTTTATGACGGGTTACGACGAAGCTTCTATAGGGCACCTCGAAGAATATTGCTCTGCCGAGGGGGCGTCCGATGATTGGCACTACGATGTGGTAGCGATCCATCGGAGAAGCAAGGTACGTCCATCATCACTGGCATTAGCTCAGTATGCTCGCAAAAAGCCGTCTCCATTCTAATCTTTTCGGCGTTTATTTGGCAACGCTCCTGAGGAGAATACGACATCGGTCGCGTGTCTATCTCAGCTTCGTGATTCATCTCTTTGTTCTCTTCAGGTATCAGCGGAGAGAGCGCCGCCTCAACCCAAGAGTTCGGTTTATCGCCGTAATCCTCATTGAACATCTGGGGGATATCGTTGCGTGCGAACCGGTATCCCGTTATCTCAGGAAGATGGATCCATCGGCAAAAATTATTTGGTTCGTGCGGAACGAGTACCGTCAACTTGTAGACCACAATCCATCAATTGATTTCGTGCTCCCCGTTCATTGTCTGACAGAAAAAAATTACCTAAAGTCATGGTGCCGTTTTGACCGGGTGTTCGATCTTCATTTTCTTGATCGATCGTGCGCAATGTGCGGCCGTCAAAGCGATCAATCAGCCTTGAAGAACAAAGAGGGAGATGAAATTACACTTCGGAACTTCTACTCTTATGGAAACATCCTACAGAGTATGAGCCGTCACTCGGGACTCCCTCCGCTCAACGAGAGGCCTAATGTTTATATCACTGAGCGGGCGATATCCCGTGTAGACGAGCTCCTTCTTCCGGCCGATTTCGTTGTGTTCCATTGTTCATCGAATACACCCGAGAAAGAATGGCCCAAAGAACGATGGGGCAAACTTGCCGATTCTATCTCCGCAAACGGGTGTGGCGTAGTTGAAGTCGGATTGCAGCCGACGCTTAACGATTCGGGGTTAGCATCGTACATAAATGCAGCCGGTACCCTTTCAATACTGGAAACGGCGGAAATCATCAGAAGGGGGAAGATATTCATCGGGGTTGATAGCGGACCCGCACATCTGGCCAACGCCGTGGGCACATACGGAATCGTCTTGCTAGGATCATATCTCGGTTTCAAGAAATACAATCCGTTTTCCGGCAACTACGGGGATGGCAGCAATGCTGCATTGCTGCATGTCGAAGGAGCAGTGGCGAACATTCCCCTGGAACGCGTACAGCAAGCGGTTGATAACGCCTTTCAATCTCAACGATCGATGAATGGATGGTGAGAACTAGAGCGACAAAAATATTCGGCATCACACTCCTCGCTGCGGGCATCGTATGCAACCAATGGATGTTGTCACTATTTTTCCCGTCAGATGGATTTCATCTTTCGGGCCTACTGGAAAAAAGTCTCGGTCGTTGGGGACTTGCAAGCACCTTGCTTATTTGGACGTTTGACTTCGCGTGCATCGCCATCGGTTTTGTCGTACTGAAATACAGGTCATCTCCGAAGAAGATTGTTTTCACGCTTTCCATTGTGACGGTATCGAGCATTCTCAGTTTCGCTGTACTGGAAGCGATCATAAGGCTGGTGTCTCCCGCGAACATGTTCAGCCCATATTTACCATTGCGACCGCATAACAAAATGGAACTCCGCGTGAATCTCCGAGGGGTTTCGCCGGTCGCGCTTAATACCACGAACCGATGGGGATTGCGCGGAGATGAGCCTCCGGAACGCTGGGACGATTTCTTTACAGTCGTTGTCATCGGCGGAAGCACCGCGCAATGTTACTATCTTGATGATCACAAAACGTGGCCCTATCTCCTCCAGGAAAAAATGAAACCTTATATCCCCAAAACTTGGGTTGGTAACGGCGGCATTTCGGGCCATTCAACGCGGGCTCACATCATATTCGTTCGGGAAGCAATCGCAAAGATGAAACCGAAAGCGGTTCTTATATTAGCCGGGGTCAATGATTTGTGGTATTCGATGAATGAGGAGGCAAGGAAATTCGGAAGCCCCGCGGAGCAGACTGGCTGGAAATATTTTGTTCTTGGCAACAGCAGGCTTGTGCAGGTTCTTTTCTTGTGGAAGATAATCCTCTTTGATAATGTCGTCGTGCTGGAGCGTTCCGCCAATGCTGATTTCGTTCCCGAACCGCTTGCGAAGGAGATGGAACTCCCACGTGACCTGCGTCTCTTAATTCCATCGCTTGATGAGTATCGGAACAATGTTCATACGATCATCGCCGACTTGAAGAGACTCAGAGTCAGGACTATCTTTCTGACGCAGCCGTTACTCTTTGATACCTCGGAAGCTTGGAAATCGGTGGTGGGATGGGGTTACTCGGTGAATGGAAAAAAAGGAGAGCTCTCTGCAGCGACGTATGCCAAACTGTTGGATATCTTCAATCGGGAACTTATCAGCAGCTGTCGTGTGGACAGCGTAGAAGTGTTTGATCTTGCAGCCGAAATTCCGCACAGCGGTGACTATTTCTATGACACAATGCATTTCAATGAGAAGGGTGCAGAACTTGTCGCGGAGAAGATTTCCGACTATCTGGAGTCTCATCGATAAAATCTATGAATGAAAAAACCGTGATCATTGCGCTTCCGATGTTGCTGAGGGGAGGGACGGAGATCCAGACGCTTGCGCTTGTGCACGTTCTACGAGAACGCAGACATCGGGTCATCGTTGTCTGTTATTATGAGTCGGAGATGGAGATGGTGGAAGAGTTCCGAAAAGAAGGCGCGGAAGTCGTCCTTCTGCGACTGCAACGAGAGAACGGCCGCCTTTCGTTCACACAAATGCTTCTTCTTCTCCGTGAATTGGATAAATTCTTTCGCACGGTGAAGCCTGATATCATCCATGTGCAATATGTTGCGCCGGGATTGATTCCGATTCTTGCCGCACGCTTGACCGGGGTGAAGAAAGTATTTGCAACAATTCATTATCCGCGCCATTCGTTTGGTACAAGAGAGGAGAAGTTTGTGCACGTAGCAGCACGGATTTGTACGATCTTTCTCTGCAACTCACTTGCGACCGAGCGATCATGGTTTGGCTCTGGATCGATCTATGACGGCGGCGCATTCACGGCTCATTCTTCTCATTGCACAGTCTATAATGCCGTGGATGTTCAAAGGATAGAAAGAGATGCACATGCGACGAACCAAGAGGAAATGAAGAAAAAAAAAGGCATCGGCGATAAGTTTGTCGTTGGAGTTGTCGCGCGTCTTCGTATTGAGAAGGGGCATGCGTTCCTGTTCCATTCTATGAAACAGGTGCTGCGTTCGGCTCCGAATACATTGTTGGCTGTCGTTGGTGACGGACCGGACGCTTTGGCTCTCCGGGACCTTGCCGACCAGCTCGAAATTGCCGGATCAATTCTCTGGTTTGGGGCAAAGTCACAGGAGGAGACATTTTCGCTATACGGAATGATGGACGTTGTCGTTGTCCCGTCGGAATTCGAGGGATTCGGGCTCAGTGCCGCCGAAGCGATGGCCGCCGGAGTTCCTGTCGTCGCAAGCAACGTGGACGGCCTTCGGGAAGTCGTGAAAGACGGCGTAACCGGCATTCTCGTTCCCTTCGGCGATGTGGAGAAAATGACTGCCTCGATCTTGGCGGTTTATTTCGATGCCGTTAGAGCGAGGGAAATGGGACGAAAGGGGAGAGAGAGGGTTGAAGGCCTCTTCTCACTTACTCGATTTGAAAAAACAATAAGTGCAGTGTATGAAATTGCCTAGTGCCACTTCCAAAAATAGTCTTGTATTTTACCGCTCACGAACTGATACCTTTCCGAAGGAACCCTTTGGGTCGGCACAAGGCGCAGAGAACGCCAAAAGGATTGTTGTCCTTTATACCCATACCTTCTTTCCCCGTGCTTGGTATCTTAGTCGTTAGACAAAACAAAATTATTTTTGAGATACGCATTAGTTTCCGAAAAACTTCTTGAGCTTCAAGAATTGTTTTTCGTACAATTGCCAACTTATCCAGGATATGAGGAACGTCGATCCAATGGTGGTCACAAAGAAGACGACAACCACGACAACGGGTGTACCGACAAAGTGTCCCCATGCGTTTGGTTGAAAGTATTTTTCCAGGAAGGGTAGCACGAGAAAGTGGTAGACGTACAAACCATAGCTCACCTTGCCGAAGAGTCTCATAATCCTCAAGTTGAAAAACTTGGCCAGAAGTCCACGCTCGTCCCGGCTTGACGAAACGGTCAACACAATAATCGAAAAGAAAAAAAACCATGAAACGTAGTGAATGGCTAGATCCAAGTGCATATATCTAGGTAACATGGCGATCACAAAGAAGAGTACCCCAAACACAGTGATCATTTTCTTCGCATAAGGAACGAGCGATTCAAGCCCGTTCCCTTCGCGGGCAGCCAACGCACAGTATGCACCAAGCATCAGTCCGCCGCTGAATGATACAGTGCTCCACCCCACAAAACGAGCAATCTCCCAATCAGCCATTCTCGACAATACTCCCGCCAGCATACTGCAAGGGACACATACGATGCAAATTTTTTTCAATAGCCTGTTTGGGACAAAGTACACAACAAAAGGCCAGACAAAATAGAAGTGTTCTTCGACTGCCAGCGACCAGAAATGACCGAGCCTAAAAATTGCGGAATTGTCCCACGCAGGATGTCCGGGGAAATTGGTGAGATACGCCCATAGCCACCATTGGTGGTCGGCCATCTCGTTTGCGGCTGTGTCGAACGTGATGATCTTCGGCAGTATGCAGAACAGGATGAACAAGACGCCGTAGTACAGGGGAAAGATCCGCAAAAATCTTCGGGCATAAAAATTTCTGAAAAATCCATTTGTGCTTTTTGTATCAAGCAGAATACCGGTAATAAGAAATCCCGAAAGGACGAAAAAGAGATCTACCCCCATCAATCCGGATAACGCCAACTTCGTAAATACCGGGCCCGCAAGGGGGAAAGACTCCTTCAAGTAATTCTCTAGGATGGTCGTAAAATGGGCGATCAACACCATGATGATGGCGAGGCCTCGGATTCCGTCAAGCACAGGGATATGCCGTTGAGGATGCTGCATTCTAAATATGTCTCCCCAAGAAAGCCATGCGGGTGCTGTACTCGGAACGGCGGTTGCCGGGGTCGATTATTATCACTGATGAAAGTAGGTTTTGCATTTAATCGCACTATCCTCGCAATAGATCTGCTGGCACGCGGGATGACGACGACACCATGGAGTATTCAATGCATTTTGTTAGCAACGGCACAATTCCGCCAAGAAGATAGAGAAATGAAAACGGGAAAACAAGGCAGGCTTCTTATTGTGGACCCATTATCTTGCTAATGCTCCCTTGGTTTGGTATTATTGTTGCGACGTATGACACGCTTTCTATTCTGGAAGGGCGTGCGTCGGCATCGATGCGATTATTTACCGAATCAGAGACGCGCTCTGACTTTCGATGCCGCCGTCGCTATTTTCAGCTTCGGCAGTGACGTGCAATTTTCCTGGAGAGACCTACAAAAGTACAATTGCGATAACAAATGACAAACGCTAGTAAGAAAAGGGCTCTTGCGAAATGGGCGTACAAAATTCTGCATGTGCTGCAGTTGCTCTATTGGCATGTTACCGGGAGCAGAAGAGAAGTCGTCTTTGGAGAACATTTCCGTTTTGCGCCTTCAACACACTTCCCTTCGTTTCGCGGGCTTCGTTTCCCGACTCGCGAGATATTCTCAACGATTGTTCGGTACGGCGACTATGTGCAGACCCATTCAGCATATCTTTTTTTGGCTGAG
>Ga0182011_10002397_pt1 | contig 15823 bp, 11 predicted proteins | sample 711E1DmetaG_FD_120481 | JGI IMG/M metagenome (GOLD analysis project Ga0182011, IMG submission 120481) | Permafrost microbial communities from Stordalen Mire, Sweden - 711E1D metaG | ecosystem: Environmental > Terrestrial > Soil > Wetlands > Permafrost | place: Sweden: Stordalen | collected... | reverse complement strand
TGCTGTTGTTCTCGCTGGGGATGCCTGCATTCCCGGTAGATACTCACGTTTATCGCGTGGCCGGGAGACTGGGATTAATAGGGAAAAAGGTTTCCGTGGATGCCGCACACCTTGAAATGGAACGGATAACCCCCATTGAAGACACTTACCGCTGCCATGTCCTGCTTATCGAGCACGGCAGAAAGACCTGCAAAGCCCAACGGCCCCTTTGCCCCTCGTGCGTACTGGCAAAGATCTGCCCGAGCTATAAAATATTCGTTAAATAATCTCGGTCTTACCGTCTACGAGCTTATCCATCGCAGGCAGCCTGACAGTAAATTCCGCTCCTTTTCCCACCTGGCTGCTGACCCGGATATCTCCCCCGTGTGACAGAGCTATTTGACGTGCAATCGCCAGTCCCAACCCTGTTCCGGAACGTTCTCCCTTGCCATCACCATGGTAGAACCTCTCAAATACATGCGGCAATTGTTCCTTAGTCATGCCAGGACCCGTATCCATTACAGAGATCTCAACCGTCCCTAAAGCTATGTGGCGTCCTCGAATTGTTACAGTGCCACCCTGCGGTGTGTGTTTGATGGCATTATCCAGCAGGTTGGCGAAGACCTGCTCCAGCCGGTCGATATCGCCCAGTATCGGCGGAAGCGGTTCAAGATCGGTTATCAGGAAGAGCCCCTTCTCATCCGCCCGCATACCGAAAATCTCGCGGGATTGTTCAATCACTTCTTTCAAATCCACCTGCTCTTTCTTAATTTCAGCCTGCCCCGATTCCAGCCGGGAAAGCTCCAGCAGGTTATTCACCAGGCGTATCATACGCTGTGATTCTTCCTCTATTATGCCCGCTGACTTGTCCACGGATTCTTTAGACTGCGCCGTGCCGTCGTGGATAGCCTGCGCAAAACCTTTGATTGAGGTCAGTGGCGTGCGCAGCTCATGCGAAACATCGGCAACAAAATCCCTCAATGTCTGCTGGGAAGTCTTAACCTGTTTTGCCATGTCGTTAAAACTTGCAGCAAGTTCACGTACCTCACGCGGGCCTTCAACGGGTACTTCCTGATCATACTTCCCTGCCGCCATTTCCGAAGCCGCCTGGGTAACCTGCCCTACAGGCCTGTACACAGATCTTGCCAGAAAGAAGGCGAGTATGATCGACAGTATCAGAGCAGCCAGACCTGCAAATAACAGGGGGCGCATCAGTTCGGATAGGATTGGCACTGTTCCCTCAGGTGAAACCGATAACACAAGCCATTCGGCGCCACTGGTATCCTTCAGGCGGGGAAATCCCGCCAGCGAAAATGCCGCATAGACATACGTTTTTCCATCCTGCCCGGTGTAGTTGCCACGCAATGGACGTACGCCCTGCTGCTTTCTGGAGAATACCGATTGCGGAGGACCTCCTCCTTTATCATCTTCAGGTGTATGCCTCATCAACTTACCAGAAGAATCATAAAGGTAGATGCTCACATTACTGGCATCGGCCTGTTCTTCGATATTAGGCCAGGCCTGATCTAAAGTTGCCTGGTTCCTCAAAATAGCCCTTACCTGTATGAAGACAGGCAATGCCATATCATTCAGCCTGGCCGCGGCTAGGCGGTCCACAGAATTACCGGCCATCAATGTCAGGGAGGCTGTTATTATTCCCAAGCAAACCAGAACTACCAATAAAAAAGACAGTATCAGGCGGTTTCGCAATCCCATATAATTTTCCTATTGCTAATAATAAACGCCGCTTTTAATCGGTGGATTTCTCATTCGTCGCAAGTTGATCCTTTGGTACCAGTTTGTAACCCACACCGCGTACTGTTTCGATTGAAACATCGGCACCGGCAATCCTGTCTCTAACATGGTTGATATGTATATCTACCGTACGCGTCTCCCCATAATAATCGGTATCCCAGATCATTTCTAACAGTCTTTCACGTGTCATTACAATGCCGGGGTTTTGAGCGAAGGCCACCAATAATTCAAACTCTTTCGTGCGCATTTTCACAGGGTTTCCGGCTATTTTCACTTCACGCCGGGCCAGGTCAATCTGTAAATTGCCTGCCTCAATAAGTTTTCCCGGCCGCTGCCCGGCCGCGTAGCGTCTCAAAACAGCTTTGACTCTGGCTACAAGTTCTCGCGGGTTGAAGGGTTTTGTGAGATAATCATCGGCGCCAAGCTCCAGGCCAAGTATTTTGTCGATATCTTCCTTCCTGGCCGTCAACATCAGCACCGGGACTTCACTTTTTTTACGTATCTCCCGGCACACATCAAATCCATCGATATCCGGCAGCATGATATCCAGTATGACCAACGATGGTTTTACCAGCTCAAGTTTCGCCAGAGCATCTCCGCCGCTACCGGCCAACTCTACCCTGTAGCCATCATTCTCCAAGTACAATTTCGCCAGTTCCTGGATATTAGGCTCATCGTCAACAATAAGTACGGTAGTCATATCAATACCAGACCTTTGTTCAAATTATAGCCTAAAAAATGATATCCTTTTAACGGAATTCTTCAGGGACACCAGGAGGCCTGCATGCGCAAAGCTACTATACACTATGTCCTCGATATCATCGAGGGTTTAATATTACTAATGCTCGTGGTGTCCGGGTTTATCCTGTGGTTCGCCCTGCCTGAAGGCGGCGAATCCGGCAAGATAGTATTGTTCGACCGGGAAACATGGGTGAACACTCACAGGTGGCTGGCGGTGGCATTGCTGGTATTTTTCAGCACGCATGTCCTCACACACTGGACATGGCTCATGTATATGACTAAACGATTTTTTACCCGGTCAAACAAGGATTGACCCATTATGTACGCATAGTTCCTCAAAGATAATCGCCTTCATCCTTGACATAGATATCGATAAAAACCTATTATTGAGCATTACGCCATGAATTTCCTCAATTCCCACTTCCGACAATTACTACTCTTAGCAGTCGCACTGGTTTTTTTATCGACTTCCTGTGCAAACATGTTCAATTTCGGCCCCTCTATTTCAGAGTTGACTACCACCACAGGGTTCGTATCAGCCTATCAACCGGCTGATACGACTAATATTTTCTATATTGATATCCCGCAGATTTGCTGCTCAGCAAAGGTGAACAGAGCGCATAGCGGAACCGAGATCGTAGCCAATTGGATTTATGTGCAGGGAGAGATGTCACAGGAAGCCAAAACTCTCATCGGCACGGACAAAGTCCACTGCGACAGTGACTGCTACTTTGGCTTTACCCTGTCCTCACCCAGCGAAGGATTTACCAGCGGCGAGTACAAAGTGGATCTTTCGATCGACGGACAGCATAAAGCTGATTACACGTTCTATATACAACGGGAGCAGGCCGGCACTATTCCCCAGATAAAAAGCTTTGTAGCCAACCCATTAAATTTAATTGAAGGTGAGCCCCTTGCCATGAGTTGGCAGGTTTCAAACGCCACCCGGGTGAATATTCAACCCTCCCCAGGGCTGGTTAAAGCTGAGGGGAAGTTGAATTTAAGTCCTGTTGAAGATACAACCTATACGCTGTGGGCCATCAACAGGAGCGGTACGAGTTCAAACTCGTTAAGCGTTAAGATTATCCACCCGGCAAAAGACAAGGTCGACCTTACTGTAACTGACTTCTGGAACACCGGCAATATACTTTTCTATAACGTCAATAATATCGGCAAACTGGCGTCAACCGGCTCCAAGTCCTACCTGTATAAAAATGACGTCCTGGTTTCGCAGGACTATGTTGCACCTCTCGATCCAGGCATGGAGCGGGTCGAATCGTTTGCGTCGTATCACTTCTCGCCCCGTTTCCCTTCGATTTCCGGCGGTGGGATATCTGAAGCCACCAGCGATGCGGTCAACATGCTTGTTTGTGTCAATGGAGATTCAGCTTTCCCTGAATCAGATGTAACCAATAATTGCATGGAGCACAACTTCGGTCCGCTATTGGATGTCAAACTGAACCGCTATGTCTCAGCTGCCCAGTGGCAAAGCAGCATTGGCACTTTAAGCTGGCCCATGATAAAAGATTCAAAAGGCGGCTGGGCACAGGTAGCCGCAACGCAGATGAATGACGGAGAAAGCTACCCTGATTCAATCGTTATGACCTTGCCTGTCAATGCCGATAGCTGGATGCAGGCAAGTATCGGCCTTCCTCAGGGCTACCCGGTTGTGATGCAGCCCTTCACTATTCCGCATAAAAGTAAGCTAAGCGCCAGGGTAGGCTTAACACGGGATGCCCCGGTTTCCGCCAACGTCAAATTTATTCTGGGCACTGCGCAGGGCAGCGATATTACTTACTATCCGCCCGTCATAATAAATACAAAAGGCACGCTCGAGAAGTATGAAGTTGACCTGAGCAAGCTTGCCGGGAAGCAAGTACAGTTTATTTTCAGGGTGGAGTCCAGCGAGCCCCTGCAGCAGGGAAGTGCTGTTTGGATAGACCCCTCTTTTACACAAGAACGATAGACAGCCGCCATTTAATAGTTACGTGCCTGTTAACGGCAGTAACTATCATTGCCACGTCCATAAATCCACAACCTGCAACTGCCGACACCCCATCGACCTGCGTGCTCAAATGGGGAATCATCGATACACCAGGCAGTTTTCCCCAACGCCACGATATCCAGACGGCTTGCGAAATTAACAACCTGGCAATATCTGCAGATGGAAAGTACATTTACGCGACCGACATACCCAACGCAAGCACCGGCCCTGTAGTGAACGCCGGCATCTGGAGAAGCACAGATGGAGGCATATCATGGAGCCTGCGGCCGTCCAAATGGCTGGCGCAAACAATTCCTGCACCTATTTTCCCCGTGAGTGGTATTGCGGTGGCGCCTGATAATCCTGATTTTATAGCTGCCGTCTGCATGGACACAGCCGGTACGCACCGGCGTGAAATCTACATATCAGAGGATGGCGGGACCAACTGGGTTTACAGCGGACGAATCCCCTGGTTGTTCGGGACATCGGAGCAGACCGGAGAAATTGCCATTACAGGATCATATAGCAGCCGGGGGAAAACGGTACGCGACATCATCGTCGGTAGTCGAAATCCCGCCGACGGTCTGGCTCAGGGCGAAGTTTACAATCTGACTTATCCCGGCCTAGCGGGCTGGAAAGCGCAGGGGTTCACGGGCGGGGATATTATTACACTGATGCCATCCCCTAATTACCCCACCGATGCCACAATCATTGTCATGTCCAGCACTACACAGCGGACCTATATAAATCTCGGCCAACGTGACCTAGGAAGCAATAGCTGTTCCTGGAATCTTACTTCAAACTGGCCGGTAGAGCTCTGCACTCCCGATCAGGTGGGAGGCACAGGAAGCGGCGAGAATAAAATAATCACGGGTAGCCTCACGCTTCCTGCCGATTATAACGGGAATATAGTTGATAAGAGCATTATCTTTGCCTCGTACGATTCTAACGGAGCGTCTTTAGGAACAAGCCAGCCACTGGACGATGTATACCGCCTCAACAATACGATTGTAACACGACTTAAGGCACCCGGTTATGGGAGTAAGCCTCGTATATGCTCCATAGCTTATAAAGGCACAGCGAAATCCGGCAAGCTGCTGGCAGGTGGTGTTACCGCAGATCCCATTTTAGCCACAGCTACACTGTGGGTCACCCAGAACCCTCTTGATACCTGTACCGCCTGGGCAAAGCCGCTCAAGCCACCTACAGGCGGCTATGGCACAGGATTTGCGAATGGTAAAGCCATCTGGACACAGGACGGGATTCAAGCTATTACAGGAACGGGATCAGGCGACCGGGATACTCCGCTCAAATGGGCAAACCCCACCGATCCTTCATGGAATTCTCAGCCACTTGATGAATCCGCTTTATCCGTCAGTTTGGACGACGGGATGTCCTGGAACCAGCTTGGACTGATCGATACGCGCATCAACCGTTACCGTTCATTTACCACTGGAGAGGAGGGAACAACGGTATATATAGCATCGGTCAATGATAATGGCCTCGACAGCATCTGGCGCAGCCAAACCTCTGTGACCGGGGATTCGTGGCAAAGGGTGGCATGCATCGATTGTTCAGGACCGCTTTTAAGACCGGCTCCCGATAAAACGAACGGCTCGGTCATATTCCTTGGTAACCAAGGTACAGCCACGGTGACACGGTCCACGGACAGCGGTCAGACCTGGCAGGACTGCCTCCCGGGTGCGATACTGCAGGATATGGCGTCCAGCGGCAGCAACGAATTATATGTGCTGCAGGCCAATGGGCTATTCCGGCATGGCATGCTCGATACAGAGGGCTGGAAATGGAAAAAGTTTGCAGATACCGGGTTGAGCCCGGCTCACAGCATCACTACGCAGCAAAATAACCTGCTTGTTGGCGCTGCCTCGGGACAGATTTGCCCGGTTTCTTATTCATCTGATAAAGGAGAGACCTGGACACTGATAACACAGCCTGCTTTAAGCAACGGCAATAGGCACCCGGCCTTTGACGACGAGTTCAAGGACAACCGTATTATTTACCTGGCTGACGATGCGGGCGGCTTATACCGTTGGTCTATCGGGACTAGCAACCGCTGGGACGATATGGTCCCTCCCAATAACAGCTACTACGGAGTGGCTACAGGGGGGCATGGTGTTTTATATGCCGCCTACAGTCCACTCTCCAAGGGAGCCGACCGCACCATTTACTCGCGCGCCGGTATACCCAAGTCCGGTGTATCGTGGGACTCATTGACGGTCGGACTGAACTCAGGCGTCGTTTTCAAGTTGGAGCCCAATTCGCTGGTACATTCTCAAGAGACCATATGGTCGATCGATGCCCGTGATTTCAACCCTACCACCGGAGTTGGCTGCCTGTGGGCTTTTAGAGATACACTGGCCGATCACTCGCCCTGGCTGATAGCGCCAAAGGAAAACAGCCTAGTATATTGCGATCCAGTGACCGGGCGTAATAGCCAGGTAGACCTCAAGTGGCAACAGCTTTCGCTCGCCGATGCCTATGATGTGGAAATTGCCAAAGATAGTTGGTTTGACCTGGTAGTAACCGGGGCGGCGCCTGATACAAGCCCATTTTATATACCGCCGGACCTTCTTTACCCGGCCTATTATATTGGCGACGGACTACTGCCTGAAGCGGGGCATAACTATTATTGGCATATACGCGCCAGGCGTGCGGCAACAGGACAAACCATCCGCAGCTACTGGTCGCACGCACTCAGCTTTAGTATCAGGCCAGGTTTTCGAGTTGCTGCTAATTCATATCCGGGGATACAATCGCTTTCACCCTGCCATGAGGCTTGCGATATACCGGTCTACCCAGTCAGTTTCTCATGGTCGCCTATGCAGGGCACTACCGGTTATCACTTTATACTGGCAACCGACCCAAAATTTAGCAATCCGGTTATAGACGAGAAAGTTGATAGTACAGCATATAAACTATTTTCGCATCTCAGCTATAAGACAGCTTATTTCTGGCAGATTACACCGATGGAACCCATACCCGGCGATCCCAGCCCGGTATTTTCATTTACCACACAGGATATGGACAACCCTCCCTCTCAACCTGCATCATCATCGAATAACATCTCTAATGCCATTCAGATTGCACTGATCGTGGTTATCATCTGCGCCCTGTGGATCCAGGTGGTCTTTTTCCACACTAGACGCTCCAGTGATTAGCAAAAATGGTGCGCCTTAAGCTATAATTTGTCCCGCTGTGGTGAGTGTAGCCCAGAGGTCTAAGGCGCCAGGTTGTGGCCCTGGATATCGAGGGTTCAAATCCCTCCACTCACCCCACTTTACTCTTCCCCACTTGCATGAAGTGGTTCACGTGCGGACTGTGTCTCCAGCGTCACGGGGAGCGTCAGTGGAAGAGATAGAAAGTGAGGAAGAGTAGGTTATCCTAGGATGATCATTGTTGACCGATATTTCGTGTTAAGTATTTTTCAGCTAGGATAGCTGAAGTGGAGATCATTAGTATACCAATTGCTAGTAGATTAACCGAAATGTCAAAGGCTGTATTTCCAGAAACGGATGAAGCCAAGCCAAACGCGAAAGCAGTGCCTCCGAAGGATAGCAATGCAAATTGTATCTTTGTTCGCGCATCCCAAAATCTCGACCACGCTAATAAACCTAGAGCAAGTAATAAGAGCACGTATATAAATAATTGGTTTTGCTGAGCGATATGATATGCCCAATAATAGAGCATTGCGAAAATGCCAAAATCAAAAGAGATGACTTTTAGTGCTTTTCTTCTCATATCATTAGAAAATGAGTGGATGCGTTCATACATCCATAAAACCATGAATATAAGTATCACTATACCGAGAGCCATAAGCTCATCGTCCATTTTTATTCCCTGATTTACAGCAAGCTTAATCAAATCAATGTATTTTGCGAATATAGATAGTATTGATAAAGGCACAATTATTAAAGGGGTATAGTTATTAACAACTTTCAGAAGCTTTAGCGTTGAAGGATTAGATTTAGCTAAAGACAAAATCAATAGCAACAGTGCAGGCGCAAATAATATATATCCTACTACCTTATATAAGAAATTACCCTGGCTGATGCCCATATTTATAAATAGGATGCCTCCACTTATACATCCAAAAACGGAGCCTGTGATATCAACCTTATTATCTGTTGCTTGATTATCTACTCGTTGCTGCATTTAATACTTTTCTCGTAAGAATTATCTATATCCTGATAATAATCTTAAAAACTCACCCCATGCGATTATAGCTTAATTAGTTTTCTTTAATCCACTTCACTGGCTCTTCTTTTGGAAAGCCCCGCTTCTTGCCTATCTTGTGAGACGACAAGCCCCCATTCTATGTGACCGCTGCTACGATCAATGTACAGGTTTGTGATGCTGCGCTGCCGCTGAGCGACCTAGTGAGACAGAGCAAAAGCACTGGGATATTTGTTATCAAATTATAAATCCAGCCTATATTGTGAAAATAGCTCTGACTCTTCAGTTGCAATTACTTTAGATTTTTCTCGCCTTTTTTTCGGACAAGACGATTTCTTCACATTTACAACTGTATTAGAAGTACCTGCCACTTGCTCGATTTGGCATGCCGACTCGGATTTATCCAAGCCAGTGTTTTCTCCGAAATAACTAATGTAAGTTGCTTGCATAGAAATTACCCCTATATCCTAATTTAGTACATATGTTCTCTTTTATATTACAACATGATAAAGGCCTATGCAAATATTGTGGAAAAGCAGCTACCATGTCAGTACGGTAACTCATAATTTTGATAGAATATGTTTCGTACTACCTCCGGCTGTAGCTCCAGCGTCACAGGAGCGGCAGCGTCTGGAGGTTTGATATTGTGCGCCTGTAGCTCAGTGGATAAGAGCATTGGTCTTCGGAACCAAGGGTCGTGGGTTCGAATCCCTCCAGGCGTGCCACATTTCGTATTTAATCTGACCTTTCTACGAAGTTCCTCATTTGGTAAAAGTTGAAATAGCTACGGACTGAAAGCAAAGGGTTGTGATTGATTGACTGCACCTCACGGCGGGAGAGTCACAGGGAGCGGCAAAAGTGTACAAGTTTCATATATTTAAATTTTGATTAGATATGATGTTATACTAAAAGTGTTGCATGGTGACGTAAATGTGTTTGTGCGGAAAAAGGAGTGTGTTTATTATGCATTGCAACTTCCGTTTGTCATTAGTTTTTTTGGCCATAGTTGCCATACTTGGCATAGTCGCTGCCGGATGTACACTTGCCAACCGTGCCACTCCATCGGTTCCTGCCACACCCTCAACTCCTGCCGCTCCTACTGCACCCACAGCCCCCACGATCCCGAGTGCGCCCCCCGTTGCACAGCAGGTAACACCCCCTACAAGCTTAATATTACCGACCATTAACTATTTCTCTACGACTAGCGATATCGTACCGCCGAACGCATTAGTCATACTGGTATGGAGTGTAAGCGGTACGGATTCAGTAAGCATCGATAACGGCATCGGAAAAGTTGACGCTCAGGGCCGCTATGGCCTCATACCCGCTGCCAGCACGACCTTCACTTTGACAGCAATCAATGCAGCGGGCAACGTAACCGCTCAGGTAGCAGTGGAGGTCTCAGAACATCAAGCCACCTCACCGCATTACCTTCCAGGTTATAGCCTATCCCATGTCGGGATGGACACTGTGGCCGGGTCACCAACTACAATTGGTTTGGACACACAGACCTCCAGGGGCTACAAGTGGGTCGTTGACTACTATGATACTACCATGGTTTCGTACGTAGGCAGCAACTACATTTCAAAAAACCCACTTACCAGAGGCGTGGACGGTCAGCAGCAATTCACATTCAAGCCACTAAAGCCAGGCGATACCAGGATACTTGTCTCAAATGTCAACGACCTGAAGCCTACGCAATTCAACTCCATCGTCTATGATATCCATATCAAGCCGTGAGTTTTGACAACCTGCTTTCCAGCAATTAATATGGGCGCAAAGGGTAATGCATTAAAGGGGGAGGCTATGGGAACTGCAGGCGAAAAAATAACCGGCACCGGGCAGGGAAAAGCACAACCGTTACCATTCGCCATAAAGTTTAGTTACGGCATCGGCGATATATCCAATAATATTTTCATCGTTACAACCGGGATGTACCTGCTTTTCTTCCTTACAAACGTTGTAGGTGTAAATCCCGCACTGGCCGGCCTGATGCTCCTCGTCCCCAAACTGTGGGATGTAATAGCCGACCCGATTATGGGGGCAATCTCGGATGTTACCCGTTCGCGTTTCGGCAGGAGGCGCGTTTACCTTCTTTGGGGAGCCATCCCATTCGGGATAACCTTCTTCGCCATTTTTATTGCCCCAAATTACGGGAATGAATTCGCCAACGCGCTCCAGGTCTCAATCCTCTTTCTATTGGGCTGCACCGTTTTTGCGATTGTCAATGTGCCATACGCAAGTATGGTGCCGGAGATGTCCAGCGATTATAACGAGCGCATGTCGATAACATCGTTCCGCATGATCTTTGCCTCCATTGGCGCATTGCTGGCGGGTGCCCTGGCGTTACCCCTGGTGCAGGCCGGCGGGGGAGGGCCCCCGGGATATCAATTCATGGGCGCTGTTTTCGGCGTGGGTATCATTATTACCTGCTTCATCTGCTTTTTGGGCACTGCAAAGGCACGCAGTCTACCTCCCAAAAAGGAAATGCCTTCGATGAAAGAACAGATCAAGATCGCTGCTAAAAATTATCCTTTTGTCATGCTTATGTCCAGCTATTTCCTGCAGGCACTGGCCATCGGAGTCCTGATGGCAGGATTCATCTATTACGTGAAATATGCCATGGCCCTACCCGAGACCGCAATGAATGTGGCCTTCCCTATTTTTCTGGTCACTGGCATAATATTTATCCCGGTATGGCTTGCCGTCGGTAAGAAATTTGGCAAGATCAAGTCATACTATATAGGGCTGGCTATATTTACGGCTATGATGGGATCACTTTTCTTCACCAGCCCTGCGTTGCTCTGGCTTTTCTATGTCCAGGTCTGCCTGGCAGGGATCGGCTTCTCCAGCTTCCAGCTATTCCCCTTCTCAATGCTCCCGGATACCATCGAATATGACGAGATGCAATCCGGCCTGCGCCGTGAGGGTGTCTTCTCCGGGATGTGGTCTGCAGGCCAGAAGATCGCCTACTCGATGGGTCCGCCTATCGTGGGTTTTGCCCTGGCACTTTCAGGTTTCGTAGCCGATGGCACTCAGCCTGAGACCGTGAGTACAGGGGTCCGTATCATTTTCTGCCTCTTTCCGGCGGCGATGGTCCTGCTGAGTTTTTTCCCATTCAGCAAGTACACTCTCACAGAAGAGGAGTTCGAAAAGGTAAAATCACAGATATCCCGGGGCAATTGAAGCTCTATATTTAATGCCGGTTGCGTCCTTTTCAGGTTCAGGACAAATGCCACGGTTATGGAATTAAACAGTTATGCTATTTCTTAACCGTTGAGTAGACAAGGTGCATGCTTATATTTACAGAGTCCAGGAGCGTCGTCACATCCGGCGTAAAGGAAGCTGTAACCGTAATAGCGCCGGGGATAGGATCCTTTCCCCCTACACTTCCCCTTGCAACGGTATAGGTACCCGACCAGCCATCCGACCCGCCCGTATCTGATTTATTGACTTTGGAAGAGCCTGACTTGGAGGCGCTGACTGAGATGCTCACATTGGGAGTCTTGGGTGTTTTCTTTTCTTTTGACCAGTTGTATTTCCAGCTTACGCCATAGCCGCAGCGTATGTCGGTCTGGCCGGATTTGAGGCTGAGCGATTGCAGAGTCCTGATGATCCCGCTCTTATCCACATTGGCAGGTTCCCCACACGCACCACTCAGGTCAGCGCTCGAGCTGCTGCAATCGGAGTCTGATGATCCACAATCACTGCTGGAAGACGAGCCGGAAAACACTATTGCGAACCCTATCAGGAGTACTACTGGCAAGAATACGGACAGGTACTTTTTCCAGCCCCTGCCGTGAGCAACCTCTTCTTCTTTCATAATCCACCCCTGACCGTATTTCGCCACGCGGTGAAGCTATCGTAATATACCTTTTTATCTTTGCCTCGTCAATGGCCGCAGTAGCCAAACCCATCTGCAAAAGATTAGAATATATCAATTCTGCAATCAGATTAACAATTGAGCGGAGGGTGTATGCCAAGAAAAGAGATGGCAACCAAAGGACCAAAAATAGTCCGCCTCGAGCTTACACCCCTGCAGGTCCCCTTCAAGCAGATTGTACGGGAAGCTATGCAGCACGCAGGTGGGCTGGGAATGGCGATACCGGCGGAGGAGGACTGGCCCGGCGGGGACTTCGCCATCTGCAAAATGACCGATGAGGAAGGTCATACCGGGCTGGGTGAGCAGTTTGTCTGGTGGCCTGAAACCGGTGTCAGTCCCAACCAGATCATCATCGCTATACAGGAAGCGCTCTATCGATACGTGCTGGGGCGCAGCCCCTTCGACTACAAAGACATCCGCACACACATGAACAATAACATGGCGCGCAATGAGACTGCCAAAGGCCTGTTGGATATAGCCTGCTGGGACCTTATGGGAAAGACCAATAATAAGCAGGCCTGTGAATTAATGGGCGGCAAGCAGGCCGATGCCTTGGCCCTAGCCGCCCTTGTCCCTCTTATGGATGCCCAGGATATGGCGGATATGGCATACGGCTGGCAGCAGGCAGGTTTCGGGACAATTCGGCTTAAGCTGGGCAGAAGCGCAAAGGGCGATGGGGAGATCGTGCGGCTGGTAAGGGAGCGGCTGGGAAAGAAAGCTCAAATAAGGGTAGATTACAACCAGGCCTACAACCCCAGGGATGCGGTCCAGGCAATAAAAGAGATAGAACCATATGATATTGAAATTGCTGAACAGCCTGTAGCCGCTACCGATTTCTCTGGCATGGCTTACGTCCAGCGCAGAGTAAAAACGCCTTTAATGTCGCATGAGGGCTGTTTCTCACTGCAGGATATCGAAACCCTTATCGCTTTAAAGGCTGTACGTATAATAGGCATTAATTCAGAACGCCCCGGAGGGGTCACTAATGCGCTGGAAGCTATCAAATATGCGACCGCTCGCAGTCTGGGAGTAGTGATCCATAACCAGACCCTGGGCATTGCTGACTCAATGATGATACATTTGGCCGCAGCGCATTACCCATCCCTGGGACACTCGATCGAGCTTTTCGGCAATGTGATGTACGAGGATGACCTGATTATCACGCCCCTCGATTTCGAGGCAGGGATGGTCAGGGTGCCACACGGCCCGGGATGGGGAGTGGAACTGGACGAGGTTGCGCTGGAAAGGTACGCTACCGGGCCTACGATAGTTATAAAGCAATAACAGACGTAAGGAGGAGCGCCTAAATGCAGGATATAAGCTGGATCGATATCAGCGTTATAGCCGTCTATCTACTCTTGATGATAGGTGTGGGCATCTGGTTCCAGCGGAAGATAAAGAACCTGGACGATTATGCCCTGGCTGGTAAATCCCTGGGCTACGTAGTCATGATCGGCACATTGGTAGGAGCAGCCATCGGGGCGGCCTCCACCATGGGCAAGGCCGCAAAAGCCTATGAAATGGGCATCATCTTCGTGACGGCCGGGTTCGGCTATATCGCGGGTCTGATCGTCTTTGGATTGCTTTCCAGCAAACTGCGCAAGCTGGGCATCTGGACCATACCTGACGCCCTCTATAAACGCTACGGCAGCGGTATCAATCTGGCCTGCGGCGCCGCCATGTTCATCACCGTGATAGCCTTATTCGGCGGGCAGATAATCGGCATCGGACTTATATTTACTGCGGTTGGCAAATCGCTCGGGCTCACCTATGCCACCTCCATCATCCTGGCCGGGGTAATCATGATTATATACACCGTACTGGGCGGGCTCTTCGCCGTAGCCTATACCGACCTGATACAGAGCATAATCATGCTGGTCAGCATCGGCATCATCATGCCTGTGATGCTGCTGGCAGGTGACGGGATGGCAACTCTGGTCAATAACTGGCAATCTTCGCAAGCGGGAACTGTGGGAGGTGTATCTCCCATCTATCTTGTTTCCATCTGGGTCATCGATTTCTGCTTCTGTATGGTTGATCCCGGGCTCTGGCAGAGGGCTAATGCCGCCAGAAGCGGCAAGGTAATAAAAAACTCGCTGTTTGTAACAGCCGGGGTTTACCTTTACTGGTCCGTTATCGTAGTAATTATTGGCATACTGGGCATCAGCCTGCTGCCCCAACTCGTATCCACCTATGGCTCCACTGATGCAGTGATCCCGGCTATGATCGTGAAATTCCTCCCTCCCGGGATTGTTGGACTATGTCTTGCCGGCTTGATGGCGGTGATGATGAGCACGGCCTCGGTCGCGTTGCTCATATCCGGCACAACTATAGCCAATGATGTAATAAAGGTTGCCCGCCCGCAAACGAGTGAGAAAAAACTGCTTCTCTGGGCTAAAATAGTCATCGTCGCTGTAGGTGCTCTCGGCATTGTTTTTGCGCTGTTGATGCGCGGCATCTTCGATATACTGCTACTCGCCTTTGCAGTTTATGTATCGGCTGTATTTGTCCCGGCCATGGCTGCTTTCTTCTGGAAACAGGCCACCCGCCAGGGGGCAATCGTGAGCAGCATAGTTTCCACTATAGTATGCGTTGCCCTTTACGCCATAAAACAATTCATCGAGATCCCCTGGCTCGAACCTATTATCATCAGCCTGGCGGTCAGCTTGATACTGATGTGGATTGTCAGCAAGATGACCTATAAACCGGAACAATCCACACCAAAATTAATAATGAAAGGAGCTGCCAATGACTGAACGATCCAGAAAATTGACGCTGTTCGAAGCGGCAGCGGTAGTGGCGGGGCTGGGTTTTGGCGGCGGTGTAATGGCTGTGCCCTACCTGGCATCGCTAAACGGTATCGTGGAGCTTATTATCACAGCCGTAGCAGCCTACGCCTTCAGCCTGCTGTTACACCTGATGGTAGTGGAAGTGGTGCTGCGCGAAGATAAACCACAGCAACTGGTTGAGCTTTTCGGCAAGTACGTCTTCAAGAAGACCTGGTGGGGCAAGGCGCTCACCTGGATCATATTTATCATGGTTCTGATTACCTTCTACGCGTTGCTGGCAGGCTATGTCGTCGGCTGCGCCGAGTTGCTGAGAAACCTTTTCCCCGGCCTTCCGCTGTGGGCGGGTGAGGTTATCACCTATATAGTCGCCGCCGGCATTGTAGCCCTGGGCCTTAAGGCTGTCGGCATCAGCGAGAAATATTCCATCATCAGCATAGCCGTCGTATTGCTGGTACTGTCCGTCATTTCCTTCGGCTACCCGTTTAACACGCTACCGCT
>Ga0182011_10002395_pt1 | contig 15825 bp, 19 predicted proteins | sample 711E1DmetaG_FD_120481 | JGI IMG/M metagenome (GOLD analysis project Ga0182011, IMG submission 120481) | Permafrost microbial communities from Stordalen Mire, Sweden - 711E1D metaG | ecosystem: Environmental > Terrestrial > Soil > Wetlands > Permafrost | place: Sweden: Stordalen | collected... | reverse complement strand
GACTCTGGATCAGGGGATTGAAGGTTCGAATCCTTCCTCGCCAGCCAAACCCCCAGATCACGCTCAGATCGAGCCCCTGACTGGATGAGTCTGCCCTTGGCGGGGCCGATCGCGGCCTCCCTGCTCACCTACGGGTTGTACAGCTCCGCCGAAGGCGGCCCCGAGGCCCAGGTGTCGCTGCCGAGGAGCAGGACCCGGCCGTCGGCCAGCAGGTTCGCGGACACGGCCCCGCACTTCTGAAGCAGGTTCCCGATCTGGCTGAAGCTGCCTCTTGCCGGGTCGTACAGCTCCGCCCAGCCGATCGACTGCTTGCTGTCCGAAGTGAGTCCGCCCGCGACGAGCACGAGACCGTTCGTCAGCAATGTGGCGGTGTGGCCAATGCGGCCTGTCGCCATCGATCCGGTCGGACTGAAGGTGCCGGTCGCCGGGTCGTACAGCTCCGCCGAGCTGGGCGTGTCTCCGTTCGCGCTGGTTATGCTGAATCCGCCCGCTACGAGCACTCGGCCGTCGGGGAGGAGAGTGGCAGTGTGACCTTCACGCGGCCTCGCCATTGATCCGGTCGATCTGAACTTCCCGGTTGCCGGGTCGTAGAGCTCGGCCGATGCAACGTCGTTCTCCAGGCCGGCCCCGGGACCCGCCGTCCGTCCACCGACGATGAGCACGCGGCCGTCCGCGAGCAATGTTGCGGTGTGGAAGTAGCGAATACCTGCCATCGAGCCCGTCCGGCTGAACTTCCCGGTCGCCGGGTCGTAGAGCTCGGCCGTGCTGGTCTCGCCGCCACCGACGATGAGCACGCGGCCATCCTTCAGCAAGGTGGCCGAGTGGAAGCGCCGCCCCACGGTCGGCGAGCCCGTCCGGCTGAACTTCCCGGTCGCCGGGTCGTACAGCTCCGCCGTATCGATCGGGGCGCCGTCGCCGCCGACGATGAGCACCCGGCCGTCCTTCAACAGGGTGGCTGTGGGGTACTCACGGCCAATGGTCATCGAGCCGGTCGGGCTGAAGGCACCGGTCGCGGGATCGTAGATCTCGGCCGTGGTCAGATCCGGTCCGTCGGCGAAGCCGCCGGCGATCAGAACGCGGCCATCGAGGAGCAGCGTGGCCGTGTAGCCAAGTCGATATACGGGCATGGCTCCTGTCGGTGTGAAAGGGCCGCCCGGTGTGGCCGATGCAGCCGCCAGAGGTGTGCTCGACGGTTCGGCCGAGGCTGAGGCGGAAGGCGAAGCCGAGGCCGGCGCCCCCGGTGCGGAGGAGGGACCAGCCGACCGGAGCACCAGGCTCAGGGCGATGATCGCGACCAGAAATAGCGACGCACAGACCACTGCCACAGAGGCGGATCGCCCAAACGCCCGATGCGTCGAGCTCCCCCAACTGCGACCACGGATGGGATGCTCCGCCGGCAGCGCGCGTATGTAGGCGTAGATGTCGCGGGGCGCGACCGGATTCAGATCGGCACTCAGGGAACGAAGGCGCCGTTCGATCTCGTCCTCGCTGAGTTGCTGCGTGCTCATCTCTGTGAACCCTCCGGCTGTGACTCGAGCTCCTTGCGCAGCGCGCCAAGGGCGTTGTGAAGTCGCGACTTGACGGTCCCGAGCGGGATGTCGAGCTTCGCGGCAATGTCCGCCAGCGACCAGTCCGCCCAGAACCGCAGGGCAACCACGATCTGATGGTCTCGACTCAACCTGGCAACGAGCCGCCCCAGCTCGTCTCTAGCGAGCGCGGCTCGAAAGGGATCTGCGACCGTCGGGCCGTCTCGATCGTCTTCGATGGGCATCCACCGCACCGGCGGCCGACTTCTCAACCGATTCCGGCACACGTTCACCAGGATCTGTGAGAACCAGGGGTCGAAACGCTCGGCTTCGCGCAGCTTGGGCCAGGCCTGCCAGGCCCGCAGGAACGCCTCCTGCGTCGCGTCCTGGGCTTCGACGGCATCTCGCAGGATCAATCCCGCCAGTCGATATGCCGGTTGCGCCTGCGCCGTCGCCAGGGTGACGAAGGCATCCGGAGTACGAGTCGCCTCAGTCTCTCGCGAAGCGCCCTCGGCCCTGATCTGGCTCGTCATGTCGTGATTCGGCTCCCTCTCGTGGATTTGCGGACAGTAAGACACAGAAGGCCCGTTGAAAGTTCACTTCCGCCGATTCGGCGGGCGGCGAGCCGTGGCCTGGCTTCGATCCTACTCAGGCCCCGGGTTCGACGGGTGTTGTGTATAGGTGTCTCCGGCGCATAGGATGGAAGCCGTATTGACACGTCAGTCCTGGACGTCGATACTGCGGCCATGTCTGCCAGGACGAAGCGAACCTACAACCTCAGTCCCACCACGGTCCATCGAGTGCGGGAACTCGCCGACCTGTCGGGGTTCGCGCGGAGCCAGGACGAAGTCGTGGAACTGGCCGTGGAACGTCTCTACCTCGAGGTACGGGCGCGAGAGGAGGCAGCGGTCTGGGAAGCCGCAGCCAACGATCCGTCGTTCAAGGCGGAGATGAGCGGGATTGCGCACGACTTCCGCGATGGTGAGGGCTGGCCTGCATGACCACCGGCGCGCTCCGTTGGGCAATGGTGCTGGTCGACTTCGATCCAGCTCAAGGGCATGAACAGGCAGGGACCCGTCGAGCCCTCGTCGTCTCGTACGAGGCCTTCCACAGAGCCGGCATGGCACAGGTCTGCCCCGTCTCGGCGCGCGACGCGAAGTACCCGGGGGAGGTCGCGATCCCCCAGGGAGAGGCAGGGCAGACCCAGGATGCAGTCATCCGTTGCCACCAGGTTCGCACGATCGACCTGTCGCGGGTAACCGCATACGAGATCGGCGGGAGAGTCCAGTACGTATCCAGCGCGGACATCCGTAGCGAGGTTCGTGTCGCGCTGCTGCATCAACTCGGTCTGGATCTGCCCCCGGCCGTCGATGGTGTGTCGTAGAGACGACGACATATCAGGCAGCATGAACAGACTGCCCCAAACCTTCTCCGAGGGGCTACGATGCGGAGCATGAACATGAGCTTGGCGATCCGCTCGGAGCCGACTGACCGGCAGGTCGTCTGTGGCGCGCTGTCGCCCGAGCTTGCGAGTGATCGGGCGGCGGCGCGGCCGGCCACGACGACGCGACGGGCGGCCTAGTCGATGCGAATCATCGCGGGCGTCCTGTGCGATTACGCCGAGGTTCGTGAGGGCCTGCTGACGGTCGTTTCGGCCGGGATCACGAGGCTATGGCGAGGCGAGTTTCCAGCGGAGATGGGCGTCTTCCTCGCCCTCCAGGTCGAGGTGGAGCCCGCCGCAAGACCGTTCCGACACGAATTCGGGGTGCGGATCACCGGACCGTCTCAGAAGGAAGTCGGAACGATCGCTGGTGGGTTTCAGGTCGGTGCCGACGGCGACTTCGAAGCCGACGAGCCCGCGATCGTCAACGTCCCGCTCGACCTTCGACCGGTCGTGATCGAAGAGGTCGGTTGGTACAACCTCTCGATCTCGATCGACGGCGCGGACGCCTACGTTCTTCGAGTCCGAGTGGGGCAGCCACCCGCGAGCGAGGCCGACCCGGGCATCAGGACCGCTCCTGGCGGTTCGAGAACGCACTAGACCTGTCCGCGAACGGCGGCGTCTAGATCCCGCATGGCCGAGCCGTAGGGGCGCCGCCAATCAGTCAGATTCCACGAGGCTGGGAGCGTCAGCCCTCGAGCGAGACCGCCTGGCCGGATGCCGCCGACCGCAAGAGAGCGTCGATGGTGCGGGCCTGGCCCAGTGCGTCGGCCCGGCCCAGGAGAGGCTTGCCGTCGCCGAGGATCGCGGCGCTGAGGTTCTCCATCTCCAGGCGGTATGCGTCGTCGGGGGCGACGGGCTCCGGCCGGCCGTTCAGTTCGATGCCGCCGAGCTCGCCCTGCCACGGGTCGCGCGAGAGGAGCGTGCCCTTGCTGCCGACCACTTCCAGAGAGCGGGCGACCGACGTGAAGCCGGCCGCGATCTCCGCGACCAGCCCGGACGGGAACCGCAGCATCCCCGAGAAGCGGACATCCACGCCCGACGACCCGAGGGCCTGCTCGCCGAAGACACGGACCGGCTCAACCCCGGCGACCAGGCGCGAGCCGCTGATGGGGTAGCAGCCCACGTCCATCAGCGATCCGCCGTCCAGCGCCGGGTCGAGCCGGACGTCGGTAGTGGCGGCCATCGCGAAGCTAAACGTGCCGCGGATCGATTGGAGCTCGCCCACTTCAGGCAGCAGCTCGACGAATCGGCGTGTCTGTGGCGAGTGGCGCCACATGAACGCCTCCATCAGTAGCAGTCCCGCAGCTTCGGCCGCATCGAACGCCTCGACGACCTGCGCCGGGTGGCGTGAGTACGGCTTCTCGCACAGGACGTGCTTGCCGGCCGCGATGGCCAGCATCGTCATCGGGTGGTGGAGCGAGTTCGGGGCGCCGATGTAGACGGCGTCGACATCCGGATCGGCCAGCAGCTGCTCGTAGGAGCCGTAGGCCCGGGCGATGCCGAATCTCGACGCGAATTCGGTGGCCCGAGCGAGACTGCGGCTGCCCGCCGCGACGACTTTGAAGTTGGCCGTTCGGCCGGCATCTTGCAGCAACCTGTTGGCTATTCCGCCGGGGCCGAGGATTCCCCAGCGAACAAGCTCGGACGACATGGCTCTCCTTCCGGCCTCCGCCGTTGGCCTCGGGGCGTTCGGCCTTCGGCTCGCGTGTCTTCGGCTCGCGCTCAGGATGGCACATCAGCCGCGCGTACGAATTCGCGATCACTCGGTGGGCCGGACGCGGTAGGCTGGCGGCGACCGGCGCGCTGCGCTCCGGCGTGGTGGCGCCGGGTGGACGCCGAAGATTGGGGTCGATCTTGAGCCCTCGCCGAGTTCGAGCCAGCCGCGCCTGTGACCTACGGGCGTCTGGTCGGCCGCTTCCGAGCCGTTCGAATCCTTGGTGCCGATGATGGCCGGGCCGACGGACTACGACGCGACGGTCACCGAGCTGTGCGAGCGGATGCTCGTGACGGTCGTCGGAGACGCCGGCTTCTGGGGGCGGCGGCTCTTCCTGGTGGGAGGCCTCGTTCCGCGCTACCTCTACGGTCCCTCCAGGGCGGGGGCTCAGGCATACGTCGGATCGCGAGATGTGGACCTGACCGTCGTGCTCATGGTCGACTATCCGACTCCGGACTCGTACGCGACGCTGGAGCGGAACCTCCTGGACGCCGGGTTCCGACAGGCGCCGTTCGCCGCCGACCCTGCATATCGATGGCGCAAGGAGGCAAACGCAGCCAGCCTCATTCTCGAGTTCATCGTCGACACGGAAGCGGTCCCGCCGGGCCGTGAATTCGCGCCCGGGGCCCGATCGGGGTCCGCCGCCCGATCGAAGCCCCGCTTCCAGGCACTCAACGTCCGAGGGTCGCGTCTTGTCAGCCTGGACTGCAAGCTTGTCTTGATCGGCGCCGAGCGGCTCGATCACGGCGGGGCGGCCAATGTCGGAGTGCAGGTAGCCGGCCTCCTGCCGTTCATCGTCCTGAAGATGTTCACGTTCGTCGACCGGCATCACGCCCGGGACGTCTACGACATCGTGTGGACGCTCGCCAACCACCGCGACGGGCCCGAGGGCGCCGGTCGCGAGATGGCTGCCAGCCCGGTGGCGGCTGATCCGCTCGCCGTGGAGGCCGTTGGTCTCCTGCGCGGCCGGTTTGCCGAGATCCGCGGTGATGCGCCGATGGCCTATGCCGCGTTCCTCGGCGTGGCGGGCGATCGCACGCCCACGGCGCGTCTCCGCATCGAGGCCGTCGAGACCGTCCGCGCTGCCCTCAAAGGCTTCGATCGCGCCCGAGCGTCTTGAGCTGAGCGGCACGTCCTCGGGCTGAGCGGCAGCCCCCCCTGGCTGAGCGACTACACTCCGGCGCCACGACCGCCATCGCGGAGCGGAGAGGCCGTGCCAGGCAACCTGTCACGCATCGGGGGTAGAGTTGCCGCAGCACCGCACAGGTGCGACCTATCCAGAGCGGGCGAGAGATCTGGCTCGATGACCCCGCAGCAACCGACCGGTTCCTCAGCCGGCACGGTGCTACCGCCAGATGCGATAGGAGACGAGGATGAACTCCACGACACCAGGCCCCGGCGCGCCCGGATCGCTTCGGCGGCCCCTGCGGGCCAGGATCTCGGACGGGCGGACGTTCGAGAACCCATCGATCGGACTGCTGCGCGATCTCGTCTATGCGCTGGGCCCCGGCAACCCGTACCTCGTGATCGATCGGCTCGACGCCCCCGACGGCGACTTCTACGCCCAGACACTCCACCGGCCCGACGGCAGCTGGATCGTCGAGTACCGCGATGGCGGCCGAAACCGCCACTATCAGGCGGCGGCGCCCGGTCCGAGCGCGGTCCACCAGGTCCTGGCCGCGTGGGCGCTCGGACTTCCGGACTGGCGAGGCCGACTGACCTGGCAGCCGGTCTTCCAGTAGAAGCCATTGCGCGGCGGGCCAGCTCGTCGTCAGGGGAGCTGGCCCTTTCGCGACCGGTCGCGCGAGCCTAGAATGCCGGCATCGGCCGACGCCGACGGGAGGGCCGAATCGGCCGGTCGCGTGCAACGGGGGGCTGCCATGATCTCCGCCAGCCGGCTCGACGACTGCATACAAAGCGCCGATTTCTGGGGCAACCACATCGGGCTCTACGCGGACTGGATGCAGACGCTCAGCGATAGGTACGCAATCGGCTCCGCACTGATCAGCACCGTCACCGGGCTGGCGATCTGGGGAAGCATCTCCGCATCCGCGTTGTGGGCCGAGGTCGCGACCGGGCTGATGGCATTTGCGGCTGCCGCCGCGGCGATCGTTCCGAAGGTCCGAGGGTATGGCGACTGCGCACGCCAGGCGGCGCCGCTGTCGGCCGAATACGGGCACTCCATGGGCGAGCTGCAGGATGCTCTCGACGCGGTGAAGTCGAATCGCCCCAAGGCTCAGGTGAGCGCGCGTAAGGCGGTCGAGGGTTTCGAGGCGATCAAGGCCAAGAAGGACGCCCTTCGGCCATACCCGAGGAAGCTTCAGGCGCAGGTCGATGCCAAGCGTGCGACGCCCGCTCCGATCGCGCCGCAGCCGTCCGCGGGCGGCGGCTCGGTCAACCCCTGACCGGTCCGGGACCGGAGCAGTTCTCTTCCACGGCCGGCTTCGCCGAGTTCCGGCGTTGACTGCGAGCACTGACGCCCGGTAGCTTGTGCACGGGGATTCCTATCCAACTCCAGCCGAGCAACAGAGGAGCGGCCACTTGACTGCCCAGAGCGGCGACACCGGCGCGCGACACATCGACTCGTGGGTGACCTTCCGGCCGGAGTTGAAGGTCCTCGACTGCACGATCCGCGACGGCGGCCTGGTCAACGACCACGCCTTCGACTACCCGTTCGTGCAGCGCGTGTACGAAACGGCCGTGGCCGCCGGCATCGACATCCTCGAGCTCGGCTACAAGGCTGATCGGAAGGTCTTCCCGGATTCGAGCGCGGGTCCCTGGAAGTTCTGCATCGAGGATGACCTTCGGCGGGTCGTCGGCGAGAATCCCACGGAACTCAAGCTGTCCGTCATGGCCGACGCCGAGCGCACCGACTACCACACGGACATCCTGCCGCGCGATCAGAGCGTTCTGTCTGTGATTCGCGTCGCCTGCTATGTCCACCAGTTGCCCACCGCGCTGGACATGATCAAGGACGCCCACGACAAGGGCTACCAGACCACGTTCAACCTGATGGCCCTCTCGACCGTCCAGGAGCGCGACCTGTTCGACGCCCTGGAAATGGTCGCCGCCAGCCCGGTCGACGTCATGTACGTGGTCGACAGCTTCGGCTCGTTCTACTCCGAGCAGGTGCGCGACCTGACCGGCAAGTTCGTGAAGCTGGCCCGCGACGCCGGCAAAGAGGTCGGCATCCACGCCCACAACAACCAGCAGCTCGCCTACGCCAACACCATCGAGGCGATGCTCGCCGGCGCCACCTGGCTGGATACCACGATCTTCGGCCTGGGCCGGGGAGCCGGTAACTGCCCCACCGAGCTGATGCTCGGCTTCCTCAAGAACCCCAAGTTCCACCTTCGACCTGTGCTGGAGTGCGTGCAGGACCTGTTCGTTCCGCTGAGCAAGGAGCTGGACTGGGGCTACTCGATCCCGTACATGCTGACCGGCCAGCTCAACCTTCATCCCCGCATGGCGATCGAGGTTCGTGAGGGCGACACGCCGGACAACTACGTCGAGTTCTACGACAGGCTGACCGAAGACACGGACTGAGGCCGATGCCGGCGGGAGAGCCTCGAGCGTCTGAATCGGAACATGAGTTCGGAGGGCTTGTGAGCAGCAATCAGACATCCGCCGCGAGTTCGGTTCGCCTGACCGCAGGCGACGTCTGGCGGGCTCTCGCCAGACACTCGTTCGCGGTCATGAGTCATGTCACCGCCTCCGGCCAGCCGCGATCGAGCGGAGTCGTCTACGGGACGGATAACGGTCGCCTTCTGGTGGTCGTCGCGGCAAGCAGCTGGAAGGCGCGCACGATAGCCGACGGTCAACTCGTTGCGCTCACCGTTCCGGTCCGCCGCGGCGGGATCCTGTCCATGCTGTTCCCGATCCCGCCAGCGGCGATCAGCTTCCGCGCCAGGGCGCATGTGGGCGACGCCTGCATGCTCGATCGGGATTCGCTGCCCCCGAAGTTCGCCAGGCTGCTGCCGCCGGCTCAGGCCCCCAGCTGCGTGATCGAACTGACTCCGGAGGGCAACTTCCTGACGTACGGAATAGGGGTGTCGCTGATGGCCATGCGCGATCCCGAGGTCGCCCAGGCTCGCGTGCCGGTGGCCTAGTAAGCGACGGCTTCTCGCTAACAGGAGCTATTATCGGCACCTCTGGAAAGGTGCCGATTGGAGGTCCAGATGCGGACCACGGTCAAGTTCTCTGAGGACGTGATCCCGATGGGGGACTTGAAGGTGAACCCCGGGAAGGTGGTTCGACGGGCAAGCGAGTCCGGTCGTCCCGTCCTCCTCACGAGTCGCGGTCGGGGAGTCGCCGTCGTCCAGACGCTCACCGAATTCGAGGCCGCTCAGGAGGAGCGCGAGTTCATGCGCGCCGTCATCGCCGGTCTCTTCGATCTGGAAGAAGGCCGCGAATCGTCCCTGGAGGATGCGCGACGCAGACTCGGGCTGAGCTGAGTGGCCAGCCGCATCTCCCTGGCCGAATCGGCGGTCAACGATCTTCAGGAAGTTCGAGACTGGTACGTGTCACAGTCGGCGTCGGACGTGGGGGAGCGCCTGATCCGCGAGATCCTGGCCTGCCTGGACCAGCTTGCGGAGTTCCCGGAAAGCGAGAGTGGTCCCCGAGTTAGAACAGCCGTGGTTGCGCGAGCTCATCCGGCTGCCGTTCCGCGTCGTCTATCGAGCCGACGGTAACGGGATCCGTGGCGTTCGCGTCTGGCGCAGCGAGCGTCGGATGCGGGAGCAACCCTAGCCGGCTTGACCGCCCCGTCTTCCCAGGGTGGGCACCTGTCGTGACGACCTGTCGCGCGTACGACAGGACACGCTATGAGGCAGCACCGCGGGTGCTGCGCAGCGAGAACAGCGGGCCGAGCGACGGCGCTCCTAGCAGGCACGCTTGCAGCGGACGGCTCACTGGACATGGCCGAACTGATCAGACTCATAGGGGCACGTAGCATGGAATGGGGTTCAGCGATGGGAATTGGCGACGGGTCGGACGGGCTCAGCCTGGAAGAGGCGCTGGCCGGAGCTCAGGCTGCCGACCGATTGACCCGCATCCAGTGGCGCGACCGGATTGCGGCGCACGGGCCCGGAGCGATCGACGCCGTGTTCGAATGGGCCGGCGACGGCGAGTTCGGAGCATTCGCCGTGCGCGTGATCGAGGCGGTAGGCAAGCGCGGCCACCAGGACGAAGCAACCGAGGCTCTCGTCGCGATCAGATCGATCGGGGCGACCGTGGCTGTGCGCCGGGACGCGGCTGAGGCGATTTCTCGGCTCCACCCCGACCGTGGTCGCACCGATGCCGTCCGAAGGGCCTCACCCGTCCCCTCCGGCGCCGGTTTCGACTGGCCGGGCTTCTCCCCGCCGGATTTCGGCAATGTCACCGGAACCACCTGGAGACGGCGAGTGGATCCGGCGGCACTGGTTCCTCTGCTGCTGCGGCCGCTCCAGGAGGTCGACTCGGACTTCACCTCGTATCCGATCTACCACCTCCCCGAGGTGCACCTCGCGCTACGAGAGCGCTACGAGCAGGGAGCCGAACATGAGCAAGGCTGGCGCGCATCCAAGCTCTTCATCTATGCGTCTGGGGAGTGCGCGTCGATCGAGGGCTACGAAGTAGACCCCCACGTCGCGGTTGGCTTCTGGGTCGAGAAGGGGGACGGGGCAGTCAAGTTCGGGCCCGTGGACCAGGCGCTCTGGGACTGGCCTCGGTTCCTTGATGTCCTGCGCGATCCGTCGCGGCGCGTGTCGCTCGAGCGAGCCTTCGATCGCCACCCGCTCGCAATCGGCGATTACGTGGGCAGCAGCTTCAACGGCGGCTCCGCGGTCGGGTTCGTCGCCCGAATGGAGGACGGCCGAATCGTGATGCGGACTCGGACTCCGTCGCACGAGGTTTGCGGACGTGGTTGGGATGAGATGGCAAAGTGGCTGCAGGCCCTGCCCAAGGGCGACTGGCACAACCTTCACCTCTGGCGCGAGTGGCCGGCCGATGAAGCCGTGAACGGCCGGCAGCCGTTCGCCGTGCGGGAGCTGCTGCCTGTGCTGCTGGACCTGGCGGACGTCTATCTGTCCGTCGTCGGGCGGGCGCGGCCGTGACCGTGAACGAGTCATGGATAGGAAGACGAGACGCGCGCTGTAGTGCCAGGCAGTTCCTGGAAAGCTATCGACCCTTGGGGCGCCGTCAACCTGTTCTGGTTGACTGTGGCGCCCGCTCGATGCGCCGTCCGGCGATCACCTGCGGCTGGTCACGCGCCGATTCGGGGGCTCGCCGAGCGCCTCGACCGCAGCCGGAAAACAGACAATCGAGTGGCATGTTCGTGCGCCGCTTCACCCCGGCCGCCGCGCGAGCCACGCTCGCCAGGTCGTCTCGTCCTGGCCGGCGGTCACGGCGTCGCCGTGGCGCACGAGCGGGAGCCGGAGCAGGTTCGCGTCGGCGCGGATCCTCGCCAGGAGCGCGCCCCGATCCGCGGTGGCGTTGCCGGGCCGGGCATCTACCAGCGCGGCCGCCCCAAGCCGATCCAGAAACGCGCGGAGATCCGCCGCGTCGATCGGCCGCTTGCCCAGGTCGACGAAACGGACGACGATCCGCCGTTCACGAAAGAACCGCACCGCGGCGCGCGTCGAGCGCGAGTCCTCGAGCCCGAACACCTCGATATTGGGCATCTTCTTCGTCGGCGTCTTGCCGAGCGGAGCCGGCATTGGGTAGGCCTCGCGTAGCTCCCTCGCAACTCGGGGGATTGAAGCCTACTTCAGCCTGGTTCGGGAAGGGCGTCGGGCGTCGGGCGTCGGGCCGAGCCCAAGGGGACGGTCGGCCCGACGAAGAAGTCGGCGCCCCTACATCGTCGGCGCCGCGATCGACACGCCCGACAGCGAGTCGATGCTGATGTCCAGCGTCACCGTCTCATGGGTCGGCGTGTTGAGGATCTTCTGATCGAAGGACGCCTGAAGGCTCAGGCCGGCGGGGGTGCCGTCTTCCGCTGCCCAGAAGGACAGACTCTCGAGAGCCAGGTTCTCCCGACCGGCGCCGGCAGTGATGCCGAATGCGGAGGGGTCTACGCCCGCGATGTTCGCGACCGTGAGGTGATGAAGCGTCTTGTCGAACTTGGTCTCGACCCCTTCATCGGTGAGGACGATGCCGCTGCCCACGAAGCCTTGAAGCGTCAAACCCGACGCCGGCGACTGAGACCACTGGCCTCCGTTCGATCGGGAGTAGGCCAGGTTGCCGACGACGATGCTGTCGTAGGTGATCGTGGCGCCCAGGAGCGTCGCGGAGATCGAGTCGTCGCTGTCCCCGCCCTTGACCTTGAACGTTCCAGTGATCGGGCCTGAGGTCGTGCCGACGACCAGGGTGGCTGTAAGCGACCCGGTCACGGAGCCCTGAGCCTGAAAGTCGCTGTTCGTGACGATGGCCTTGAAGCTGTCCAGCGCCGACATCGGTGTTGGGGTTGGCGTCGGCGTCGGAGTGGGGGTGGGCGTCGGAGTGGGAGTGGGCGTTGGAGTCGCCGACGCAAGCCAGGGCAGGGAACAGGCCGCCACAGACACGAACAACAAGAGGACAGCCAGTCCCCGTACGAGAGGGCGAGCGGACATGATCGAGGGCATCTATCTCTTCCTGACCGCGCTCGACTCCTTGCGGCAACCGGAAGGCTCTGGTGGCCGTTGTCTGACAAGCGCCGCGTTCAGCATGACAGCATCTTGCCCGAGGGCCTACTGGAAGGTCGATATCTCACGTGCTCTCGGCCGTGACACGCAAGCTGTCACAGCGCCGGCACAGACTCCCGGCATGAGTGATGTCACGGCGATGGCCCGGGGCCAGGTGGCGGCGTCGCGGTCCGATCCGCAGGAGGTGGCGGAGCACGTGGCCGCGGGCGGGTCCCCGTTTGACTACGTGGAGCCGCCGGACTGGTTCAGCTTCAGCGCCTTCGATATGTTCGAGCGATGCCCGCGGCAGTACGCCCTTCGGTACCTGTGCCGGCTGGAGGAGAAGCAGACGCGGCCGGCCGCGGACTTCGGGTCGGCGGCGCACGCGGCATTCGAGCAGTTCACGCGCGAGCGGCGCGAGCGGTCGGCCAGCGACGAGGCGCCACCCGATCGGGAGGATCTGGGCCGCTTCTTCGAGGCGGCGTGGGCCAGAAGCCCGCTGTCCGGCGAGGTGGACGCCGTGGCCTGGCGAGCAAGGGCCCAGCCAATGCTGGATCGCTTCTGGGCTGCCGAGTCGGCCGAGCCGGTGGGGGCGATCGACACGGTCTGCGAGGAGGCTCGCTTCCGGCTGTGCCTCGAACTGGACCCGGAGAACCAGGTGGCCGTCAGCGGGTTCATCGATCGGATCGATCGCCTGCCTTCGGGCTCCGTCGAACTGATCGACTACAAGACCGGCGATGTCTGGAGGCCGGAGGACGTGGAGTCCAGCCTCCAGCTCTCAATCTACGCGCTGGGCTGCCGCGATGCCCTCGGTCTGGGCCGGCCGGAGCGGGTCACGCTGGACTTCGTCGAGCACGGCCGGCGATTCAGTGCCGAGCGAACGGACGCCGCGCTGGACGGCGTTCGTCAAGGTCTGGTCCTTCGAGCCCGCGAGATTCGCGGCAGCGGATTCGCGCCCACGCCCGGCTCCCGGGCCTGCGGTTGGTGCGAGTTCGCGCCGATCTGTTCGGCAGGGGAGCGGCAGACGTGCGAGCGGCCTCTCGGTGAGTGAATCTGCTCATCGCATTGAGTAAGGCGTCGCGGCCCGAGGGTCATCGCCCGGGGAGACTATGATCGTCGTGGCAGGCGCAATTCGCAGCCGCCAACCGCACCCGGGGAGACCTCCATGACGCAAACGTACCAGCCCAATGACAAGGTCGTGATCCTGAGCGGACCGGACGAGGGGCGCTTGGGGACCGTGGTCGACAACTACGAGGGTGTCTACGGCGACGATCTGTCCGACGGTGCGCTCGTTCGTTTCGATGACGAAAAGCCCAGCAAGGACCCGGTGGCCGGGCAAGAGGGCGTCGAGCGTGAGTTCGGCAGCGCGGTGCTGCGTCGCGCCTGAGGCGTGCAATGCCGCTCACCGGAGAATACGAGCCGAGTACGTCAGCCTGGGCGCGCAAGCAGGCCGAGCTCTACGAAGCGACGAACGGCGAAGAGGGCGGTGACCTTCGCGGCCGGCCGGTGATTGTCCTGACTTCGGTCGGCGCGAAGACCGGCAGGCTTCGCAAGACCGCTTTGATGCGCGTCGAGCACGACGGCGTCTACGCCGTGGTCGCCTCGCGTGGTGGAGCCCCAGAGCATCCGGTCTGGTACTACAACCTCAAGAAGAACCCGCACGTCGAGTTGCAGGACCGCCCCACCAAACGCGACTACATGGCGCGCGAGGTAACCGGCGACGAGAAGGTTCTGTGGTGGCAGCGCGCCGTCGAAGCCTGGCCGGACTACGCCGAGTACCAGAAGAGGACCGACCGCCAGATCCCGGTGTTCGTTCTCGAGGCAATGGGGGAGTAACAAGTTCCGCCTCTCCTCATCGCCGCTGCGACACCTCAGACGGAGCCCGTGCGCGGCTCCAGGTCCGCCGTCGGTTCGGGGACCTTCTCGGGTCGGTTTCGCGCCCACAGGTACAGCGGTATGGCTGCGATCCACATGCTGGGGTACGTGCCGAGGTAGAGGGCCGGCGTGCCCCAGCCGACGGCGATCGGAACGACCCATGTCCGGTTGGTCCGCGCGCCCCACACCAGGAGGGCTAGGGACATGGGCAGGCGCACGATGAACGGGACCGGCTCGACCAGGACCGGAGGCGGGACGTTTGCGTTCTTGATCATCCAGTCGACCCACTGGAACCACTGGCTGGGGACAAGGACGAACGACACCGCCGCCACGGCCGCGGCGGCGGCGAGTGAGATCACCAGCGGCCGCCATTCGAGCCGGATGGCATACCAGACCAGGCCTATGCCCGAGACGACCTTGGTCAGCAGGCCGGGCAGCCAGCCCAGGGCGATCCCGGCGGCATTGCCACCGGCATCGCCCCGCAGCGCCACGACGAGTCCGGCGGCGATGAAGAGCTGAACGTTGCCGTTGAGGGCGTGGCCTAGAACGTCGCCGGCCTCATACGGCAGGCGGAAGATGAGAGCCACGATGCCGAGCGCAACGAACAGCCATGTCCAGCGCCCCAGCATGTAGGCCAGCGCCGCCCACAGGAGGGTCGTCCAGACCACGATGAAGACCTGCCATCCGATCGGGTGGAGGAGCGTCGTGATCTGAGCCAGAACCGGTGGGTAGATGTAGGTCCCGTCCGGGCCCCAATTCGCCGGGTAGAGGCTGGCGAGATTGGCCGTCCAGTAGGACCAGGCGTCCTGCGGGACGGGAAACCGGCCGGTGGCCTGGAATATGCCGCACACGAAGCCGAAGAGGATGACCGTGATTCGGTCAATGGCACACCAGGCGCTCGGGATGTAGATCCTGCGCAACCGGGCGGGGATGAGCAGTCTGGCGGCCCGATGGCCGAGGTCGGCGACGGCCGCACTCAGGGCAGGTACAGCGGCGCGAAAGGACGCGATCCGCGTTCTGGACGGCAGCGGAGTCGGATCGGATCCTGCGCCGCGACCATCTGTCGTCATGTCTTCGTCGACAACCCCGCTCAACTTGGATTGGCCTCGACCCGAGCCTCTCCGACAGGCCCGTCGGTTGGTCGGTGGCTGAGACTATCAGAAGCACCTTGGCGCCAGCAACGGGACCATTCGCCCCCTCGTTGCCTCCGGCGGATGGCCCATCGACGAAGGTGCCGGGAGGCCGCAGGAGCCGCCCCTCGGGCGCGCGACAGGCTGCCGACTCAGTCGATCGCATGAACGGCCGACTTCCTACCCGCTGCGCCTGGCCATGGCCCTGGACCTGCCCTCGACCGCGGTTCCAATCGTCTTCGGTTGACCGCTGGCACCACTTGCTGCCACCAGCCGCGCGATTGGGGCGTTTCGAACTGATCTACACCGCGCTACACGCTCCAAAGATCCACCGCACGTTAGTACTATCGGCTAACCTGTACTGACCACTTCGCCGTCGGGGAGGGCTCTCGCAATCGTGCTCAGATCGGCTGTGGCTGTCGCTCTGCCGTTTTTCGAGTTCGTCGAAGTCCAGGAGCACCTGGCTGAGGCCGGCTACGAGGCAATAGCGGTCGAGTCG
>Ga0182011_10002394_pt1 | contig 15826 bp, 18 predicted proteins | sample 711E1DmetaG_FD_120481 | JGI IMG/M metagenome (GOLD analysis project Ga0182011, IMG submission 120481) | Permafrost microbial communities from Stordalen Mire, Sweden - 711E1D metaG | ecosystem: Environmental > Terrestrial > Soil > Wetlands > Permafrost | place: Sweden: Stordalen | collected... | reverse complement strand
TTGTGTGCGGTGCAATCCCGCAGGCCAATGGCCGTTCCCGCTGTTCGGACGGCCTCGTAGCAACTCCCTCACGCACGGCCCTCAGGGCACCGTGAGTTAGTCGACTATGGTTTTACGAACGGTCTATCTGGGGCTGGAGGTTTTCCCTGCGATGGGGCTCCCTGTCGACCTGCTTCTGACGACTGGCGAGGAACGCGGTGAGTCGAGCGCGGCGGTGTTTCGGACGCGCAAACAGTACAAATGGATTTTCTCGTTCGATCGGATGGGTGACGATGTCGTGTGCTACCAGTACGAATGCTCAGCCTTAACGAATCTTCTGCCTGGCGCTGGGTTCCGCATTGGCGTTGGCACTTACTCGTGCATCAGCGAGCTCGAACACCTTGGGTGCTGCGGCATCAACTTCGGCTGCGGGATGTTTGATTACCACACTGACGGGGCCTACTGCGATCTGCCTATGCTCGGCGCGCAGCTTGAGCGTTTTGCGCAATTCTACGGCCTCAACGCCGCGAGAAGTCTCCTCAACCTCGCTCTGGGTCGGGAACCGACCCGGCACTCAGGACCGGGCACAGGCCCGGACACCGGATGCGAAACCGCTACCATAGCCGCCTAGCGCGGCTTGGTCGTCGGTAGTTCATGAGGCTGCTTGTACCGCCGGCGGGTGAGCTCGTGTCGTGGGTTTTACAGTGGTCGCTCGGAAGCTCTTTGCCCAGACCGTGAACTCTTCTTTCAACGCTGCGCCAACGTACTCGCCAATCTGGCGGACATTGCCGTCGTTCGCCACCATCCTCACCGTCGCGATGACTTTTTGGAAGCGGGCGGGGCCGATGCGCGAACGCACCAATTCGAGATACCGGCGGTGCGATCCTATTTCATACCCGACAGCAGATAGCGCCTCTTCTTCGTGTGTCTCGATCCGTCTCCATTCCGGTTTCGCGATATCAATGAATTGTTTGGGGGAGAAACCGAGTCCGGTGAAGATATCGCAGAGCACCCCGCCGCCGAGCAGGGACTCATCGCACTGCCGCCGAATATCTGATTCCGCCTCACGCCAATAGATGAGGTTGTAGCCGTCGCCGGCCACATTCATCTCGAGCTTCGGCTTCACACGAAAGACTCCATACATCATCGGCTGGCCGTCCATCTGCGCAAGCACGCTGCCGGCGTGCTTCCATCGCGTTCGCTCAAACGTCCGGCAGATCTCGTAGAGCGACATCCCCTCGACGCTCCTCAGCCCAATCTCGCGAAGCAGTGTGCGGGCGTCCTTTTTGAAGTATTCCCCCGCTACTCGCTCACGACTGTGGGTGTTTGGCGCCAGACGGATGTAGGCGGCGCCGGCGATGTCTGAACTTATGTTGTCGAGCGCATCGACCCGGATGGGCCAACATTTCGCCCAGTTTAAGCAGGCCCGCCAGAACTCCGGAGCGAACGTCGCCGACTTCAGTTTCCGCCACTTGATGTTCCCCTCGATGCTGGTTTGAGCGACGTCTGCCGGATCCACGCCTGGCTGTGGCCGGACTTGAATTCTGAAGGTGACCAGCCTGGTGATTTCGTCTGGTCGCCCCTCCCGAATCACCTTCACGTTCGCATTGGCGATTTCGAACAACGTCCGTTGCATGCGAGCATACACATTGCCTCCGTCGCTCGCTCCGGATAGCAAGTCGCTAAAATTGATCGGGACTTCCGGAGCGTCAAACGGGCGGCCGAAAAGGATTCTGAGCAGTAGCCGTTGGTGGGCGAAGGTGAGCTCTTGTGCGCCGACGTTGCTCGCGCCGTCTGTTACCCCTACACCCCCCATCAATAGGGAGAATCTATCCTCATCCATGGTCTCGACGTCGACACGGATGGGACCGTTGGCAACCACAGGGAACAACATGCCCTGCGGAATACGGACGGGGGTTATGCGGGTAGCTTCTTTGTCTGCCGTCACGGGGTATCCAAGGGTAGGAACGTCTGGCACTCATGCTGCGTCGGATCTACAGGGTCGTTTATCCGGTACAACTTGAGCCACTCATCGGCCTTTTTCGTGAGCTTCAATGTGCGCCCTTTGCGGGGAGTTCCCGCTTCGAGATAGCCTTTCACGATGAGCGGCTTTGTGTACCCAGACGGATTCGAGGTGCTGATACCTGCTCGCGCGGCAATTTCTCGGACCGTCGGCATTTTCCCTCGCCGTTCCTGGCGTAGCTGGTCAATCACACGGAGCACTGCTGTCTGCCGCTCGCTTAACTGCGTGGATTGGGTTCTCTGGAGAAGGCTCATCTGAATCCCTGCGTATATTACGCAGAAATAATGTCCAGCCCTCTCTGCGTATATTACGCAGACCCCGGCGCTCGCCCGCATCTTGGGAAGGACAAGGAGCAATGTATTGCGGTCAGGTTCCGGTGCCGGTGGTCTGCAAATAGGTCACTTACGAGTGATTCCTATTCTCTCTAAGTCGGGTGACGACTCCGGAACTACTCCAAAAGCTGTCACCGGATCGTAACAGGCCAGCAAGCAATGGATTGGCTAATTGGGGCTCGGGCGAAGGTACGGGCCAGCCGGGCGAAGGTACGGTTCTGTGACGGGCGTTCGGGCGAAGGTACGGATATCCCGGGTGAACGGACGGATTCCGGGCGAAAGGACGAAAACGGCCTTGGTTGCTAGTTTACTGGTTTGCAATAGTGTCGATAAATGTTCACGATACCCTCGCAAAACATTGCGTGTTCATGAAATACCTCGCAGTGTTCAAATAATACCTCGCAATACCTATGCCACTCGTTGTCCCCCGTCCTACCGCAGCGGAGATCACCTCGATTCAAGAAGCGCTGATCAATAGCGACATTACGGGACGTAGTCGCACCTGCCTCCGAATGGTACTTGCATGGGCACGTGGGAAAACGGCACGCCAGGTTGCCGCCGACCCAGTGTTCCATTGCAGTGATTGGAAGGTGTTGTCCGCCGTACGAAGTTACCGAGCCAACGGGCTCGATGCGTTTCTTCGGCCGACGGGAGGAACACGTGGCACTCCTCCCCTCCCCCAGGAAAAAGCGAACGCTGTTGAAAAAGCGCTCCGCGAACTGCGCAAATCTGGCGTCGGTTCGTACCGCAGCATCGCGAAGACGTGCGGCGTTTCGCTGGGCACTGTGGCGGCGATTGCGCGACTTCTCGGACCTGCGGGGCCAAGCCGAGGCGCTTAACCCGACCTCCAGTTGCGGAAGTCGGGTAAATCCAGGCGTGACCCCCGGGGGGGTAGCTCGGGATTGCGTTTTTTCCGGCAGGAGCCCGGCAAGGTGTAGGGGGTTGCCCCTATAATGGGCGCAGCAATGAATGTGTTCCATGCTCCCGTAAGGCCTCGCCTCCAAGAACGGCGTCTGAAGCCGGCTAGGCCCGCCGACGACTGTCGGTCGCCGTACACAGATGACGACCGTCACCGACTCGAATGCATCGGGCTGCTGAGATCAGGAGTCGCTCACGACATGGCAAACATCCTGACCGTGCTCTCCGGCTTCTGCCATGTCGCGCTCAATGAGAACGTCAGCCCAGAGCAGCGGGTCGCATCGATTGAAAGGGCGGCAGCCAGCGCCGATCAGGCCATCGAGTTGTGCTGGCAAATCACATCGTTCAGCCGCCGCAACACCGAGAGCCGCGCCCTCTTCGACTTCAACCAGGTTGTCGCGGAACTGGCGGGCGCACAGCGCTACCTCCGGGTCGATGCGGCGGTGGAGACGGTGTTTGCCAGCGGCCCCTTGATGGTTCTGGCCAACCGGATCGAGCTCACTCAAATCGTCCTCAACATCGTTCTTAATGCCGCTCAAGCCGTCCTCCAGAACAGCGGCAAGATTCAAGTCGACACCCTCCTGGAATTGGTGAAGGACGGGCGCACGCTCGATGGCGAGGCCGTTCCAAATCTGCAGAGCGGCGTCTACGCGCGTCTCAACGTGCAGGATAATGGCCCCGGGATTCCACCTGAGATTATCGGGCGAATCTTCGACCCGCTTTTTACGACGAAAAGCAGCGGCGGGGGACTGGGGCTATTTGTGGTTGCGGCCACGGGGCAGTCCCTGGGGGGGCGCCGTCTGGGTGCGTTCCGAGGTCGGTCACGGAGCATGTTTCAGCGTACTGCTGCCTGCTGCTCCTTCCTGAGCGTGAACGGGGGGTCTGTCCGGAAGTGCCCCAAAGGCTCCCTATAATGAGGGCTCAACCTCAAACATATATGGATAACAACACACCCAAACTCACGCTCGAACAGCGTATTCAAAGGCTGCACATCGACCCGACCCCGGTAATCGTGGCCAAGGTGCAGGAGCTTCATTCCGCGTCCGTCAGCGACGCAACCATTCGCCGGGCATGGCGGATCGTCGACAAGGAGACGATCGCTGCCGAGAAGGCGGAGCGCGAAGCCAAGAAGAAGAAGAGCAGGACCCCGCAGGCGCCCGCCGCGGCTGCGGCCTAACCCGCCACCGTCACTTTTGCTCGCTTTCGGGCGACCTCACGAGGGGTCGCCTTTTTTATGCCTCCATCTTGGTGGCATGAGTGACATTTTTCGCCGCGTCTTGTTCGCTACCATCATCGATAGCGGGCACCCGGGGGTTCACGCGGCGCTCTTTTATGCCGGCAGCGCGGCGGAGAACGCGGTCGGTGTGCTCAGGCGGTTTGGGTTTTCTCCGGCCAACGATCCGGTGGCTGAGGGGACGCGGGTCTTCAGTTTCCATCTCGTTCAACCGGGGGTATCGATGGAGCGCGAGCTCGCCACCGCCGTGGAGGTGCGCGAGTTCCTGGCTGGTCGGGCGAGGCTCGACCTGCTGCCGGGGGTCGAGAAGGTGCTCTTGGGCGACGCGGGCTTCTTTGAGTCGGACACCGCCGCCGGAGGGTTCTGTATCTGTGCGAAAACCGCGGGGAAAGACGCCGCTGTCTTCCCGCCATCTTGAGAGTAACCAACATGCCGTCTCTCCGCCAACACTTTGAGTCCTGCCCGCACGTGGACATCGTTAGTAATGTTCTCGGGGCGCAAGTGCGGCGCCTCCCGAACTACGTGAGTGCGGAGGACATTGATGCGGTTGTCTGGGCGGCTTATGATCGGTTTATGCGCGATGAAGCGCCAAATCTGCGGCCGGATGAGGTGCGGAGCCACTTGTACGTTTGCGTCCATCGTGAACTTATCGACGAGTTGCGGCGCATGGATCCGGTGCCGCACCAGGACCGGTGCCTGGTCCGGAAGATTAAGACGGCCGAGCGGAAATTGGTGACTGAGTTGGGTGAGGACCCTCCCCTCTCTGCGGTTGCTCGCTCGATTGGCGTGGGTGAGCTGAAGGCGCGTCGGGCGCTTGAAACTGTTGCTGCTGCGAGCAGGGCTGCTGGTCTAGGAGCGCTGGATGCGATGGGGTCGATTGGTGTGGGGGATCCTGCCGGGGATCAGGAGCATCTCAACGACTTCGATATCCCAGAGACCCTGCTCGACGCGGTCGATTCGCTGCGACCTCTCGAGCGGCATGTCATCAAGCGCACATTCATGGAGGGGGCTGAGCTGCCTGAGATCGCCTCCGAAATTGGCCGCACTTCGTGCCGGGTCGCGCAGATCCGGGATAAGGCGCTGGCCAAACTGCGCCGTAACGCGGCGGTGATGGAAATGGCGCCTACGGGCTGAGTGTGCCATACGGCGCCGGCCGGAGGTGGATGTCAGGACTGGAGTGCGCCTTCGTTGAAGCAGTCCAGGTGGGGCAAGGGGATGCTCTGCCCACCCCAGGACAGGCAAATGCTGCGTTCCGATTCGTCATCGACAGGTTCCTCGCCGGGCCGAGAACGGAGGAGCACGGTGAGGGTCATTTCTCCCGATTCGAACTCGAGGCAGACCTGCCGCCAGTTTGAACTTCTCACGAGGGAGGTCGCCAGTTCATCGTCGGCGTCAGGCTTTGACAGTTCGGCGATCGCAAGAGCGGCCTGGGCTACCAGGTGCCTCGCTTCACGGAGCTGAACCGCGGTCAGGCGCAAGAGTAGTTCGCCGTCTGGGCCATCCCGGGTGAAGCGCGCCCCCATGCCTCCCATCCGGCTCTTGGAATTGTGGCGCGTGTAGCTGCGGTACAGACCGAGGCAGATCTGGTCTGCGGAACCTGGGCCAGCTGACCACGAGGAGCATGATTCGATGACGAGGAGACGGGAACTGGGAGACGACGCCATATCTGTTACATTATAGAGGATCAACGGGATGAAGCTGCCCCGGAACGTGGGATTCTGACCCTATAATGGGTGTATGGCCGACATCCCTCCCCTCTCCCCTGACGATTCCCTTTGGCAGTGGCACACGAACAAGACTCCGACGCAGGTGCCTGGACACCCCCGGGGGGGTACCCCAACGGGCGACGATTTCCGCGGGTTCGCACTGTGCGAGACGTTTCAGCGCGGCCGCCTCCCAATGGATCAGTTTGTTCGCGGCGACAATCGCTTCCTCCATCCGATCGGGTTCAACATCAAGGAGCTCGTTCGTCCGACGGACCTCGGCTACTTCCGTCTCGGCGCTGACGATCCGCCGCGGAAGATCGAGTATCTTGGCCACGAGATGGGGTTGCGGGCCGCCGGCAAGCAGATCATCTCACCCCGCGACGGTGACCAAATTCACGTTTGGGACTACACCGAGCGTGGGGTGCAAGGGCGGCTGATGGTCATGTGCAAGGACGGGCAACTGCTCACCGAGGACCGCGGGCTTGGAGACGGCCGCCCGGAACTGATGTGCGCAGCGGAGGAGTGTCTCGCGGCCGGCGAATTGCGAACGACGTCAAAGACTCGCGAGTCTCAATTGGCGCAAAGAGGCCGTGGTCACCAGGCCGGGCTATTCGACTCCCCTCCCCGCCCTGTTCCCGTGCCTGCCGCGTTCCGCGACTTGGGGTTCGGATCCTGAGCCATGCCTCAGGCCATTCGTGAGGTAGATATCTGCCGGGCCGCCGGCGAATACCTGCAATCTCGCGGTTGGCGCGTGGTCCGCGAAGTGCCGAATTGGGCGAGATCAGTCGACCTGGGGGCTACTCGAAACGGTGAGTTGCTGCTGCTGGAGGCGAAAACATCGTTTACCGAACACCTGCAGCGCCAGGTCTATGGCTGTGTCTGCGTTGCGGATTACGCCGTGGCGGTCGTCGGCACAAATCCGCGGCCGGATCGGATCGAATGGGCGAAGAAGGTCGGCGCCGGGCTGTGGACGGTTACCCCCGGGGGGGTCGTGTCAGTTCTGGTCGCGGAGGCCAAACTCGCCGCCAGGCACAACCGAAACTGGCAGAGGGTATACGAACGTACGCTGCGCATGCGCGAGGCCATCGACGGCGGTCTGCCGTGCCTCAAGGGCGTCGGCCCCGCCCTGACGGTTGAGGCGGAAATCGCCCGCTACCGCGTGTCACATCCCGGCGCCACGTGGGCGGAGATGTTTGATGCGATACCGAGCCATTACGCCTCCGCCCGCTCGATGGAGTCCAGCTACCGGACCAACACTGACCGGCGGGCGATGATTGAGCGCCTCCGGCGGGACCGCACCGCCGACCAGGATGCAGCCAATAGGTCATGGCTACTTGCAGGTTGTCCGGGACCTTCCGACGGCACCCCCATACTTGATGGAGAGAAGGCAACTACGCCCCTCAAAACTCTGGAACCCTAATCTCAATGAAGACTGCTGCCCTACTCGCCACTCGCGACGCGAACCGGTCTGGAAAATCTCAAGCCGCTGAGAATGCGCTTAAACATTTCTGCCTTGATACAAATGTTTTGATCGGGGACCCCAAGAGCATCTTTCAGTTCGAGGACAATCACGTTTTCATTCCTGTTGAGGTAATTGAGGAGCTTGATGCAATAAAGAAGGAGATGGATTCGGCCCGGGGGAGGAATGCTCGCGAGGTGACTCGTGTGCTGGCGGAGTTTTTTCCTGACTCCGTGAATATGGAGGAGGGAGTTAGGTTGCCTAACGGCGGGACGCTCTCAGTGGTGATTCGTCCGAAGAATTTCAAGTTGTCTGCGAAGGCGTCCAGGGTTCTCGCAGACCCAAACAAGCCGGATAATAAGATCATCGCCTGCGCGCTGTACCTGGCGGCGACGTTTCCGCCCCCTGTCGTGCTCGTTTCCAGGGACGTCAATGTTCAATTGAAGGCGAGAGCGGCGGGATTGCACGCTGAGGATTACCTGTCCGACCACGTCGATGTGGCTGAAGATGATCTCACGATTCTCGATATCGATGGCCACGCCATGCAGCGTTTCGCGAGCACGGGGGAGCTCGACTTCGAAACGGGCGACCTCTATGTGAACGAGTATCTGCTTTTGCGTGACGCTGACACCGGCAAGACTATGCCTGCGCGCGCCACCGCTGCGACCCACGTTGTTCGGTTGAATATTCCGGATGCGATCTCCGCCCCTGGCTGCATTCCGATTCGTCCCCGAAACCTCGAGCAGAGTTTCTTCGTGGACGCTCTGCTTAACCCTGACATTTCGTTGGTCGCTGTGCAGGCAAAGGCTGGCACCGGTAAAACCCTCCTCTCAACGGCGGCGGCGCTAAGCCAGGTGCTCGGTAACGATAACCGTTACAATCAGGCGCTTATTTCAAGGGCGGTTATTCCAATCGGACGCGACCTCGGCGCCCTTCCCGGAGACCAGGAGTCCAAGATGATGCCCTGGGTCATGCCATTCGTCGATGCGATCGATTTCTTGATGCCGCCGAGAAAACCGGTCGATCCGCAGTTCGCAAATAAGCCTGTTGGGAAGAAAAACAGAAGGGGTGGCGTTCAGCACCAGAACGGAAATGGACAGGACGCATATTCGTCCATGAAGCCCTCGGACCGGCTGTTGAAAAGTGGCATTGTCACCATTCAGCCGATCACCTACGTCAGGGGCCGAAGTTTCGCACGCTGCATTTTCGTGGTCGACGAGTGCCAAAATTTGAGCCCGCTGGAGGTGAAAACTTTGGTCACGCGCATCGCCGAGGGCAGCAAGATGATCTTGATTGGGGACCCCGCTCAGGTCGACTCGCCATTTCTGAACCAGTTCAGCAACGGGCTTGTTCATTTGATCAGTAGGCTTCGTGGGGAGCGGGCGTTCGCGACGCTGACGCTCCGTAAAGGCGAGCGCTCTGCGCTGGCAGAACTCGCGGCGACAAAGCTCTGACAGCTTCGGCCGGTGGAGCGGCACTCCGCTATCCGGCCGATAATTTCGCCCCCAAAGCCTCTGAATCTGGCACGCTTCCATTATTGACGCATGAACCTACCTGCGCGAGTTGAACCGTGCCCGCCGGATGCCAAGGTATGGCCGGGAAAAGTGGTTTCCGCTGCTCCACTATCTCTCCAACAGCAGGACGTCCTGCGGGGGCGTCTCGCGGAACTTGGAAAGACGCATCCTGGGCGCGCGGTTGCGGGATGGCTTCTGTTCTTCTATGGGGCCCGGTTGCCCGACCTGGCGGCGTTGCGAGTGAAGGACGTCTTCGACGACGCGTTCAATGTTCGCCGTGAGTTCACGCTACGACGGGCTCAAGACGGGCGGTTTCGAAAGCTGATGATGGCGCCTGAGTTGGCTGCAAGTCTTGAGGACTGGATTCTTCAGCGGCCGAAGTTCATGCAGGCTGAGACCTTCATTCTGGCGAGTCAGGTACGCGCCAGTAGTCCGCTGAGTCGATGGCAGATTCTCCGAAATCTGTCCCCCGTCATGGATGGTCTCGGGTGCGAAAAAGGGTCCTACGTTGTTGTGCTGCGGCGCACAGCAGTATGGAACTTCCATGTTCAGTGCGGGTGCAATTTGGCCGAAACTGCAAGGTGGCTTGGGCAATCAGTCATCAACACATCGGCGCTGCTTTGGCCTCAAGCAACCGCGAGCGATGTCCTTCAACCCAAGAACCTCGGGGTCGCTGAACGCGAGCATATCATGTCGCTGTTCGAGACCGAGAACGTTGCGCTGAACCAGAGGGTGCGGGAACTCACCGCGCGAGTGGAGTCTCTGGCGGTCGAAAATCTTGGACTCAAGGCGGCGTTGGCTCAGAAGCTGGCGCGCCAGTCGCTGGCGGAGATCGCGCAGCCGGTCATCCCTGGGAGGCTTGTCGATTTCCCGGCGGCCGTAGAGCGCGAGTACCGAGGGAAGATCGTCTTTCACAATGCGGCGATCCAGTCGCTCAAGGATAGCCCGTTCCTTGAAGTTGGGGATGCCTGGGCTGTCTTCGAGATGCTGGGTAACGAATTCTTCACCCACTACGCGGGCGAGCCGTGGGCTTTGGTCCAGGCTGCACTCGATCAGCACCGTGCGTATTACCAGCACTCTGTTGGTAGCCGGGCGGTGGGCAGTTTCGAGGGCTATCGCCGCCAATACAATGGGCGAACATGGGAACTGGGCCGCCACCTGTGCATCGGCAACTCCCGCGATCCCCAACGGTGCTTCCGCGTTTATTTCGACTGGGACGAGCAAAGCAAGCAGATCGTGATCTTCCACGCTGGGCGGCACTTGGATTGCTCGCAGACGTAACCTCCATCTTGGGGACAATATCAATGGCACACATTCTAATCGTTATCGGGGTGGTCATTGCCGCGGCACTTCTCTTTGGGGGTGGCTCTGTTCTGTTCTACCTAGTCATATCCTCGCATGAGGGCTACGAGGATGAAGCGGGTTTCCACTACGGACCGGAGCCATTCGGCCGATCCGGGGATGTCGATTGTGTCCCGCCGGCGCCGCGCCCTTCGTGGGTGCGCTCGGCTATGATTCCGGGTGCCCGCCGCGTTGAAGTGGAGCGGAGGGCGTAGTGGGTTCTGGCCGGAAGCGGCGTGCCCCTGCCCTATAATCGTCAACGTACATGGCTGACTTCGTTCATCTTCACGTTCACACCGACTTCTCGACGCTCGACGGGGCCTGTCGCGCGGATCGCCTTGCTGAGCGAGTGAAGACGCTTGGCATGGGGGCGATCGCGATTTCTGACCACGGTTCGGTCTCGGGCGTCCCGGCCTTCAATAAGGCCGCCAAGTCAGCAGGACTTAAACCGATCATCGGTTGCGAGCTGTACCTGGCTGGCGATTCCCGGCTCAAGAAGTTGAGCGACAGCAATCCGACCTACCACATGGGGGTCATTGCCAGGAATGAGGATGGGTACCGCAATCTCATGCGGCTATCGACGGACGCGCAGAGGAACGGGTTCCACTACAAGCCGCGCACCGACATCGATACGCTGGCGCAGCACAAGGATGGACTCATTGCGTTTTCGGGATGCATGCAGGGAATGATTCCGCAGCTGCTGCTTCAGGGGCGCACGGATGAGGCCCGGGCTGCCGCCGATCGTTTTATCAGCATCTTTGGCCGTGAGCATTTCATCATCGAGCTGATGAATCACGGCATCTCCGAGCAGGTCCGCCTATTGGCGCCACTCCGCGCGATTGCCAAGGAATTTGGCCTGAAGACTGTCGCTACCAACGATGTCCATTACATCGCAAAAGAGCACGCCGACGCGCACGACGCCATGCTCTGCGTTCAGACCGGTTCGAAGCTGTCCGACTCGGACCGCATGCGCTATGACCCCCGGCAGTTCTGGCTGAAGACGCCGGAGGAAATGCAGCAGGTGTTTGCTGAGATGCCCGAAGCGATGCGTGGCACCGTCGAAGTGGCGGACATGTGCGAGCTGAAGCTCGATTTCAAGGGCAAGCACTACCCTACTTTCGCCCCTCCCCCGGGGTACCAGACGAGCGCCGAGTATCTGGAGCACTGCTGCGCGCAGGGCCTGGCGGAACGTTACGGCGTGGACTATTACGCGCAGACAGGGGCCGCGCGGCCGTCAACGGCGCCGGTGGTGCAGACTGACGGGATGGCGCATCCTGACGCTCCCGCGATCGCGGGCCGGCTCAAGCATGAACTCGACGTCATTTCACGCACAGGGTTCACCGACTATTTCCTTGTCGTCGGCGACTTCGTCAATTGGGCCAAAGAGCAAAAGATCCCGGTGGGCCCTGGCCGCGGCTCCGGAGCTGGGTGCATGGTTGCCTACACAATGGGCATCACGGCTATCGACCCGCACAAGTACGGGCTGCTCTTTGAGCGATTTCTGAACCCGGAGCGCGTGTCGCCGCCGGATCTCGACATCGACTTTTGCAAGCGGCGCCGTGGCGATGTAATTGAGTACGTCCGCCAAAAGTACGGGGAGCGATGTGTCTCCGGCATCATTACATTCAACACGCTCGGCGCGAAGGCGTGCATCCGAGACCTCTGCCGGGTACATGGCGTGCCACTGGGCGAAACTGACAAGTTGGCCAAGCTCATCTCTGAGGAGCCGGACGCAGAGTTGAAGTCCGCCCACGACGAGAATGCCGAATTCCGGGGCATGGTGGCCTCCAGCCCGACGTTCCAGACTATCTTTGAGCAGGCGCAAGTGCTGGAGGGACTGGTTCGCAATCCCGGCAAGCACGCCTCCGGCATTCTGATCGCCAGCAAACCGCTTGAGGACGTCGTACCGATGGTGCGCCAGGGCGATGAAGGGGAGATGGTGGCCGGCTTCGACGGCGAGACCGTCGCGGAAATGGGCCTGCTTAAGATGGATTTTCTTGGGCTGAAGACGCTGTCGGTGATTTCTGACGCCCAGGGGCACATCCGGCAGCAGCCGGGCATGGAGGACTTCGACGTCGAGAAAGTTCCTCTCGACGACGAAGACACGTTCAAGCTGCTTCGGAGCGGCCGCACGATCGGAGTCTTCCAGTTTGAAAGTTCGGGCATGCAGGGATTGTGCCGCCAGATCAACGTGTCCAAGTTCGAGGAGATCGCCGCGGCCAATGCCCTTTTCCGCCCTGGCCCGATGGACCTGATCCCTGAGTACATCCGGGGCAAAAACGACCCTTCCACAGTAACCTACTTGCACCCGTCTCTCGAAGGCATCTGCCGCGAGACGTATGGGATCATGGTGTACCAGGAGCAGGTCATGCAGGCGGCGCAGATCGTGGCCGGATATTCGCTTGGGCAGGCGGACTTACTCCGGAGAGCAATGGGAAAAAAGAAACCGGAGGAGATGGCCAAGCAGCGCAGCGTCTTTGTTGAAGGTGCCGCGCGCGTCAACCAGATCGACGCGGACAAGGCGAACGGGATCTTCGATATCCTCGAGCGGTTCGCCGGCTACGGTTTCAACAAGAGTCATTCGGTCGGGTACGCAACCCTTGCGTACCAGACGGCCTACCTGAAGGCACACCACCCCGCCGAGTTTATGGCGGCCCTGCTCACCTCTGAAATCGGCGACACCGAGAAGTGCGCCAAGATCTGCCAGGAGGTGCGGGCGATGGGGCTTGAGGTGCTTGGACCCGACGTGAACACGTCATGGTCAGAGTTTCGTCCCGAAGGCAAAGGGGTGCGCTACGGGCTGAGCGGCATCAAGACCGTGGGCACCGCGGCGGCCGATACCATCGTCAGCGCCCGGGAGGAGCATGGTCTCTTTGAGTCGCTCGATGACCTGGTGGCTCGGGTGGACAAACGGGCGGTTAGTCGCCGCACTATTGAGGCACTGATTAAAACCGGAGCTTTCGGCGGCCTTGAGGCAAAGCCCGGACGACTCCTCTCGCGGCTGGACGCTGCTATCGCCAACGCAGAGGATACCCGCCAAATGGAGCGGTCCGGCCAGGGACTTCTTTTCGACATGCCCGAGGCGGAGGCGGCGGTTGAGGACGGACCCAGCGAGGTGGACTTCCCTCGCGCGGCTGTGCTGGCCGCCGAGAAGGAATTCTTTGGCTTCTATCTTTCCGGCCACCCGATGGATGACATCATGCCGCTAGTCGAGTCCTTGTCGACCCACCTGCCATCCGACCTGCAGACAGCCCAAGACAGAACTGCATTTCGCCTGTGTGGCTTAGTGTCAGAACTGACGGTCAAGCAGGCGAAAAAGGACCAGAGAAATTGGGCCATGTTTGTCCTCGATACGCCCCACGGCGGATACCCGTTACACGCATACAGTGATGCCTACGAAAAGATTTTTGACGTAATTCGCGGTGATCGCCCAGTTGTGCTCTCCGGCAGGGTGTTGCGAGGTGAGGACGGGGTCCGCCTCAGTGTCTCGGACATGGTCGACCTCGAGGCCGTCGCGCCGGCGGTGATATCCCATGTGAGCATTGCGGTCGATGGACCAGAGGCGGCGAACTTCGTCAACCGGGCCGGGGCGCTCGCCAAGAAGGCCCCAGGCGAGGTAGAGATGACAGTGGAAAACGTTTCGGACGGGTCCAAGAGTGAGTATTCGGCGAGGATCGTCCTGGGCTCGCTGCGCACGATGTTTCAGCACCCTGCTGTCCTGAAGGACCAATTCATGGTTGATGCCAAGCCCTTCCAGCCAAACACCCGACCGATCCGCGACCCGGTGTTTCAGAACCGGTTTGGTCGCGAGCCAACGCTCGTTTGAGGCGACACTTTTCCCTATGAGCGATTCTCTGCTAAACCGTACCCAAGTGCGCGACTTTGCGTTCGAGATGGTTAAGTCGAAGCGCCCCGGACTTGTCGGGAAAATGGAGCGTGTGGGTGATTCCTTCTTCGAAGGCATTGAAGCCAAGCTCCGCATGCGGATCCACGCTGACGTGAGAGCCCGGACCAAAATTGATTGTGAAGCCAAGACCCTCCGGCCTGCTGAAATCCCAGTGCGAGATGCCCAGCTGCCGTGGTTGGTGACACAGACGGCGCTTCGCTCTTTCATCGCGGCGGCCATGGACGGCAGCGGACTCACGCTGATCGGTTCAGACTATGTCGAGGCATGCGACCTTTTCCTTAGACGGGCCATCGCCTCCTACATAGAGGCCATGCCTAGCCGCGGACGAACGATTTCGTAGTTCTTGTGGTGTCCCGCACAGTCGGGCGGGATGCCTATAATTGGGGTGTAAACCATCCCGCTCCTTAAAAAGAGCGGGCTTTGTCGAATGAAACCGAAAACACAGCAATATCTCCAGACCTGCTCGACAGAGCCGGTGACGGAGTGCTGTGCCCGGTCCACGTCGGCAAAGCCCACGGGCCGCGCGGTCATTCACCGCCAGTTCCAGCTTGTTATCCGGCTCACGGACCGCGCGACAGGCGCGATTCAGCCGGTGGTCATCAAATTCGATCCCGGCGCCCGCACCACCGGCATCGCGGTCGCCCGTGCGGATGCAACCAACCCCAAACGTCAGCACGTACTATTCACTGCCGAATTAGAGCACCGAGGCACGCAGATCCGCGACTCGCTCCTGCAGCGTCGACAGTTCCGGCGCGCAAGACGATGCCGCACGACCTGCTACAGGGCGCCGCGGTTTGAGAATCGCGGCGGCGACAGGCAGGGCTGGCTACCGCCATCCCTTCGGCACCGGGTAGAGACCACGACAGCATGGCTGGGCAGGTTTCGTCGCTGGACGCCGGTCTCCGGCTTGGCGAGCGAGTTCGTGCGCTTCGATACGCAGCTCATGCAGAGTACTGAAATCGCCGGCGTGGAATAATCCCAAACAGAGGTCCGGGAAGTGAGAGCGCAGCGTTCTCACCGCGATCTGTTCGGCGCGTGCGATTTGGCGAAGGGCGCGCGCGGTTTCCGCGGGGTGCCTGAGTTCAGCTTCCAGCCTCTTTCTTATCGCTGCCCAATCTCGCCGCTGGATGACGCGACGTGGGGGTAGATGGAATTCTGACTGCGCGAGGCACGGGTCTGGAGAATCTGGCGGCAAGCGACCTTCAAGCTGCGCGGCCAGCTCCGGTGCGACCACGGTAAAAGCCGAAGAGGCCAATTCACTTGCAAAATCAGATTTTAAGCCGGTATGTGATATCAGACATGCCACTCCCAGAAATCACAGTCACTGAAGTCGCCCGGAATCTTTCCGACTTCTTCAGCCGCATCCACTATCAAGGCTCAGGGGCCTTGGTGGTCAAGGGCGGCAAGCCGCTG
>Ga0182011_10002393_pt1 | contig 15841 bp, 11 predicted proteins | sample 711E1DmetaG_FD_120481 | JGI IMG/M metagenome (GOLD analysis project Ga0182011, IMG submission 120481) | Permafrost microbial communities from Stordalen Mire, Sweden - 711E1D metaG | ecosystem: Environmental > Terrestrial > Soil > Wetlands > Permafrost | place: Sweden: Stordalen | collected... | reverse complement strand
CAACCGACTTCTCCATGCGCGACTTGAGCTGCGAGTGTACTTCCTTCAATGCCAGATTGGTTGTCATTATGGATGCCATAGTGTTTTCTACCCTCCGAGACCAAATTTACGCTCGTGTAAGACGAACGGATTGGACTTCGCTATTCTACAGAGGTTTAGGGGTAATTGGGTTGGCCCGTTCTGCCGATGTAGCAGATGGATGTCGTCAAGGAGCCGGGGTCGTCGGCCTGCGGGTTCCAAATTGGACCTTGGATGGTTGTATTTGGGAAAATGGCCAAGGCGATTATCACAATTTGATTGACATCACTATCCCCCGAAAGTGTAAGGTGGTCAACTGTGAACGTAGATCTGAATTACGAACAGAGTGCGCGAATCGAACTCCTCTCGATGGTTGCGGGAAAGTCATCGTCGCAACTGCTGGTGGATGCGGCGCTGATGCTGCTGGATCAGGACGCGGGAACCTGTGAACATTGCCGACAGACTCAGACTCTTGACTTCATCGCCGAAGAGAAGCTGGAAAAGAGACTGGCTCTACTGCTGCGCCACTAGGCTGTATCGACATATAGGCGGCTCGTATATGCTGATACTGTATAGCCTGTATCAACCGATGATTTATCAAAAAATCTCTTGCGCACCCTCTTTTCAGGCGTAACATATTTCGCATGAGCGCGAAATTATCCATCACGTTCCTGCTCCCGTTGGTTTGGCTTGCCGGCTGCACCGTCGCCACCACCCCCGCGCCCCTGGCCTCAGCCTCGTCGTCCATCGACGGCAACTGGCAGATCCAGTCCGGCACCGCAATCACCTCCCCGCCCACCGCGCCCTATCTCGTCGGAGCCTTGCAAGGCAGCAATTCAGCACTTACCGGGACATTTACCACGACGCGATCTAGCGCCGTTAACTCAACGGTCGAAAGTTACACGGGCACCTACAACACGTCTACGAGCGTCCTCACCCTAGACTCAACGCTCCCCTTGCCAGCCGGACAAACCACGGTTGCACTTGCCATCCCACCCGATCCAACCGATTTTTCGGTCGGTAATCTCACCTTCCAGTGCGGTTTGTGTAATAGCGCGTCGTTAACTTCTGCCGTTGGCGTCCAGGTTGCCCCGCTCAACGGCACCTACACAGGAATCCTTACCGGTGCTCTTACCTCCGCCTCTCCGTCCACAACTACACCCATCTCCGGCACGGCCAGCCTCACGCTCACCCAGTCCGGCACTCCAGACTCTAGCGGTCGCTTCCCCATCACCGGCATCGTCACTTTCCCCAGCAGCAGCGGGTTGAGTCCTGCCACAATTCCTGGCCTCGTCAGAGGTATCACCATAGAGCTCAGTAGCGAAGGATGCTTTGCCCCGTTCGCTACTGTCGACTGCGAGGCAATCGCTGCCGGTTCAATTCTTAATGCCTACACCAACCCCACTGCTACTCAGATCACGGTCACCAGCTTCGGGACTTACGCATATGGCACTTCCGGCTCCTTATTCGGCGTCGGATTGACCGGAACTCTCACCCTCCAGTAGCCACCCCCCTTTCGATTCGCGTTCCTCCGCGTCAATCAGCGGTTGTCTTTGTCTCAAAAATCGGTGCCTGGTCGGTGCCCATCGGTGTTAAGTTTCTCTCCGGCGACGGCCCGCATTAGACTAGATGCAGTGAACTCCACCCAACGCACGTCATTATCCGCGCACTCCGAGCGCAAGCCGCAGCTTCCTGCGCTCACCGGCCTCCGAGCCTTGCTTGCCCTTGGCATTCTTCTCTTCCACTTCACACCTCCGCACCTGGCGCTTCTCGCGCCGCTGTATGATTACGCCTACGTCTACGTTGGAGTCTTTTTTCTTCTCTCCGGCTACGTTCTGGCCTATAACTACGGCGACCGCACCGCGCCGCTCATCAAGCGCGATTTCTGGCGCGCCCGCTTTGCTCGGCTTTATCCGGTCTACCTGCTTGCGCTTGCCATCTCCTTCTCCATGCTGCAAGCTGAGTGGCACGTTCGCTCGCACCGAGACTTCTTCACCGGTCTCATTCTGACACCGTTGCTCCTCCAAGGCTGGTTCCCGACACTCGCCACCTTCTGGAACACGGTCGCCTGGACGCTCTCGGCCGAGGTCCTTCTCTACGTTACCTTCCCGTGGCTCATCCGCCTGCCGTGGCCCAAGTCGCCCGGTCGCCTTATCGCGCTTCTGGCCGCCATCTGGGCCGTCAGCCTCGTCCCACACTCGCTCTACCTTCTGCTCAACCCGGACCACCTAGCCGCCGCGCCCAACCGCTACACCTTCGGCTTCTGGCTGCGCGCGCTCAAGTACACTCCGCCCGCCTACGCCGCCATCTTTCTTGCCGGAGTCGCTCTAGGCAAGCTACAGAACTCGCTTGTGCTCACACAGCTTCAACGCACACTGGTCGCCGCCGCCAGCCTTTTCGCAATCGCCCTTTTCCTCATTCTGCTTGCGCCGCGCGTCCCCTACGTTCTGCTGCACGGCAGCCTAATGATCCCTCTCTTCGCCGCGCTTGCCATCGGCCTCAGTGGAAAAAACTTTGTGGCCTCGGCCTTCAGTTGGCGCCCGCTCACGCTGCTTGGCGAGGCCAGTTACTGCCTCTTCCTGCTGCACTTCAACCTGCTCAATCTCCTGCGCAACGACCGCGTAGCGGATCGCCTACATCTATCCGCCTGCGATCCTTGGCTCAGCTACGCCATCACGATCCTGCTTGCCCTCGCTGCCTATTATCTGGTGGAGGAGCCCGCTCGTAAGGCTCTCCTCCGCCGCCGCACCGTCGCCAACTAGAGCGCAAGGATAACAAGAAAATCATGCCGCTACCTTCGATGAGTCCCAAAGCATGATCAGGTATTCATCTGTTTGTGCGATTGCATTTCGCTTGGGTGGCTATTTGGCGTCGCGCCAGTTGGGGCCGAGGCCGACTTCGGCGAGAATTGGGACGCTGAATTCGGCGGCGTGTTCCATCTCCTGCTGAACCAGGGCGCGGAGCTCGTCGGCTTCTGCGGGGAGGACGTCGAAGAGCAACTCGTCGTGGATTTGCAAGGTCATGCGCGAGCGCAAGTGGTGGCGCGCGATCTCTGCGTCGATGCGAATCATCGCCAGCTTGATGAGGTCGGCCGCAGTGCCTTGCAGCGGCGTATTGATCGCTGTGCGCTCGGCGAATCCGCGCTGGTTGGCGTTGCGCGATTGAATGTCTGGGATGGGCCGGACGCGACCGAAGTAGGTGCGAACCACCTGGTCACGGCGAACCGTCTCCAGCGTCTCATCAATGAAGCGGCGGACGCCAGCGTAACGCTCGAAGTAACGCTCGATGTAGGCGCGAGCCTCGCGCTGGTCGATGCCAAGCTGCGCCGCCAACCCAAACGGCGAAATGCCGTAGACGATGCCGAAGTTGACCGCCTTGGCGCGCGCGCGCGTCTCTTTGTCGAGCTGGTCGAGTGGAATGCCGAAGACCTCTGACGCGGTGAGCGCGTGGATGTCCTGCCCGGTGCGGTAGGCATTCAGCAGCAGCGGGTCCTGCGAGAAGTGCGCCATCAGCCGCAGCTCAATCTGCGAGTAATCCGCAGACAGCAGCAGGTTACCGGGGGCGGGGATAAACGCCGCGCGAATCTCTCGTCCCAGCACCGTGCGCACCGGAATATTTTGCAGGTTCGGGTTGTTGGACGACAGCCGCCCGGTCGCCGTGCCAACCTGGTTGAAGGTGGTATGTACGCGCCCTTCGCCGTCGACCAGATTCGGCAGCGAATCGAGATAGGTCGAGCGCAGTTTGGCGAGTTGGCGATGCTCCAGCACCAGCGCTGGCACGGGGTTCAGCTCTGCAAGCTCCTCCAGCACGTCCTGTGCCGTGGATACGACCTTACCCTTGCCGTGTTTCGTTGGCTTGGGCAGGTCCATCTTGTTGAACAGCACGTCGCCAAGCTGCTTGGGCGAGTTGAGATTGAAGCGGTGCCCGGATTGCGCAAAGATCTTCTCCGCCAGCGTGTCCATCTCGACCGCCAGACGCGTCGACATCGCCGCCAGCACGCCAGTGTCGATGCGGACTCCCGCCTGCTCCATGCGCAGCAGCACCGGCACCAGCGGCAGATCCATCGTCTGGTAGAGGTGGAGGAGCGGGTGCGCGGTAGTGGGTGAAGCGGATTCCTCCGCTTCGCTACAGGATGACAACAAAAGGGCGTCATCAGCTGATGAGATGGAGACGCGGGCGTCGCTCTCGGCCATCTGCTCGGCGAAGACCTGCGCGAGGCGAACGATGGCGGCGGCGGCCTCCGGTAGCCGATTGGGATCGGCGGGATTCGCCTTGGTCGGCTGATGGATAAGCGCGCGATTGGTCGAGCGTGCCGCAATGTCAGCCAGAGTGTGCGAGGCGTGCGTTGGATTAATGAGATAGCTTTCCAACATCACGTCGGTTGCAACACCGCGCAGCGTGATGCCGTGCGGCTCCAGTGCGCGCAGCACGGCCTTCAGATCGTGAACGTGCTTGGGCAGGCTCTCGTCTTCGAGCGCGACGCGAACTCCCGGCGCATCCAACGCAACCTCCATCGCTGCATTGCCGTCGATGGCCATGCCGACGCGAGTGGGTGCGCTGTCGGTGGACGCGGCAGCGTTGCCATCCCACCCATCGCTGCGCGATGGATGGGGCACCCCAGCTTCTGCGGCTGGCGCGCCGAAGAGGCTCATCGTCTGCGCGGGCGGCGGCTCGGGCTCGTCAGCTTCGGCCAGCTCTTCTGCGAGGGCCTGCGCATTCTCTGCAATGGCGATTGCCATACCGCGCAGTGTGGCGCTCTCGGCTACAGGCTTGCGGGCTTCTGCAAGTAGGGCGGCTAGATCAGCGTCGGTCGGCGTTAGGTTGTAGTCGATGGGGCTGTTGTCGGCTGCGGGTGCCAGAGCTTGCAGCATCGTCGTAAATTCTAGCTCGCCGAACAGCTCGCGGCAGGCGGAGTTGTCGGGCGGCTGCGTCCGCATCGCATCCAACGAAAATTCAATCGGCACGGCGGTGTGGATCGTCACCAGTTCCTTCGACAGCAAAATATTCTCGCGATTATTCTGTAGCGACTCGCGATAGGTCTTGCGTTTGATGGCGTCGGGGGTGGCGCGGGCGGCGTCCAGCGCACCCTCCACCGTGCCGAACTGCTGGATCAGCTCGACCGATCCCTTGTCGCCGATGCCGGGTGCGCCGGGGATATTGTCAACCGCATCGCCGCGCAGAGCCATCACGTCGATGACGCGCTCGGGCGGTACGCCTAGCGTGGCCTCGACTCCGGCAGGATCGAGGACAAGATTGTCCTTCGTCGGATTCAGAATGCTGACGTCGCCGTTGACCAACTGCATCATGTCCTTGTCGGAGCTGACGACGAAGACCTTGTAGCCGAGCTTGGAGAGGCGGCAACTCAACGTGCCAATCACGTCGTCGGCCTCGAATCCCTCGTAGCTGAGGATAGGGATGCGAAAGGCCTCCAGCGCGCGGCGAATGTACGGGAGCTGTTGGATCAGGTCGGGCGGCGTCTCGGCGCGGTTGGCCTTGTAGCCCGCGTAGTCCACCTCATCAAAGCTCTGCGTCTTGACGTTCCACTTGCGCAAGGGCTTCATCTGCTTTGCCTGCTCGTCGCGGAAGACCGGGCCGGAGAGGTCGTAGACGGCGGCCAGAAGCTGCGGAGCAAAGTCCCGACGCAGCTTATTGATCATGTTGACGAAGACGTAGGTCGCCGCCGTGGGAATGCCGGTGCGCGTCGTCATCGGTCGCTGGCGCTGCATGGCGTGGTAGGCGCGGAAGATGAAGGCCATCGAATCCAGTAGGTAGATGGGCGGCTTGGCGTCGCCTGTGTTGGCACGAACTTCGGTAGTAGTCTCACTCTTCATCGCAAGGTTGAGAATATCAAGTTGCAGCGATCCGTGCGCCGCTCGCTAACGACAGGCTGTCTTGCTTTGCCCGCGAGGGCCTGAGAGGATGAGGGTATGTCGGAACTCGTCCAGATCGGGGTCCAGCGCTCGCAGCCTGCCGCCTCCTGTGTCGTGAAGCCACAGCCGCGAACGCGAGTCTTCTGGCTACAGGGAATCACGCTGGCATGGATGCTGGTGGAGTTCGGCGTGTCGGCGTATGCGGCGGCGACAGCGCACAGCCCCGCAATGCTGGCCTTCAGCTCCGATAGCCTCGTTGAGCTGCTCTCCGCCACGGTCGTGCTGTTGCAGTGGGTTCCATGCGTGTCGATCTCGGAGCGTAAGGCGACGCGCGCGGCCTCGTTGCTGCTCTTTGTCCTCGCTGCTGTGGTGGCAGTGACGGCCCTTGCGTCCTTGGCTCTCGCAGCGCGACCGGAGACCAGTCGCGCGGGGATCGCTATTACCGTCGCTGCGCTGCTTGCAATGCCCGCCCTCGCGTGGATGAAGCGCCGGGAGGCTCGTCGCAGCAGCAACGCAGCCTTAGCCGCCGATGCCGCACAATCTGCCACCTGCGCCTATCTGGCAGCAATTACGCTAGTCGGACTTGCGGTGAACGCCGCCTTCCACATCGCGTGGTTCGACTCGGTCGCCGCGTTGGCCGCCGTTCCGCTGCTCCTCAAAGAAGGTCGCTCGGCATGGCGCGGACAGACCTGTGGATGCTGCTAAAGTCAGAATTTTGGCTAATATAGACCGGACCTTTGGCCCTTGGTTTTGTGCTGCGAATTAAGGACGCAGGCCACTAGAGCATTTTAGGTGATGATGTAGACCCCTTTGTTTGTCATTCCGTAGCGAAGCGGAGGAATCTGCTTTTTCTTGCTCCACGGCGGACTACCCCATTCCCTAAAACGCTCTAGACCAACGTAGTTTGGGCGAACTTGCGCACCATGGCCAGAAGCAGCTTGCGGTCGTTCTCCGACAGGCGCGACGAGTAGCGCTGGATCTGGGTGAGGAAGCGAATCTCGTCGGCGTCGAGGCTCAGCGCGGACATCTCGCTGCCGACCGACTGCTCGGCGAAGAACTGCGAGAGCTGTAGATCGAGCGATGCCGCGATCTTTTGCAGCGTGTCGAGCGACGGCACCGTATGGCCGTTCTCCACCCGCGACAGATAGCAGCGCAGCAGTCCGGTACGCTTCTCTATGTCGCCCTGCGACATCCCCTTCTGTAGTCGATAGTTGCGGATCGTTTCTCCAATATTCATCGCAATGGTGTCCACGGAGGGGAGGTTGGGGAGCGGCGTCGGAAGTGTTTGCATATCTGCCATTAGCCACAAAGTAAACATTCCGCGCGACCGGGTCAACAACTAATTCACGTTTCGCTCCGATTCACGAACCCGCCGAGGTTCATCCCTTTCGGCTGGGGAAAACTCCCTCTATGGCGAAGGGCTCTATCGCTGCGGAAAAACTCCCTCCGGAAATGCAAGAACAAGGGGTAAAAGCGGCGGCGGGATGGCTTTGCGGCTTACATTCCCACCCATCGCGATGAAACTGCGATGGATGGGGCACCCGGCCCCTGCTCCCTCCGAAAAAGCAAGAACAACGGCAAAAGCAGCGGGCGTTACAGGCGGTTGGCGATGGCGTAGCCGAAGAGGGCGAGAATGAGGCAGGCTACGGCAAAGGTGTACTTCTGGCGGCGAAGGTAACGCTGGCGACCGGCGGTCATGCGCGGGATCAGCGGGAAGCCGAGCGCCAAACCGCTAACGAATCCGCCGATGTGGGCCGAGTTGTCGATGCGAATGCCGACATTGACGACAATCGTGCTAAGCCCAATGACTAGATTGATGAGGGCGAATTTGACCACGCTGCTGCGCAGTTTTCGCAACTCCTCCCACGGGAAGGGCAGTTTGCGATTGCTGAGCAAGATAATGAGGATTCCGGCGATGCCGAAGACTGCGCCCGAAGCTCCCGCACCGACCTGAAGCAGGGAGCTGGGATCGTGGAACCACAGGGCATAGTAGACGTTGTAGCCCATGCTGAGCAGGTTGCCGGCGATGCCAGTGAGGAAGTAGACGGCGATCATGCCGTAGGGCCCAATCAGCGGTTCGCCCAGAATGCCGAGGTTCCACAGGCACCACATGTTGGTGAGCAGGTGGATCAGCCCGACGTGGACGAAGGTCGCCGTCAGCAGTCGGTACCACTGGCCATGCAGGACGAACCAAGTCTGGTTTGCGCCGTAGCGGAGAAGATCGTTTTCAGTCGGAGTCCTCGGGTCTACGCCATGGGTCGACATCCAGAGGAAAACGGCGATGTTGATGGCCAGCAACAGATACGTGCCAGGGGCAGAGCGCGGATCCCAGACGCTGTACTCGCGGTGGCGGCGCGACTCGGCGGGCGAGTAAGCCTCCTCGGGCGTGGGCTCTGGGGCTTGTTCGGGGGGTGGAGTGGAGCCGGTGGGCGGCAGAATCTCGCCCTCGAAATGGGATTGCGTGAAAGCCATACGTTACTTCTACGCTATCGCATTTCGAGCGTTCGCGGAGCAAGAGAGGAAAGAACCACCGCGGATAAATACGGATTGACGCGGATTAAAAACACAACCACGCACACAATGAGCCGGGGATAGTCTTCCAGCCGGTAATAAACTGCATCCGTTTCTATTCGCGCAGATCCGCTGTCGGTCTTGCGCACGGAGCGCCTTGCGTATAAGACGAAGGCGCTTAGGCGGCGTCTTTGGTGATGAGCTCGCGGATGTGGGGCGGAATGCGCTGGATGGCCTCGGTGACCAGACCGGGAACCGGCGTGGAGATGCTGACCAGAATCCAGAGCAGGAGCGAGATGGCTAGGCCAGCGATGGCGGTTGCCTCCAGCGAGATGGTGATCGGCGTGTGGTAGAGGTGCGCATGCAGACTGGTGCCTAAGTGGGCGATCGACTCAAGGCGATGCAGGACCATCGCGGCCAGCAGGAAGGCTAGGATAGAGAGCGAGCTGACCGAGATCAGCAGGACATCAATGGTGCGCGCTAGATGCTGGCGACGACGGCACTGTGCGCACTCCGAGAGGTGACGGTCGTAGTCGGTGCGCATCGCAGGCGAGAGGCCCGAGATGTCGTATCGCCAACCTGCGAGAATGTCGCCAATAACCGGATCGGTGCAATGCGGTACGTTTATACGACCCGTTCTGGTAATGTGTGAGGCGAAATTATCCATAATGTAATAGACATTATTGTAATTGATTTGATAGCACAAGATTAAAATTTGTCGGATTTGGAACCGATCTCGCCAGCTCGACTGTCGGATTTTGGGACAGCTAATTGGGGTTATTTAATGGGAATGAGGAACTGCCCCGAGCGATTTAGAGGCAGATGGGAGTAAGCGGCGTGGATTGCTGGGCCAGCAGAACTCGATTGCCCAAGAATGAGCCGTGATCCTGAATGGCCTGCTCGGCTGAGAGCAAGGCAAGCTCCGGCGCGTTGTTCGCCTCCGAGAGATGGCCGAGGACGATGTAGGCGGCGGCTCCATCGTAGTCGCAGGCGAGGAACTCGGCTGTGGCGTCGTTGGAGAGATGCCCGACGCGAGAGAGAACGCGTTGCTTGACCGCCCAAGGGTACGGGCCGTCCTTCAGCATTTCGAGGTCGTGGTTGGATTCGAGCAGAAGGACGTCGATGCGCTTTAGCGCAGACTTGACGTTGGGCGGTAGGTAGCCGAGATCGGTGGCGATGGCCATGCGAATTGATTCGGCGGCAGACTGGAAGACGAAACCGCAGGGGTCGGCGGCGTCGTGCGGTGTGGTGAAGGGCGCAACCGTCAGATCGCCAATGGAGAAGCTGGTCCCCGGCTGGAAGTACTCGACTGCGGGGAGGAAGGTTGGGTCGCGCTTGGTGGCTGCGGTTGGAGAGTCTTCGGGATCAGGGTCTGTCTCGGCTGCTGCTAGGTCGAGATCTGTGACGCTATCTCCCACCCATCGCGATGAAGTTGCGATGGATGGGGCACCCGGCTCGGAGACTGCCGACTCTGGGACGGACTGTTGAGCGGCTAACTCGGCGCGGGCTTCTTTCTCGCGTTGCACGCGTTCCAACCACTTGGCGTAGGTCATGGTAGTGCGCGGAGTCATCTGGCGGACCCAGGCGCGGTGGGTTGGTTCGGTGAAGTAGACCGGGATGTGCAGCTTGCGCGCCAGCACCGAGAGGCCCGCGACGTGGTCCGAGTGTTCGTGCGTGATGAGGATGGCGTCGAGCGCGGTTGGGTCTTCGTTGGTCAGAGCCATGCGGCGCATCAGCTCGCGGCAGGAGAGCCCAGCGTCGACCAGCACACGCGTGCGCTCGCTGGCGACAACCGTCGCGTTACCCTTCGAGCCGGAGGCCAAAACCGTCATGCGCATAAGTCAACAATACGCTGGTGCAGTGTGGATTGGCGGGGCTTTGTGTGTACCTTTATGGATGCGTGCTGGTGGGGGATAATCCCGTCGCGCAGAACGCGCCAGACATCTGCGGAGAAGGTCGGCGCGTCCGACGGACGGATTGCTGCGTGGTGGTTTATGCGGCCACGCGCAGCGGAGCGAGGAAGTTGACGGTGGCACGCAGGACGGCCTGATCGCGCTGGTTGAAGGCGAGGGTGCGAATGCTGATGACGCCGTAGTCCTTGCGCGAGTTGGCGGGGCGAGCGTTGATGACCTCCATCTCGGTATGTAGGGAGTCACCGGGGCGGACGGGCTCGGTCCAACGCAGCTCCTCGACGCCAGCGCCGATCATGCCTCCTGCAACGTGGATCGACAGCGTGCGCAGGCGCATGACAATGGCCGCGGTGAGCCATCCCGAGGCGGCTAGCCCCTTGAAGAACGAGCCTTCTCCGGCGGCCTCGTCCAAGTGGAAGGGCTGCGGATCGTACTTCTGTCCGAACTCCTTGATCTCTTCGCTCGTCACCGTGTAGGTGGAAACGGAGTTGAACTTCTGGCCGAGGTGAAAGTCCTCAAAGTAAAGTTCCTTGGGCATTCGATCTCCTTTTTTCCTGTAAGTACCTATCTAAAGGATGCGAGCCGGAGGAGATTCGATGCAGGAGATGGTTGGCGGCAAGGTCTTATTGGGGGTTGGGCGTTGCGGGTTGGGCTATAGAGTTACGGGTTTTGTCATTGCGCAGCGAAGCAAAGGAATCTGCTTTTGCTTGTTCCACGAACGTCTACACTATTACTGAAAATGCTCAAATTTCTCCCGCCAACGGTGGAGCAAAACACCGAACGAACGAAGTGCCGGTGTAGGAGCGCACGGTTACCGACCTCACATTAGCCGGAATCACTACTGCCTGCCCCCGTAACATCTCCAACGGCTGAGTTCCCTCGGTTTCCATAGTCGCGACTCCATCGAGACAAACCACGCAGCCCGCTTGTCTTATTGGAATTACCACACTTTTCTGCTTTCCGACTTCATAACGGTCGACAACAAAGTATTTTTGATCGATGAGGCGAGTAAACCCGTCCATCTCAAACGACTCAACCTTTCCCGCCGCTGTGTGTGTCCTCATTACACGCAAAGCCTTGTCAACGTGCAATTCGCGCGGCCGACCATAGTCGTAGAGCCGAAAGGTGAGGTCGCAGGTCTGCTGGGTCTCAAGCAATACAACTCCGGGCCCAATCGCATGAACGGTCCCAGCATCGACAAAGAACATATCGCCCACCGAAACTGGCACCCACTGCAATAGTTGCTCCAACGTTCCGTCGATCACTGCTGCACGAACTGCTGGTGCGGTAACGCCGTCGCGCAGGCCTAGCGCGATGGTGGCTCCAGGCTTGGCCTCTAAAACGTACCAGCACTCTGTCTTGCCACGCTGCTGTCCCATGGCCTTGGCTTGGGCATCATCCGGATGGACCTGCACGGAAAGTTTGTCATCGGGAAAGAGTAGTTTCACCAGCAACGGGAACTCGGGACCTTGTCCCTCCCCGAGAATCTGCTCACTCGCCTCCGCCACAACCGCCGCCAAGGTTCGCCCGGTCATAACGCCTGTCTCGACTACACATTCCGGTCCGGTAAGCCACGCTTCTCCCACGAGATTCGACGTGCCTGTAGTGCTATACCAAGGTCTTAGATCGCGCTTGCCCCAAGGTCTTTCACTGAACCACGGTTTTAGCCTGAATGGACCCACTTGTGTCACCTCGATTTTTCCATCCGTCATAATCGTTCTTCATGTCCTTCAGTGAAGGAAGCTAGAGCATTTTCACTATTGCTATAGAGTAACTAGGATTGTCATCCTGCACGAAGTGAAGGATCCCCGTTCGCTCGTGCTGCCACACTCTACACTATTGGTGAAACCGTTCTAAACAGTTTCAGCCGCAGCCTGCCGGATTTCAAATTCAACCGCCTGTGTGCCGAGATGCATGGATCGGGTGGACCCTACGAGGAAACCCGGCGTGAAGCTCTCGTCCAGCTCGTTATTGTGTATTCGCTGCGGTCTTGTTGAATTACAGAGCCTGTACTGGTTGCATTATTCCAACTGAGATGAAGGGCATTGCCTTCAAGGGGGACCAACGCGAACGGAAGGTATCCGTCCCCGAAGATGCGGACCTCGAGGTTATGGCTTGCCGGGTCGGCTGTCGAATTGGTGATTGAAGCCAGAGGCAGAACCGAGCCATCCATTACGAAAACGGGGATGTTCCGCGTCGCAGCCGGAAGGTTGAGGGTCGTGCCTCCGGTGAGTGATTCTCCGGTCCAGAAGTTGTGCCACAGCCCGGGCGGCAGTGTAAGTCGCCGTCCAGATTCGCCGGCGAACAGGGGAGCGACGAGCAAGCGGTCGCCGACCATCCAGGCATCGTCAGTCCGCGCTACTTCTGGGTGATCGGGCCAATCGAGCGCAAGTGCACGGAATGGGGGTGTGCCATCGGTTGCGTAGCGCGCGAAGGCGGCTCGGAGGTAGGGCACCAATTGCATCCGCCAGCCAATGATCTCGCGGCAGCGGTCCTCGAGCCGTTCCCAGTTTGCGGCCAGTTCATTGGCGTTATTCTTCTTGCGGTCCAGTTGCTTCCATGGCGGATTCGGGATGTACCAGCCGTTGATCATTGCGAGTGGCGAGAAGACGACGGTTTGCAGGCGGCGGATGAGATCCTCTTCGTTCTTTGCATCCCGGACCTCTGGGCACCAGAGCAGTCCGCTAAAGCCGGAGTTCACCAGCGCGCGCACAAACTGACGGTGGTCGTACAAGTCGCTGTACAACACAAAAGGATAGGGCGATGCAAGCGCTCCGCTCGACCGAACCAAACCGTAGGTCGGTCGTTTGCGCTGCTCGAACTGCTTCCATAGAGACCTCTGGTACCCGAGGCCGAACAGAGAGTGCATCTGCTCGCCATCAGGCCCGGAAGGAAACTGGCTAACTTCGGAGAAGGACCAAGCACCCGTGTAGTCCGAGTTGTCGCACTCATCCAACTTGAATCCGTCGACGCCCTTGTCGATCAGGGCCGTTCCATGAAAGTTGCCAAAGACCTGCCGCGCCATTGGATCGTGAAAATCAGGAACCAGTCCGCCCCAGACTCCCTTGTCTCCAGAAAGGTTCACCATCGGGGTGAACAGTGGAGAGGAGGGGTGAATAAACGCATGTTCCCAAAGATTGGCGCGGTAGTTCCAGGCCTTGAGCTGGTTCAAAAATCCTGTGGGATCGGGGAAGCGTTCCTTGTTCCAAACATAGCTACAGGAATAGGCGTGCGTCTGCCATCCGGGTTCCAACCCGAGAACGTCGCAAGGGATCTTCCGGTCGCGGAACTCCTGTGCGAATGCGACAAGATCCGAGTCTTTTGCATTCGCAGAAGCTCGATACCAGAAGCCAAGACCCCACTCCGGCGGGTTAACGCCTCCACCGGCAAACAGGTTGTAGCGCCGGACGGCGTCGAGCATCGTCGGACCACCAAAGAGATAAACGTCGACTCCACGGGCACCCGGTATATCGACCAGAATCTGCGAACGCTGATTTTCCTCGAGACCTTTTGAATAAAGGCCCTCGGTAGACATCGGCAGAACTCCCCCCGCTGCCACATCTACGGCCAGCGTTGGCTTGTCGCGCGACTCGCCGCAATAGAAGGTGGCATAGCGCGTCGTGTCGACGAAGATGCCATACCCCAGACTGCTGACATAGAACGGTACGGGGGCATGCGAATCTCCTGTGTCAAAGCGCGGGTCTGCATTCACACGAAGGGTGAGCTTCTTTCCGCGATGCTGAAGCGAAAAGAACTGTAGCCCGAAGCCGTAAAGTTCCTCACTCGCTGCAAGTGGGAGGGTGAGCGATGTACCGCGTGATCGAACGCTGCCAGCAGGCGGGGTGATCGGTGGTTCCCCGACCTGAGTCATCGTCTGCAAGGCTTCTGTGCGAGGTTCAACCACGCGCGACGAAACCGGGGTGATAGCTTCAGGCGAGCCGACCGTTGCCTTCCAGATTCCGGGAGCAACTTGGGACCAACGCCCGTCAATCTGGCGCGACCCCTGCGAGCCTTTCTGCCCCACAGCGTTCGGGCCAATGAGGGCCAGACCGGCGCTGGCGATAAACCCCTTGCCAAGTTGTCTGCGACTGATTGAGTTCGACATCGTCCTGTTCCTTCCGTTTGGTCCGCGTTCCCGAGTTAGGCAATGGTGCAAATAGCCCGTTAGCTAAGAAACCTCTGCACAAGTCCTCGTTTTGAAAGGGCGGGACTTTAGTCCCGCCGTAAGTTGCGCAAAATCAATAGGGCTTTAGCCCCCGAGGGAATGCTGAGGACTTGTTCAGACCTTCCCTAATTGGTTGTTAGCGACACATGATCGAAACAGACCTCAGTTGCCACCTTGTCCAGCCCTGAATTAAGAAGAAGGCCGACGCGTAATGGCCCACCAGCGATATTAGCGCTCCCAACCTCCGACCATGATCTGCCATCAACCGAAATTGCTGCATGTAGCGTCGTGCCCTCTCGTTCCAGCCGAAGCCAGAGCGGCTCGACTAGTCTCCCATAGAGGATGGTCGGAGCGGAAAGGGGGAGCGCACTTACCGTCCGCAGCGAAGTTTTCGCATCGCCAGCACAAAGCAGCGAAGCTGACCACGCTGGTCGCTCCATCTCTCCATGTGGCGATAGCAAGAGCACTGCTTCTAGATCAGGAATCTTACCGTTGCTTAGTACAGCGATGCCCATCTGTAGGTACTGCGATGCGATCAACGGAATGATGCGCGCTACAAATCTGCTCTTTGTCGGCATCTCACAGTGTGCAGAGAAGGCCGAGAGACTCTGGCTCGGCTGATGCGTTCCCGTGGCACGCAAGCGAAACATCGCTCCATCAAATGAGGCTGTATTTTTACCAGGTATCTGCCCAATCGCGTCCAGTAGCCAGCCCGAAGGAAGGCCAACCATCTCTTTGGCGGGTCGGGAAGTCCGCGGCGAGTCAACCGCGCTTACGCGGTACGCATAAATGCGCGAAGGCTCGACGTGGGTATCCCGATATTTCGGCCCAACCTCGTTCTGTGCAATCACGGCAAATGTAGCACTGTCCCCCTCGGCTCGGCTTATCGTGTAATGCGTCGCACGAGCAAGAGGTACAAAATCGAGATCGATAGCGCTGCCGTTTGCCTCCGCGCAAAGACTGGAGGGCACGGCGACGGAGACGGCTTCATCCGCGTCGGGCCCGTCTTCACGCGTGTATAGCAGGGTGCCGAAGCCGGGGTGGTCGGCTCCAAAAGCAGCGCCTTCGGGGCGCAACTTCTCAGCAGCTTTTTGTGCCCATGGCGCAGGGATGCCGCGCCGATGAACGTAGTGGTTGTATATCTGCTCATAGACCGGTCGTAGGGTGCCTCGTGGAGAGATGGCCTCGTGACGGTACTTGCCCGTCTGGTCGATATCGGGCGCGAATGTTATCTCTCCGCCGAGATTATAGCGAGCGGTATATTCGAAGCCGAGAAGCAGGCGGTTATCGAGGCTGGCATAAAGATCCAATCCCTGGTGCCAAGCCATCTCGCAACAGTCGCCCAGATGCGCCAGACCGAGTTGCGT
>Ga0182011_10002390_pt1 | contig 15851 bp, 11 predicted proteins | sample 711E1DmetaG_FD_120481 | JGI IMG/M metagenome (GOLD analysis project Ga0182011, IMG submission 120481) | Permafrost microbial communities from Stordalen Mire, Sweden - 711E1D metaG | ecosystem: Environmental > Terrestrial > Soil > Wetlands > Permafrost | place: Sweden: Stordalen | collected... | reverse complement strand
TGTCAGGATAATGCGCCTGAGCGATTGCCTGCGGCAGCGGAATCAATTTGCAGCGCTCTTTGATGGCATACGGCAGGAAATCAGGGACACGTTCTGCCCATAAGTCCACGACACCTTTTATCATTTTTCTGGTCTGACGCTGGTGTAGACCTTCCGTCAGTGGATAAACGGGCACCAACCGGCCGGTGTGAATCAGGTCGCCTTCTTCCATCGGTTCCCATTCCGGCGATTCGAAGACGAACCGTCCGTTAAACAATCTGACTCTGCCGCTGAGCACAATTTTCATATTGGGCATTAATGTTTTTGCGAGATATGGGTTGTTGAACCACACAGCCCGGATATTCCCGGTCTCATCGCCGACAATTGCCTCGGTGCTGCGCCGGCCGCCCGGCATCGTGATTTTAGCTTCCCAAACATTGGCGACAATAGTTTCTTCCATACCCTCGCTCAGTTGGGAAACCGTTTTCATTTGACTGTAATCGAGATGCCGGCTGGGGAAAAAGTAAAGCAAATCACGGATGGTTTTCACCCCCAGCTTGCCGAATTTCGTCGCGAAACTGGTGCTGATACCTTTGATGGTCGTAATTGAAACATCGAGAGATTGACCTGAATCTATTGCAGATACTTTGGGTTTTAGCACCGGTTTCTCTAATTTAACGGAAATCTTGCGGATTGGCGTCGGTTTTACTATCTTGCCGCTTTCAAGCTCAATTGCAAATTCAAGGATGCTTTTTACCCACGCTTCGCGTTGCTTAACAGTTAAAGACGAATATTTGCTGTCGCGCAGATGTAATTTTTGGAATTTTACCAGCAGGGAACGGTCGGTAACCGCTTCGATGGTTTTATCTACCCATTGACGGATGAATTTATCCAATCCGCCGATGACAGTGGAATCGGAATAGCTTTTCTTTTGCTCTAATTCCAGGATTTTACGCAGCGAACCGACATCAATTTCCGGCATATATTCATACCTGTCGACGGGAAGGCAGATTCATTTTAGGCAGCCGCAGTAGTTGTTTCTTGATTAACGGAGTTGGTGAAGTGTCAATCGGCTCAGTTTTAGCGCTGCCGGTTCTCATTACTAAGACCAGCGTACCCGGGCCGGTGTGCACCCCGATCGCCGGTCCCAGCCGCGCGATATGCAGACGGTCACTGTCAACAAACGAAACGAGGCGATCTCTCAAACTCTGGGCTTCGTCCGGTGTCGTGGTGTACAACATTACCAGTTCTTTGACGTCGGATGCGCCGTTCACAAATTCAAACAATTTATTTACCGCTTTCGTGTGGGTGCGGAAATTACCTACCGGCGAAATTGCTCCATCGCGAATCGTGACGACAGGTTTAACATTAAGGACGCTGCCGAGTAATGCTTTGCCTTTGCCGATTCGACCGCCGCGCGCCAGATATTTCATGGTATCGAACGTTCCCTGTAAACGGGTGTTTTTGATACCATCTTGTATGTCATCCATAATGCCGGTGAGTTGCTCATCTCGAAGTGCTAATCGTGCGGCCGACATTGCGATGATGCCCAATGCCATTGTAATTGTCCCTGAATCTATCACAGTGATATTGACTTTTGTATCTGCCAGTTTTTTGCCTTCTAATGCGGAACCATAAGTGCCGCTGAATTTACCGGACATATGAATCGAGATGATCTCATCGGTTTCCTTAGAAAGTTCCTGATATACTTTAGCAAAATCTATCGGCGTCGCCTGTGAGGTAGAAGGTTGAATGGTACCGTTGACAAGTCTGTCGTAAAGCTCGTCACAACTGATATCGATGCCGTCCCGGTAGCTTTTTGCGCCAAAATTTACATACGCGGGCACAACTCTAATCCCCAGTTCTTTAACAATTGTAGATGGAATGTCGGCGGCGCTATCGGTAACAATTATTACCGGCACTGATTATTTTCCTTCTGCTTCGAGGACACTGGCCGCAAAAGCATCCGGTCCGCCATAGACTCCCAGTACCGGGGCAACGGTAGAACGAAGAACAGGAACTTTGGGATGGGTAGAACTGAAAAGCCTGGCCAGTTCATCAGCGCTTTCTACCGACGTAGTATGTTCTATCAAAACAGTGTCAATATTCTTAAAGCTGTTCAGATAATTGTTGAGATAGGTAATTCCAGCCGTATTGGACCTGAGTCTGGTTACAGGCGACATCTCCCCGTCTTTTATGTTCAGGATGGGTTTTATGGGCAGCACGGAACCAAGCAAACCCTGTGCCTTTCCGATACGTCCTCCTTTGGTGAGGTACTTAAGTGTATCGAAATAGACAATAAAATGCGATCTCGTTAAAGCTTTTTTAGTGAACTCAATTAGTTCATTCATACTGGCGCCTTGCTGTGCTTTTCTGGCAGCAGCCAGTACGACCAATCCCAAACCTCCGGCGACTGTTTGAGAATCAATCACTTCAACGCGGAATTTTTTTGTCTTCATCAGGCTTTTTCCTGCCATGGCTGATTGAACGGTACCGCTGAGTTTGGCAGAGAGGATGATAGCAAGGATTTCATCGCCGGTTTCAGTGAGTTTGTTATAAGTATTCGCAAAATCTTGCGGTGATGGTTGCGTAGAAGCCGGCCAGATATCGCCGTGCACAAGACGATGATAGAATTCGTCAGTACTGATAGTAACCCGGTCAAGATAAGTTTCGTGTCCGAATAGCACGGTTAAAGGTACCACGGTGATATCCAGGTTTCCAACTAAATCACTTGAGAGGTCAGAAAGACTATCAGTCACAATCCTTACTGTCACTTATCCGGCCCTCCTTGGTTATTCTATCGAAATAATGTAGTTATAATGAGGCTGACTGCCGCGGATTATCTCTACCTGTAATTTGTGGTACTTTTCGCGGATGGTCGCAGCAGTCTTCTCGGCTTCAACAAGTGCGGTATCGGACCCGTAGTAAATCGTTAGAATCTCATTTTTTTCCGGATTAATTTTATTGAGTGTGTCCATAACCACTTCTATTGCATTATCACCCACTGTAATTAGTTCGTTATCCAGCAAGCTGATAATTTGTTTTTTCTTGATTTTCAGTCCGCCGATTTGTGTTGAGCGTACGGCTCGCGTGACCTCAATGGTTTTCACATTCTCTATTGCCTGTTTCATCAGATTAGTGTTAGTTTCCAGATTGGCATCGTAATCGAAAGCCAGTAAAGCGGCGATTCCCTGAGGGATTGTCTCTGTGGGAATTATCTCAACCACTTTCTTGGTCAGGGGTTTTACCTGCTTGGCAGTGAGAATAATGTTTTTATTGTTCGGCAGGATAATCACTTTGTCTGAAGGAGCCTGTTCCACTGCCTGGAGGATGTCTTTCGTGCTGGGGTTCATCGTTTGTCCGCCGTGAACGATAGCCGTTACTCCCAGGCTTGTAAAAACCTCTTCGAGTCCTTCACCTGCGACGATGGCGATAGTTGCTACATCTGTTGCGGTGGTTCGTTCTTTCTGGGCTGCCACAAAATCACGGTGCTGTTCATCCATATTACGGATGGAAACCTGGTGGATAGTGCCCAAACCGGTAGCGATGTGTACAATGTTACCGGGGTCTAAAGTATGAATATGAACTCGAATAGTGGTGTTATCCCCTACTACAATCAGCGATTCCCCTTTCTTTATAAGGCGGTTTTTTATTTTCTCAGGGTCAAGGTCTTCACCTTTGAGCATTAGTTCTGTACAATACCCGTAAGGAACTTCATCAGCAGCAATCATCTCCGGGAGCCTGAGTGTTAAAGGTATACTGCTGGTGATGACCTGCGGTTTCTTAAACTGCATCTGTTCGGTTTCACCCTTGAGATATTGCAGGGCGCCTTCCAGAATGGTATAAAGTCCCTGTCCGCCCGCATCGACAACGCCGGCTTCTTTAAGCACCGGGAGCAGTGTCGGAGTGTTCGCCACCGATTCTTTAGCGGTGCTGACAGTAGTTTCCATGACGGTAATCAGGTCTTTGCCGTTACCGGCTGATTTCTTCATTGCGGCATTGGATGCGTCTTTAATAACGGTGAGAATGGTGCCTTCAGTGGGGTTGCTGAGCCCTTTATAGGCGGTTTTTGAAGCTTTGCCGAGTGCTCTGGCTAAATCAGGACCGGTTATCTCTTCCTTCTCCGCCATATCCTCGGCCATTCCGCGGAAGATTTGGGAAAGGATGACGCCGCTGTTGCCCCGGGCGCCCATGAGTGCCCCTTTTGCCAGTGCCTGTGCAACTCCGGAAGCGCTGTGGTCGGGTGCGCGGTACGCTTCCTCGATACTGGAGCGCATTGTTAACAACATGTTCGTGCCGGTGTCGCCATCGGGTACAGGAAAGACATTCAGTTCGTCAATATCCGAGGCATTTTTCTCCAGCCATGCGGTGGCGGCGGCGAACATTTCTCTGAGTTCCTGTCCGGTAATTGAACTTACTTTCTTTGTCATTTGCTACCTCTCAATTGTTTACTCCGGAATAATTGAGGTGTACAGGTATTTTATTTGATGCAACCGGTTTTGTCCAATCGGATAATCCGGTATGCTATTCTTGTTAAGTTTGCCAGAGTATGTTAATATAAAATACTGTAAATCCATCAAATAGTCAAGGAGTACCTGTTTTGAAGTGCGATATTTGTGGGAAAACCCCTGCATTCGGTAATACTATCAGTCACTCCAAACGTCATACCAATAGGACGTGGGAGCCGAATGTACATTCGGCGATAGTGATGGTGGACGGAAAGAAGAAACGTCTTCAACTCTGCACACGCTGTATCCGCAATCAACATAAAGAAGCGAAGAAACCCGTGGTTAAACCAGGCTCTGCCGCAGTTTCTTAATTGCTTGCTCAATACTATCTCCTGAATTAAAAATTGCTGCTCCTGCGACCAGTGCAGTTGCCCCGCATTTTACAACACGTGGTGCTGTCTTAATATTGATGCCGCCGTCCACTTCCAGTTCGATATTCAATTTCCGTTTATCCAATTCAGCGCGCAGCCGCGCTATTTTGTCGAGCGTGTTTTCAATAAAGGTCTGGCCGCCAAAACCGGGATTTACGGACATCACCAGCACAAGGTCAACCTCGGGTAAAATTTCATCAATCATACTGAGGGACGTGGCCGGATTGATGGAAATGCCTGCTTTCACCCCCGTATTCTTTATCATTTGAATGACGCGGTGAATATGGGGGCAGGGTTCGATATGTACCGTAATAATGTCTGCGCCGGCCTTAGCAAACTGGACGATCTGGTCTTCCGGGGATTCAATCATCAGATGGACGTCCAACGGCAGGGTTGTATATTTACGGATCGCCGTCACGGCCAGTTCCCCGAAGGTGATTTGAGGAACAAAATGCCCGTCCATTACATCGATATGGATTAAATCGGCCCCGGCTTTAGTTGCTTCCGCGACCTGTTCGCCCAGACGGGCAAAGTCAGCCGATAAAATCGAGGGGGCAATCTTTATATTAGTGTTCTTCATCGCAATCACACACACTATCCTTGAGTTTTCTTTTAGCGGCGGCAATCTGTTTGGCCACCTGTTTATATGCAGTACCGCCGGTATTATCACGGGCGGTGACTGAGGATTCTACCGTAATTTCGTAGACATCCTTATCGAACTCAGGCGAAAACTTCCGGTATTCCGTCAGCGTTAAGTCCTTCAATGACTTGCCTTTTTTGACTGCATATGTGACCAATTTTCCGGTAGCTTCGTGAGCAGCACGGAAAGATACACCCTTTTTCACCAGATAATCTGCCATATCGGTAGCCAGTAAGTAACCCAATTGTGCCGCGCCGGTTGTTTTATCTGTTTTGATTCGTATCGATTTCAACATACCGGTGAAGACTTCCAGGGTGGAAATCAAAGTTTCTACCGTATCGAAGAAACCTTCTTTATCCTCCTGCATATCGCGGTTGTAGGCGAGCGGTAAACCCTTCATGGTTGTTAATAGCCCCATCAGGTTGCCGTAAACACGGCCGGTTTTACCGCGGGCAAGTTCGGCCATATCCGGGTTCTTTTTCTGCGGCATGATGCTGGAACCGGTGGTATAGGCATCATCGATTTCGATAAAATCAAATTCGCCCGAAGACCAGAGCACGATTTCTTCCGCCAGACGCGACAAATGCATCATACACAAGCTCGCGTCGGCTTCGAACTCGATGATAAAATCACGATCGGCGACTGCGTCCAGGCTGTTCCGGCTGATCTGTTTAAATCCGAGTTCTTCGGCAACGAACTTACGGTCGATATCATAAGCTACTCCTGCCAGTGCCCCGCTGCCCAGCGGCATCACATCTACCCTTGTCAGGCAATTATCCAACCGTTCGATATCGCGTCCCAGCATCTCGAAGTAGGCGAGGAAGTGGTGAGCGAGTAGTATTGGTTGTGCTTTCTGCAAATGAGTGTAGCCGGGGATAATGGTTACTTTATGGGCGGAGGCCAGCTCCACCAGCGTGCTCTGCAACTCTATAATATCGCCGATGGTATGAATAATGGCATCCCGTGTGAACAGCCGGACATCGAGTGCTACCTGGTCGTTGCGGCTGCGTGCGGTGTGCAGTTTTTTTCCGGTATCGCCCAGTTTTTCTACCAGGCGGGCTTCGATATTCATGTGGATGTCTTCCAGTTCCGGTTTAAACTGGAATTTGCCTTCGGAGATTTCTTCCCCGATTTCAGCCAATCCCTCAATGATGGCTTTACCTTCTGCCATCGTGATAATGCCCTGCTTCGCTAACATTTTGGCATGCGCCATGCTGCCGGCGATATCATAAGGATACAACCTCCAGTCATAATGAATCGAAGAACTGTAGTCCAGTGCAGTTTTGTCGGCATCTTTTTGGAAACGGCCGCGTATCTGATTCGCCATTATTTCTTCCTGTTTTTCCTCGTCACAGCTTTCTTCACGGGCTTTTTCGTATCAATGAGTTTCATCGGGTCTTCTTTATCCGCCAGTAACTGAATTTGCGCCTGTGTTGTTACCGGCAGACCCCAGAGGTGAATGAAACCGACCGCGGCGCTGGCATCGAATTTGTCGCCTTTATCATAAGTTGCCAGACTGAGATTGTAAAGCGATTTCGGGGATTCACGCCCGACCACCATCGAGCTGCCTTTGAACAGCTTCACCCTGACGGTGCCGGTGACAAACCGCTGTGAACTCTGAATGTAAGCGGAAAGGTCGCGGTTCAAACCGCTGAACCACAAACCGTTGTAAATAATATCGGCAATTTCAATGGCGGTCTTTTCCTTGAAACGCAGTTGGTCTTTGGCCAATGTCATAGCCTCCAGCGCCTTATGTGCCTGTAAAAGAACAACTGCCGCGGGAGCTTCATAAGTTTCGCGTGATTTAATGCCGACCAGACGGTTTTCAATATGGTCGATGCGCCCGATACCGTGCAGTCCGGCCAATTGATTCATTTTCTGAATCAGACTGACGCCGTCCATTTCTTTACCGTTGAGTGTGACCGGAATTCCTTTTTCAAAGCCGATTTCAATGTAAGCCGGTTTGTCCGGCGCTTCATCGGCATTTTTGGTCCAGGTCCAGACATCGTCCGGCGGTTCTATCCAGGGGTCTTCCAGAATGCCGCACTCGGCGCTCTTGCCCCAGAGGCAATCGTCGATGGAGTACGGGTTCTTTTTCGTGATTGTCACCGGGATATGATATTTTGCGGCATAAGCGATTGTTTCTTCACGGGTCATGCCCCATTCGCGTGCCGGGGCGATTACTTTGAGCTGGGGGGCTAAGGCATGTACGCCGACATCGAACCGGACCTGGTCGTTGCCTTTGCCGGTACACCCGTGGGCCACGGTGGTAGCGCCTTCGGCTAGCGCCGTGTCTACCAGCAATTTGGCCATTAACGGCCGGGAAAGCGCAGTTGCCAGCGGATATTGCCCTTCATACAGGGCATTCGCCTGCAATGCCGGCCAGATGAAATATTTCACGAACATGTCTTTGGCGTCGATAACAATTGCTTTAATCGCGCCGACTTTGAGTGCTTTGATGCGGGCAGCTTCAAAATCTTTGGAATTACCCACGTCGATTGTCAGGGTAATCACATCCATCCCGTATTTCTCTTTTATCCAGCGTATGGCGACTGATGTATCCAGTCCGCCGCTGTAAGCCAGTATTACTTTTTCTGCCATTTTATAATTTTCTCCTCTTTTATGATTCCTGCGAAGGCAGGAATCCTTATTAATTTTTGTATATTCCTCCTTGATAAGGAGGGACCTTCGGGGGAGAATTATTCCTTTAAACTTTTACTCCCGCGAATACTTTATCGAAAATTCCCAGGGCTTCGTCGATTTCTTTATCGCTGATTGTGAGCGGCGGCATAATACGGACAGCGTTAGGTTTAACATTATTGACCATCATGCCGTTTTCAACACAGGCTGCCATTACTGATTGCGAAATGTCTTTATTGAATTCAATTGCCGCCAGTAAACCACGTCCGCGCACATCGGTGATGAATGGATATTTACTCTTCAACTTAATCAAGCCGTCAATCAGATACAATCCTGTTTTTTGTGCTTGAGCGGGGATATCGTTTTTAATGATGTATTCCATCACAGCCAGCGAAGTAGCGCACATCAGGGGGTTGCTGCCGTAGGTGGAACCGTGGTCGCCGGGCGCAAAAACAGCGCATTTTTCTTTGGCCATGAAAGCCCCGATAGGGATGCCTCCGCCTAACCCTTTGGCTAAGGTAATTATATCAGGTTCAATCCCATACTGTTGATATCCAAACATGGTCCCGATCCGGCCGATGCCGGTCTGGACTTCGTCCAGAATCAGCAGGATGCCTTTTTCGTCGCACCACCGGCGGACAGCCTTCAGATAGCCCTCGTCGGGGATATTGACGCCGCCTTCTCCCTGCACCGGCTCTACCATGACGGCACAGGTGTCTTTGGTAGTGGCATTTTTAATCGCGTTGATGTTGTTGAAATCTACATTGATAAAGCCGACCGGCAATGGTGTGTACGCATCCTGATAATGCGCCTGCCCGGTGGCGGCGGTCATGGCCAGCGTCCGGCCGTGGAATGAATTGTACGCGGTAATGGTGGCAAAAGCGCCGTTGAGCTTGAGTTTACCGTAGCGGCGGGCCAGTTTCACCGCGCCTTCATTGGCTTCGGCGCCGCTGTTGCAGAAAAACACGCGGTTAAAACAGCTGATTTTCACCAGCAGTTCGGCCAGTTGTAATTGTGGCATATTACAGGATTGAGGCCCGCATTGGACAAGTATTTTTGCCTGTTTGGAAAGAGCTTTGGTCATCACCGGATGGCTGTGCCCCAGGCAGCAGACCGCCCAGCCGCCGACTAAATCCAGGTATTTCTTGCCGTTTTCATCCCAGAGATAAGAACCTTTGCCCTTGACGGGAAGAATCGACCAGCGCACAGTATTTGTGAATAAGTATTTTTTCTCCATTTCTTGCCAGTTTGACATAATAATTAACCTCGATGTTATTAGATTTTAAATATTAACATAATTAGGGAATGTGAGACAAACATTACGAATGAAATTGCCTTGACTCGGCGTCATCTGGCGCGGATAACAGTGCCGGCGCGGTCGCTTTCAATGGCAAAGATTAAAGCATGGGGCTGACGCCCGTCGACGATACAGGTGGTGGTTTGATTTGCAGCGGCTTGCAGGCAAGCATTAAGTTTAGGGATCATCCCGCCGGAAGCCACACCGGAGTCGACCAGTTCTTTGGCCTGATGAACTGTGATTACAGAAAGGAGTTTACCATTTTTGTCGAGCACACCGGTAACATCTGTCAAAAATATCAATTTTTCCGCGCCCAACGCAGTGGCGATTTCACCGGCCAGCGGGTCGCCGTTAATATTCAACATCAGAGGCGCGTCTACCGGTCGGTCGAAAGTAAAATCGGTAATTGGAGAAATCACGGGGATAAAGCCGGCTTTGAGCAGAGCATCCAAGACCGAAGTATCTACCTTCACCGTAGAGGCGACATAACCCAGTTCGGAGTTGGCGGTGCGTCCTTGGATCAATGCACCGTCGACGCCGCTGATGCCGACTGCCCGCCCGCCGAGATGATTAATCGTGGCGACGATTTGCTTGTTCGCCAGCCCGCCGAGTACAGCCGTGACGATTTCCAGTGCCGGTTTATCGGTAACGCGTTCACCGCGCACAAACTTGGTTTCGATGCCCTGTTTCTTGAGCCATTCGGTGACCATGCTGCCGCCGCCGTGAATTACCACCAGCGATTTGCCTTTTTTCTGGAGTGCTACGATGTCTTCCAGAATCGGGTCGCGCTTCCCGAAAGTCGCGCCGCCTATTTTAATTACAATTGGTTTTTCCATAGCTCTTTTATTATACCACCGGGGAAGAGAAATCCTAATATCTAAATTCTAAATCCCTCTGTATCTCTCCCGTTCGTACCTCCGGGATTATAGCCCTTACAAAGGAAAGATATTTCCCCCCTTTGTAAGGGGGGATTAAGGGAGAATTTGAGAATGATACGAACCCTGGCTACGTTGTATATTCAGCGTTAATTTTCACATACTGTTCGGTCAAATCGCAGCCCCAGGCGGTCGCTGCTGCCGGGCCGATATTTAAAACGACAATGATCGACACTTCTTTTTGTTTCAGCATTGAGGTAGCTTTCACTTTGTCTAAAGGAACGTGGATGCCTTGTTTGAGCACCTGTATCTTTCCCACGTAAACGTCCAATTTGGATTCTTCCAACTGCGCGCCGCTTCTACCCAGAGCCGCTGTGACCCGGCCCCAGTTCGGGTCGTTGCCGTAAATTGCCGCTTTTAACAGATTGGAACTGACAATCGTGCGGGCAGCCTGGCGGGCTTCTTTCAAGTTGGCCGCGCCTTTGACGTTAACTTCAATCAGTTTCGTGGCGCCTTCACCGTCGCGGGCAATCCCTTTTGCCAGGTAAATACAGACCTGATTCAGCGCTTTTTGGAAAATATCGGCCATTTCACTCTTGCCGGTAATCAGCTCATTTTTTGCCAGGCCGTTTGCCATGATTAACAGCGTATCGCTGGGACTGGTATCGCCGTCCACGGATATCATGTTAAATGAAATTGCGGCTGCGTCCTGTAGGGATTTCTTCAAATAAGCCGGTGTCACACTGGCATCGGTTGTCAGAAAGGCCAGCATCGTGGCCATGTTGGGGTGAATCATGCCGGAGCCTTTTGCTATGCCGCCGATGGTAAAAGAATTAGCGCCGCTTCTGACGGTGACAGCCACTTCTTTCGGATGGGTATCGGTGGTCATGATGGCGCGTTCGAAATCATGCCCGCCGTCCGGTTTCATTACTATTTTTTTCATGCCGGCACGGATAGTATCCATCGGCAGTTGCACGCCGATGACGCCGGTATTGGCAATCAGGACTTCATCCGGCTTCACGCCGATGACTCGGGCGGCGATGGCCGTCATTTCGATGGCGTTGGCAAAACCCTGTTCACCGGTACTGGCATTCGCGCAGCCGCTGCTGGCGACAATTGCCTTAGCTTTACCTTCCAATACGCGTTTTTGACAAAGGATTACCGACGGCGACTTGATTTTGTTATCGGTAAATAAACCGGCGACCTCACAAATCTCTTTCGAGCTGATAATTCCCAAATCAAGACGATTGTCTTTCTTTTTCCGGATATCCGCGGAGGCGGCCCCGGCCGAAAAACCCTGCGGTGAAGTAACTGTGCCATTGGCGACGAAATCTATCTTTTCCATAATAGATAAATATATCACAGGAAGAATGGAGGAGGCAAAGATACATTGTTTTCTAGTATAATAACCATATTATGCACGAAAATATTACGCCAATCCGGCAGCAGTACCTCAGAATCAAGAAGAAATATCCGGAGACGATTGTCTTTTTCCGCCTCGGGGATTTCTACGAAACTTTCGATGAGGACGCGAAAATTGCCTCCCGTGAGTTAGAAATTGTGCTGACCTCCCGCGAGATGGGCAAAGACAACAAAATCCCTCTGGCCGGTATCCCTTACCATGCCGTGGATAACTACCTGGCCAAGCTGATTAACCGCGGCTATAAAGTCGCCATCTGCGAACAGCTGACCAAACCCGGCGCGAACAAGGGCATCATCGACCGCGATGTTATCCGCGTCGTCACGCCGGGTACTGTCGTCGAACCGCTGCTGTTAGACAGCAAAGCCAATAATTATCTCACCTGCCTGGTGATGAACGGCGACTTGGCCGGCATTGCCTACGTCGATATCACCACCAGTGAATTCGGTACCACGCAACTGTCGCTGAATCGCGTGCGGGACGAACTGGAACGGCTCAAACCGCCGGAACTGATTGTGCCGCAGGACGCCGATTTATCCGCCCTGCAAATCACTGTGCCGGTGACGAAACTGGATAATTACCATTTCGAAACCGAAGTCGCGCGGCAGGTCTTGCTGGAGCATTTCGGCACGACGACACTGGACGGCTACGGCTGCAGCGCACTGCCGCTGGCGATCAGCGCTGCCGGCGCTTTGATTCACTATGTACAGGAGACCCAGAAAGGCATTGTCGGGCAGTTGAACCGGATGAATACTTATTCCACCGAGTCTTTCATGGCCATCGACCCGCAGACGCAGAACAACCTGGAGCTTTTCCGCAGCAGCGCCGGGACTTTCAAGGGTTCGCTGGCTTCTGTCCTCGACCTGACGAAAACTGCGTTGGGGAGCCGCCTGATTAAGCGGCGTCTAACACAGCTGCCGCTCGATTTAAAAGCGCTGGTGAAACGTCAGGATGCAGTGGCCTGGTTTGTGGAAAACACCCTGGCGCGGGCGCAGACCTTTACCTGTTTATCCAATGTCATCGACCTGGAGCGCGTCATTAACCGGGTTGCCGGTAATAATGCCGGCCCCCGCGAGCTGGTGGCTTTAAAACGGACATTAACCCTGATCCCCAAAATGCGGGAAACGCTGGAAAATGCCTCCAATCCGGAAGGCATTGCCTGGTTGAAAAATGAACTGAAGCCGCAGCCGGAAATTGTGGAATTGATTGAACAATCCATGCTGGAAGAGCCGACCACGCCGCTCGGTGAGGGTGGGGTGATAAAACCGGGTTTCTCCGAGGAACTGGATAATTTACGCTCGGTCTCCAAAAATGCCAAGCAATTCCTGGCAAACCTGGAACGCAGCGAACAGGAAAAAACCGGTATCAAGAATCTAAAAATCGGCTATAACCGTGTTTTTGGGTATTATATTGAAATCTCGAAAGCAAACGCGGCACAGGCTCCGGAAAACTACATCCGCAAGCAAACGTTGTCGACCGGGGAGCGGTATTTTACCCCCGAATTGAAAGATTATGAATCCACGATTCTCAATGCCCGGGAGCGGATCGAAGAACTGGAAACAGAATTATTCCAGCGGGTCTGTAAACAAATCAGCCAGAGCCGTATCGTAATTCTGTCTTTGGCAGAATGTGTCGAACATATCGATTTGTACGCTGCCTTGGCGGAAGTCGCCGTGCGTTATAACTACAAACGCCCCACGTTAACAAACGGCGATGAAATCATCATCAAAGGCGGACGGCACCCGGTGGTGGAACGCACCTTAACCGAAACGACTTTTGTGCCTAACGATACCTATTTGTCCAACAAAGATACGCAACTGGTGATTCTGACCGGACCGAATATGGCCGGTAAATCCACCTATCTCAAACAGGTGGCAATTATCGTATTGCTGGCGCAAATGGGCAGTTTCGTCCCGGCTGAGGAAGCCACCATCGGCCTCGTCGACCGCATCTTTACCCGCATTGGCGCGCGGGAAGATCTAGCCAGCGGACAATCTACTTTTATGGTAGAAATGGTGGAAACCGCCGCAATTTTGAATAATGCCACCCCGCGCTCACTTTTAATTCTGGACGAAATCGGACGCGGCACCAGCACTTATGACGGCCTCTCTATCGCCCGGGCCGTGGCGGAATATATTCACAATAGCCCGCATCTGGGTGCAAAGACCCTCTTTTCGACACATTATCACGAAATGGTGGCCCTCTCAGATTATCTGCCGCGGGTGAAAAACTATAACGTAGCCGTAAAAGAAGATAAGGGCGAAGTAATATTCCTGAGGAAAATCGTGCCTGGTGGAGTAGACAAGAGTTACGGCATCCACGTCGGTAAACTTGCCGGGTTGCCGAGACCGGTGGTACATCGTGCCCAGGAAATACTGGACGAACTGGAAGGCGACGGCAAAACCGTCAAACCGTCGGCGAAATCTCATCCGAAACCGGTTGAGCAGATGCCGCTTTTCGCTGAGAAATCACCCGTACTGGCAGAATTGGCAAAGTTAGAGATTGATTCGCTCACGCCGTTGGAAGCTTTGACCAAACTGTATGAGTTACAGAAAAAATCAAAGGAGTAATAGGCGGGGATTTATTATATATCCTTTGGTATTGTTTTTCGTTATATTAACATGAAAGAACAGGATTCAAAAACAACAAACGCTCCGTCACCTTCGGCTTTTCGGAAAAGATTTAAGATTTGTACGGCATGGCTGCATAAACACATTTATGTCATTATTCTCGGTATCGTCTTAATTGTCGCCGCTTTTATCAGATTGTGGGCAGCAGCCATTTCTGCAGGACCTGACGTTGCTCAATTCTGGGCTTTTACCAAAGTTTTCCAGGCCCACGGGTTGGATTTTTATCGTTATGCGAATGCCGAATTGTCTATTTTCCCGATGAAAGGCTGGGCTTATGTCTATCCGCCGGTGTGGTTACTGATATCGAGGGTATCTTTGTTTTTCACGCCGTCAAGTACGGCTTTCAGCATCGCCGGAACTGTCACTGTGTCCCCTTCCTGGCGATTGGCCATGAAAATCCCGATTATTGCCGCCGACCTTGCCATCGGGCTGTTATTATACTGGGGCGTCCCCGGTTCGAAACGCCGTAAATTAATATTTGCCACCCTGTGGCTATTGCACCCCACCGTCTGGTTTGAATCGAGTGTATTCGGTCAGTTTGATGCCATCGCTGCCGCTTTTCTCCTGGCTTGTGTCATTTTCCTTCTCAAGGGAAAGGATAGATTGGCGTTTGTATTTGCCGGTCTGGCAATCATGACCAAACAACATACGCTCTTCGCAATAGGGATGATGGTGATTGCCTGTAAGCGGTATATGAACTGGCGTCGGTTGCTCACCAATTGCGCGATTACGTCCGGTGTAATTGCGGCCATTTCGATACCGTTTTTAGTGACGGGTAATTTTATGGCCTATGCCCGTTCTATTTTGTTACCGGGACAGGGCTCAGGTTATCAATCACCGTTGTGTTTTTGTTTTAGTGGGTCCGGCGCTCTGTTCACTTACCTGCATAATGTCTTTGGATGGGACATGACTACCTGGATTTCTTTCACTTTACCCGTTTTGATTATCGCCTTGAGTGCAACGGCGATATTATGTTATTGGCGACGGATAACACCTTTACAGGGAGCGCTGGCCGGTTTTCTGGTCTTTATCAGTCTCTCTTATCAGGTAAATTACCAGTACCTGGTAGTCTATATCCCGCTGGCGCTGTTGGTGGCTTCACGGACACAATATAAATTCGAGAGAGTTTTTGCGCTGGCGCTCGCGGTATTACCTGCCGTCTGGATTTGGCTTGATGATGTACCCTGGTGGTTCCATAATATGTCACCGGACTATTACTGGCCGACCCATATTTTGGCTCATTTAGGCTTACCGGAACGTTACCTGCCTGATTTGGTATATGTCATTTTTGCCTGCACGCTGATGTGTCTTTCGTTGACTTATGTGGTGCTGACTTTTACGAAATGGCCTAAGCAGCCGGAATTGAAAGTTGACAGCTGATTGCTGAAAGATCATTAATGTTATATACTTTTATTTGCAGGAATTCCGAACATTTGTTTTAGTATAATTTTTAGGTATTCGAATTTTGTATTTGTTTAGTATTTAGTATTT
>Ga0182011_10002389_pt1 | contig 15862 bp, 10 predicted proteins | sample 711E1DmetaG_FD_120481 | JGI IMG/M metagenome (GOLD analysis project Ga0182011, IMG submission 120481) | Permafrost microbial communities from Stordalen Mire, Sweden - 711E1D metaG | ecosystem: Environmental > Terrestrial > Soil > Wetlands > Permafrost | place: Sweden: Stordalen | collected... | reverse complement strand
GCCGTGGACCCGTCGCCTGAGGACGCCGCCCTGGACTGGTTGCCTGAGGACGCCGCCGTGGACCCGTCGCCTGAGGACGCCGCCCTGGACCCGTAGCCTGAGGACGCCGCCCTGGACCAGTTGCCTGAGGACGCCGCCCTGGACTGGTTGCCTGAGGACGCCGCCCTGGACCCGTTGCCTGAGGACGCCGCCGTGGACCCGTCGCCTGAGGACGCCGCCCTGGACTGGTCGCCTGAGGACGCCGCCGTGGACCCGTCGCCTGAGGACTTTTGCGCCTTCGCATCCCCGAACAACAAATCGAATCGCTCTTTGCTGCATAGCGTTTTGGACATGGCATCGGCCATATTGCCAACGGACACGACCACGCCCCGACTAAACTTGACCTTGGTATCGTCGATTTTCACCATGTCTGCCTCGTCCACTTCGACGACAAGCCACTTAGCATCCGGCGACAAATTGAGTAGCGACCAATCGCCGTCGCCCCACAGCAGACCGTGGAGTCCCCCTCCGCATTCGGGTTTCCCGTTCCAATCGGGAGCTTCTACTGGACCAGACATCGGCCACTTGAACCCATCGCGCGCTGTCATATCCGCATTGCAGGTTCTTAACACCAAGACTTTCATGCGATCTCCCTCCGCGCCTGAGCCAAATGCGCTTGCCACGCGACCCCAGCTGGTTTGACCGCAGCCGCCTCGCAATGCGCGTGGACGGTGTAGCACTCGTCGGGGAACTCGATAACCTCTCGGCGATTCCACCAGTGGATTTTCTTGCCGCAGTAGGAACAGCGAAGGAAAAACATCGCTCACCCTCCAGAATAAGAACTCCGTCCGGTGATAGTGTCAGAGGCCGCGAGAGCTTGCGCCCTTGTGGTCGTGTGACCCGGACGGAGTTCACTTGTCATAGCGGTATGGGTTTGCATCACACAGCCTCCACACTATCTACGATGAGCTTATCGCACGAATGCGGGGCTGTCAAGGGGAAAATCGGAAATAAAAACCCCAGCGCACAATCCGCCTCTCGCCCGGAGGGTGAGTCCGTGAAGCAAGAAACCGACGTGCGCCGGGGAATTATGTAGAATCGCGGAGACGTGCGAGCGATTCAATAATGCCGCTAGCTCTGGTGCATGGCTGGAAATCGCCGCAGGTCTCGGTGTCGGAATGAAATTGACGTTTCACAACACAAGAGACTGTCGCCTCCAGTTCGGACTTGCGATAGCGGAGCGCATCCACGCGACCGCAGGATAAACATGAGGGTTTTGTCATATAGTATCTCCGCAGAAAAGCCGACCCGGTGGCCCTCGCAAGGCGCGAGATTTTTCATGGCCGGGGAGAGCCACGCGGCCACCGGGGATAACGCTACTTCGGCGCGTGTTCCGCCTGGTACGCCGTCCAGACACGGCCAAGCTCTTGCAGGTCCGCGTCCGAAATGGGGTGCATCCCAGCAAGGTCCACTTTGGACAGCGAGGATGTGCCATCCGGCAACTTCACCGTCACGTCCACCGGCGCATCCGTGGCGATGGTCGCCACGCCCTTTGCCAGCGGCGGCGGCGTACCAAGGCCGACGTAAATCACCCTATCCTTGACCTGAGCACACCCCAAGGCGGCCAGCAAGCCCAGGGTCAGGAGCAAGGGGCAAACCTTGTGTCTGAGCATCTTGAACCTCCACAATGGTATGCGGCGTGACTATCGCCTGCATGATTAGCTTCACGATAATGTCGGCCAGAGCCGACAGCAGAGCAGACAACATGGGGATCCCCTTTACGCCTTGGGCGCGACAGTGGGAGCCGCCGGCGCCGAGCCGAACCCGGCAATCTTCAACTTCGCCAGCACCGACTCCACCAGCCCGTTCAGGTGTTCGGAGCCGAGCGTCAGCAGCAGATCCTTGCCGGCGCCGAGCGCGACTTCCTTAGCCTTGGCAATGGCAAGGGCGTTAGCGGTCGAAATCTGAGCCGAAGTCAGTTTTCCATCGGGCGCAGCAGTCTTGAGCGCGTCCACGTAGGTTCTCTGCACATCAACGACACCGGCCTGCACCGCCTGAATCGCCTGAGTGTCAGCCGCCGATGCGTTGGTTTTCTGAATGACAATCTTCGTTAACCAGCCCAAGGCCGCAACAAACAGGGCGCTGAGTGCCGTCAGGATCGTCACCAGAAACGGCTGAATCCACGACGGGATGATGGTAGCCGCCGGAACGACCGTGACCGGCGTTGCCACTACAGGGGCCACCGTGGGCGCGACCGCCCCCGTGGACTGGCCAACCACCAGAGGAACCGCGACACAAAACGCGACGCAAAAGCACAGCACAACCAGTAAAAACCGTCTCATTGCAAACCTCCTTTACAATATGGTTAAGTGGTAATACACACGCGCTCCCCTCCGCGTCACCCCCCATTCCTCTAAGGTTTCCGTTTTCCAGTGAGCATCTCGACTCCGATGTCGAGACACTTGTTCACGATTCGCCGCGTTCTGCTCTCTTTCTTCTTCGGCTTACGCACGGGTTCTCCTTTCAGAAGCCTACGGCTCTGCCGCCGAGCAGTAGCAGTGTCGCGCCCGTCCCGCAACAGAACAGGACAAACCCAAACGTGTTGACCTTGTTCGGTGCCGGAATCAACCACAGCACAAGCCCGATTACCGCTACCAGCAACGCTATCCAGATGTGCATGTGCGCTCCTTTCTCTCTAAGGTTTCCCTTCCTTCATGTGTTGCTGAAGCATCACCTTCAACTCTCCGATGTCCACTTTCAGGTCTGCAATCTGTTTCTCTCTGGCAATCGTGACCTGGCTCTGCTCGGCTCGCAAGAGTGAAATCTGCTCGACCAACTTGATGGTCAGGTTGTTCAATTCCGCGCGCTGTGTGTTTTGCTCGATAACGAGAGTTGCCGCTGTCGCCTCATTCCACGCCACGCGGTTGCTCAACACGCCCCAGCCGACGCCAAGCCCGGCGACGATAACGCATACGCCAAACCAGAACTCCATGCGCTTGATGCTCTTGGCCTCGCCATTCTGACCCGAATGCCCCCGCTGGCCCGGTACGCCCTGAACGCCCTGTATTCCCTGAACACCCTGACTCCCCTGTTCGCCCATGATGCACTCCTTTCCTATTCTGTCGTCGGTGTGTACATTTCCTTGACCTTCTTGGCGTATTCTTTCGCGTCACGCTCAGTTGCACGGTTTTTCATCGCCTCCACACCCATCAGCCGGGCTGAACCATAAGCGCGGTTTCGTTCCTTCTCATTTGTCGCGGTTGCGGCCTTGGCGTAGAGTTGCTTAGTGACCGCACTAGCAAGGTCGGCGATCATCCTGTCCCGGTCAGCGTCCTTCACGCCCGACTTCTCAAGCTGATCGTCGAGCGAGTGCATGATACGTGCCGGTTCCGCGCCCTGCTTGATAAGGGCCAGCACCCCGTTCAACATCTCCGGCTTGTCGCCATCAGACGCTGCCATGCGGAGTTCCGCATAGGCTCCGGTTCGTGTTTGCAAGGCCGCATCACGATAAAGGGTTGCGCCTTTGGCAACCGGGGCCAGAGGCAGTCCAGCGTACTGTGCCGCTCGTGCCGTATGAATCGCCGAATTTACTATGTCACGTTGGAGCTTGAGTGTTTGCTTTTGAATCTCGGCTGCCCCCAAATCCTCCGTGGCATCCTTAACCGCGTCCTGCCCAATAGTGCCAATGCCGACGAAGGCTCCGATGATTTCCTTGGTCGCTCCCGCGCCCCACCCGCCCAAGCCCTCCGGTTCCCAGCGAGGTCCCGGCACTCCCTTGTCGAAGGCTTCCGTCCCAGCCAGAAGAAATTGAGCTACGTCACCGACAAACTGAATCTGTCCCACTCCTTCTTTGCCCATGCCCCACAACCATCGAGATAGGCTGCCCAGTTGCAGTCTCGGATGCTTCACGTCCTTGACGCCAAAGGCGGTCAGTAGCCCCGCTGCGGCCATGCCGATGCCCCACGTAGCCGTCTGCCCGCCAGCGAAGATAGCTGCTTGGTTGACCAGAATAGACATGTTGCGCAAAGACGCTTGGCGAACGTTCTCCGCCGTGGGATGCTTAATGGCCTCGCGGGTGTCGCGCCATGCGTTTGCCATAGCCTTGATGGGCGCGCTCTTGAGACCGTACGCTCCCATGTTGATACCGGTCGCATTATGGGGTTGCTGGGCCAGCGGACTATCCCAAATGTCGCGGCCTGTCTCAGACTCCCCTATGAATTTGGCGTAATTTTCGATACCACGCTGATATGCTTTTTCGGGACTCCACCCCTCGACCTTGGCCTGAACCAGAGCGTCCCGCGCAATTAAGGGCATAGCCACCCGCGTAATGGATTGGTGGTCTGTCCCGCGTAGCAACTGACTCGTTCCGGTCCAGTCCATCTTCTTATCTCCCGTCAGGTATTCGTGGAGTCCCGCCGGATCGTTTCCCCCGGTTCCCATAAGCCCGTGAACCCCGCCCTTGCGCCACCTGTCCTGCACAAAAGGCTCATTCTTCCACTGCTCGACCATCGCCTTGACATCGGCATGGGCCACCTTCACCGCTTCTTCCGGGTGCAGGAAAAGGTTCTGCACATAGGATGCTGTGCGTATCACCAACATGACGTGCTTGATAGGCGTCGTGATGACGCCCCGGATAAGACCCCCCATCGCCCGACGCACCAGTCCTGTCTGAAGGTCTTGCTTGACCCCAATCGCCTGTCCAGCGAAGTCTCGCAATGCCGCATGTGTCTGGTCTATGAGATAATCTGCTCGCCGGTCCCCAAGCGCATCCTTCGCGGCCCTCTGGAAATCCGGGTGCTGAAGAACCTTTGCCATTTCGCGGGCGTCAGCAAACTTGGCGTAGTTCTCAGCATCGTGGCCGTACTGTGTGGCCTTGACAAAGAGGTTACCAACCTCGAAGTCCTGCGTCCCTCCGGTACGGGGCTTGACAAAATCTGGTTTGCGAGGCCCAAGATACCGCCCCAACGTGCCGCTCGGCTGGTCGCCCTTGAGGTATCCTGGCACCGAAGCCTTGTCCGACTCGTCCACCGCACGACGCAACTGCGCGTAATCCGCTTTCTGGTCCAGGTGCTCACTCGTCAGTCGGTAATGCGTCTCGTCAATCGCGGTCCAGAAGTCTCGGATTGCCTGGGATAGAGCATTCAGATTTTCCTTCCCAAACTTCTGCTCGGCACTGTTGCGCAAGGCCCGGATGTCGTCGGGCGTTACCTTCACCACGGCCCCGCCCTTGGTGTGCAGTCCGGCACCGTTCTGTTTGGCAACAGCCGAAGTGAAGTCTTTGTCGCCAGACATATAGTGAACGTCGGCGAGTTCGGCGTCAGTCAGCCGGATACTCACCCCGGACGGTAACTGGTGCGTCGTGGTAATCGACCGGTCTTTGCCGCCACTGGCTCTGCCAGTAGCCTTGGCGTCAGGCAACATCTTCCCTATGATGTCAGCCACCTTCTGCTGAAGCGGGCCGAACTTGCGGCGAATGTCAATCTCAGCGCGTCTCATTCCGTCGATAATGCTTTGCGCACGGTCCCGCCCTAAGAGCGAGGCCAGGGTGTTATGTAGCGTGACGGATTCCTTGCCAACTTCCGCCAGCGTCCCGTACGGCGCCTGTACAGGCCGCTTGTCCTGGGCAGCGGAATACTTCTCGCCCTTGTTCTCCTTTATGCCAACAACCATGTCGTCCACTTTATCCTTGAGCGCCATGTCGCCTTCGGACGAGTGGAACAGGTTTCGTTCATTGGCCTGACGAGCAACTTGCGTTACAAGGTCCGTCATGGTGTTCAAGTCCTTGGTCGTAAACTCACGTCCGGGCTTGCGAAGAGGGTCCAAGGTGTCGCGCATCTTGTCCGTGTCGCGGGTACTCAGAACGTCAGGATCGCCCTTGGTCTCAACCTCAAGAAGCTGTAATGCCTGTTGCCGGGCCGAATAGACCGGCTTGCCCTGTTTGTCGAAATGCGTCTCTGCAAAGTCTGTAGGCTTAGATAGGCGCACAGTTGCCATGAACGCATCAAATCTCGCCTTCTGCTCTGCGGGCATGTGCTTGGTGTCGATGTCGCCAACAGCCTTCTTGAATGCGTTGAATGCGTCCCGATGCTCGACCTTCTGCGCGATAAAGTCGATAATACCCTTGGCTTCGGCGAGCGCTTGCCGGTCCATGTCCGCCGAACTCTTGATGGCCGTAATCGCCTTGCCAAGGTCGTTGCCCTTCAATTTCTTCTCACGGGCGTAGTTTGTCGCCTCTTGGAGTCGCGCCTGAGCCGCTTCCGTGCCTTCCTGTCGCCCGACTTGCTGGCCGTGAACTTCGCCAATTAACTGGCCCTGTTGGACGCCAAGTCCGTACCCCACTGTCGCTGCCCTGCCCTGCGCCTTGGACGATGCTTCATCAGCGGCAAGCGTGTCCTTCAGGTGCTCTTGGGTCAACTTGGCAATCACCTTGTCATCCTGCCGTTCCTGTTCGGCTTCGGCCTGTCGAGCCGCTTGAACGCCTTGGGCCTCTGCCTCGGCAGTCTCTTTGCGTCCGACCTGTTGGCCCCGAACCTCTCCTGCCAGAAGCCCTTCTTTGCGTCCGAGCGAGTATCCGGCGGTGCTTGCACGGTCGATGTTCTTGGCGTACGTCTTGAGTTCGTTAAGGTTCTGCGGCTCAAGTCCCACCACGCCCTTGCGTAATCCCTCGTTGCGGATTGCCGCGAATGCCGCTTTCAGTGTCGCGTCAGCAAGGTTCGGAATCTCTTTCAGCACCGCCGCTGACCATTCGGCGAACTTGCGCACCCCGTTCTCGAAGTGGTACGCGCCGATGCCCAACAGGTCTTTCCAGTCCTGAGAGCCGACAGCGGTTCCCCCAAAGTCGCCACGGGCTTTCTGCAACCCGCTACGCTTCCCGGCCTGTGCACGACGTTGCACTATGGCTTGGTACTCTTCCTCGCTGGTGAGGACACGCTTGACCAGTGCTTGCCCCCCCTTCCCTTCCGGCGCGGGGGCGGTGGGTGCGCTCGCACCCGGTTCAGGTGCAGGAGAGGACTGAGCGACCGCCTCTTTCGCAGACACGGGAGCGGTCTGAACAGGTTCGGCAACCTTGGCAGGTTCACTCGTTGCCTTTTCTGTAACCACTGGCGCGGGTTCCTGGGGCTTCGGTACTGGTTTGGTTGTTGCAACCCCCAAGACATCGGCCTGTTTAGTCACCGCTCCGCTACGCTCAAGAACGCTCACGGCTTGTTCATGTTGTCGCTGAATCTCTTGTTTCTGTCGCGCCGATTCTTGGTCAATCGCATTTAACTTCTGCTCCAATTCAGCGTTCTTCGGCACGGTTTCGACCTTCGCGGCCTGTTGCTCAACCACATCCTGCACGATAGACTTGACAATCGGTTCGACCTTGGCCGCATCATTCCCAGCCCGTGCAATCTCGGCCACCTTGGGCGCTAACTGTGCATGGGGCAACGGTATCGCCGCGAACACCCACGGCACAGCGGCCATCATCACCGCTTGCTCGGTATCCCCGCCCTCAAGTTTGACCATCCCGGCCATCATCGCCGACTGCACGGCGGGCGACACGAAGTACTTGACTAACGCCTTGCTGATAGGCGCGAACAGTTGAGCGAGTTCCCCGCCCCCGCCAAACGCCGCCCCTGCCGCCGCTGACTTCAAGACGTTCTCGCCATGTCCCGCGCCCTGCAAGCCGAAGTCCACCGCACCCTTGAGAATCCGGGCGAATGACGACGCCTTGCTGAGAGCACCGACTTCATCCGTCATCCCGCCGATAGACACCAGTTCGGCTATCGTTTCAACCAAACCGCCCACCATATCCGCCGTGCGTTCCTTGAAGTTCTCCGGCGGTGCCATGCCATACTTCTCAGTCTGCGTCGGCTTCTGCGAAGTGGCGGAGAGGGCGAGTCCACCCGTCGCCATGTTCATAAGATTCTGCGGGATGTCCATTACCCCGCCGCCGATGGTCCTCACAATCCGTTCCAGAGTGCCCGGATGCTGCTGTCGGGCAAACTTGTACTCCATCGCCGATTGCCACGCCGCGTTACGATCCTGCGGAGTCATATCCCAGTACTGGCGGTTCGAGGCTTCGACAAACGCTTGCGCCTGTTCGGGCGACGGTGGGGTTTGGGCGTTTGTCAGCATCCGGTCGTACTGTTGCGCGGCATACCACCATCCCGCCTCATCAGACTCAGGCGGCACGGGGTATCCGGCCTGTTCTTTCGGCGGTTTGGCATTTGGCTCAGGTTGCGCCTTGACCGCCTCTTGCGCCGGCGCTGTGACAGGCTGTGACGTTTGTGGAGCCGGGGCAGTCTCAGTCTGACTCGGCTCAGGGGCTTTTGGGGGTTCGGGAGGTGCGTTCTCTTCGGCGCGGACCTGCGCGTAGTAGTCCTTGAATACCGGGTTCTTTCCAACAGGCAGTGTCGATAACGCCTGAACCAGTATGTCCTTCTCCGGGTCTTGTGCGGACGAATAGACCCCGAATACGTAGTGCCTCAAGAGTTCGGCACGTGTCACCTGTCCCCTGCCCGTGCCGATCTTGCCCTGCTTCTCGGCAAGGTCGGAATAGGTTCGCATGTCGGCAACGAGCTTTTCCTTGGCGTCCTTGAGCGCGGCGTTCAGATTCTCCGGGGGTATCAAGGTCGTATCACGCTGCTCGACAAGCGGTTTATGCCATTTCCGGTTCTCTGCCGCCCACTTCGCGTACATTTCTCGGTATGGTTGGTCATTATTGGCCTGAGTCTCCGGCGTGTCGCCCGGTTGAGGCGCGATACGGTGCGGTGGACCATTCTTTGGCGGCGTACCAAATCCGTTGACCCGCTTCACCACTTCCGCGACCCGCGTCTTATCCAGCGGCTTCGGTTGCGCGGCTTTCTCAGCAGCGGCCTTGGCCTTCTCTGCCGCAACTGCCTCTTTGTGTATCGCGGTTAGTTTCGCTTCGATTTGCCTCAATGCCTGACTACGCAAAGGTTCAAACGCGCCCTTCTCCTCAAGGCTTGCTATGGCCCTTGGATTGTAGTATTTGCCCTTACCGACCCGGATGTCATCAATGGCCTGCAACCGTTGGTCTGGCGGAAGGGCCAGAAGGTCGTTATGAATCTTCTGCACTTCAACGGTTAGATTTTTCGCTGCCCATTGAAATTGTTCATGTTCCCATTTGCTCTCTTTCGCAACCCGTTTCTTCTCTACTCGTTCCTGTGCTCGGTTGGAAATGTCGTCTAACTTTCCGAGGCGCGTTAGGCCGAGCAAATTGGGTCTTCCGATAGTTCCAGCCGGGTCCGCTTTATAGTGTTCTATCTCTCGTAATTGGGCTTCTGGTGACATGGTGCGCAACTGCGAGAGCACCCGCGCTTGGAAATCGGGGTCAAATCCGTGCTCAGGCGTCACTACGGGCGGGTGTGTTATCTCCGCCTCGGTTTTGAAACCAGTCTTGGCCGAAAGCGGCGTCCGTTTGCCCCCGACCATTGCAAAACTTGTCCCTTCCGGCTTCGCCGCCGCCGCCGGGGCCGACGGTCCTGCGGAGGATGCAGTCGAGGTAGGCTGAATCCCGCGCTCCGCCGGAGATTTCAACTTCGCCATGAACGGCATGTGGGCTTGGTCCAGCGAACCGGAGTTGTCGAAACTGCCGGACTCGGCCACGGCTTTTCGTGCCGCCAATGTGCGTTTAGGATCGCCCGACCGCTCGGCGTCGGCCAATTCCTGCGTCATCCCCAGGTCGGTATCAATCTGCTTATGCCCCTGATACCGCCCGATGTCCTGCGGGATGCTGATGGTGCTGTTCCCGTGAACTGCGCTGCCATACGCGGCGGGTGCCGGTGCCGCACCGCCCGTAGCCGTCAGTTGCGTAGTCTGCCCCTGATAGGTAGCCGTGCCGGTAGCCCCGCCCTTGGGAACGTCAGGCTCGGTCATTGCCGCCGTTGCCGCGCTGGAAGAATTGTCATCGTAAGCCATATTTCACCTGAAAATCGCCGTTCATGACCGATGTTTTGCAATAGACAGTTAACCACAACATATAGTATGCCAGCGATGCCCAACCACTTCAAGAGTCAAGAACTGGTCAAAAACACCGTACGGTTATGTGACACATACGTGACATAATTGACTAATCGGCCTTTCCGACCTCGCATTAGCATGGACACTTTGACTGTTCCTACTGCTCATAAAACCCCGCCGTTTGCCAAAAATCGCCACTTAATTGAAATCTCCGAATCCATGACATAAAATTAAGAGCCTTTCCGTTGTGGTGGGTCCGGGTGTTTCTTCTACAGAAGCTTCTTCTTTACCTCTGAAAGGAGCATTGAGATGAAAAAGGCCATTTTCGCCCAATCGACCGCCTGAAAGAGATTAAGAGACTGCCACCCCACTTGCAAAGAAGTTGAGAAGCCCATTCACCTATTTAAGAATCGCGTAGCACCGCGCTGCGCTTGGACTCGCATCGCCTGCGACAAACCCCTTCCAGTCGAACTTCTCCGGCCCTGCTGTCCCCGCCGGTATCCCCCCCGGCGCAGTGACATACGGGGCAACGGCGATCTCGAATCCGTAGATTGCATCAGCGGCGTTCCAGGCGTCGAGAATGCCTTCCGTGAGCAAATCTATCCGCTTCGCATAGAGCAAAAATGGGAACCGCTGCAAAACCGAGACAGTCCCTGAGACAACCGCATTTCCCGGCACCGCCGGGCCGCCCGGACCCGCCGAGACGAGCAAATCCAGATGCCCGTCAAGGTGCGGCAAAGTCGCCCCGCCGGTCTGAATGTCGAGATCCGGCAAAGGAAAACTGAACGGCGAACTGCCATGATAGGCGCTGTTCCACGTCACGGTTGCCGGATCGAAATCTTCGGTGATGGCCCGGATGGTGAAAGTAAACCCGACCTCAAACGGATGCGGGTTGGGATCGTTCGCCAAGTTATTGGCCGACACGCTCCACTCAAGCATCGAATCGAGGCCGCTGTCCTCGTTCCACGGGATGTCGAAGATGAACTGCTCGACCTGCCGATTCTTGCCGTAAATATGGTCGGCGTGAATCAGGACGCGCTTCTCGTTTCCTGGGTCTTGCGTGACGTTGTTTTCCTTGTGCAGCCAGAACACCTCCGGAGCCGGGGTATCGGCATACGCGGGATACTCGGACACCGTCGCGTAGTTCGCCCCTGCCATAGCAAACGGGTCATACTGATTGCGCCCAAAAGGGAATGAGTAGCACTTCCTCCCGGAAGTGCCGCGTTCGTCCGTCAGTTCCACGATAGCGTCTACCGGCGTCGCATAGTTATTCTTCTCGAACGCCGGATAAACAACGATGAAGGCCTTGGCGGAAAACTCCAACGCCGTATTCAACGTCACGTTCTTCGTGTCCGTCCATGCCGTGATTTCGGCAAAGAGGTTCGTCCCGCCGCCGTCGTAGTTTGGTACGTACACGCATTCGCCCCTCATCCCCTCCTCGAACACGTCGGCGGTCGCGGTCAATACTCCGCCCGACAAATCCCCCGTGCCCGTAGCCATTGTAGAGACTCGAAAGCCCGTCTGCGTCTCGAATGCCGCCTTGATAGCATCCTCGACCGGATGAACCTCTTCCCACTCATACCACAGATTGTCCGTATCGTCATCGTGAAGGACGGTAATCTGCGCGTCGAACCGCTCCGGCTGCTTGTCCTGCGGGTCAAGGAACGGCTCCGACGACTCCTCAGATGTCATTTGCGAAACCCTGTTTTCCATCTGGTTCAACTGTTCCTGAAGCCCTTGCAGTTCGTCACTCCATCCTCGCGGAACATCCACGGGCGATGCATCCAAGATGCTTTCCGTCACCGCATCCATCCACTCGTGAAGCTGGTCGCCCATGTCGCCCGGACTGAGGCCCTCCAACGTCGGCACGGCGGGCGGCTCGAAACCCTGCGCTTTCGATAGTGCATCAAACGCTCGGCTAAACGCCGCCTGCAATCCGCTAAGATCAAACGTATCGGACAAGCTCACTTAACCGCCTCCCAAGCGAGTTTTGTGTTGAGGTCCGAGAAATCAAACGCGCCCTTGGCGGTGTTGCGATACCACCCGATAACCTTAATGGGCTGAGAAGTAAAGCTGGCCTCAAGCCCGTCCACCGTGCATATCGCCGTGGGTGGGCCTCCGGTATAACTTGCAATCCGGTAGGTATGCCCATTCCCCACTTGCAGGGCGAGTCCTGTTTCGGCAGTGTGCTTGGCGGTAAAGAGGTTGGAAGTCGCCGTGACTACCCCTGTGGACGCCACTCCGCTTGCCGTGCCACTGACCTGCAAAGCTTGCGCATCCGGGCGCACGAAGCGGCAGCGTATCCGCTCAGGTCGCCCTGTCCGCGTCAGCTTGAACGTCGTGCTGTCTCGGTCCCACCCATCGTTCTGAAACACCGCGTCAATTTTCTTAGTGCTCACGCAATAAAATCCGCCCGGCTCGAATAAGCAGTCATACTGGACATACCACAAACTATCCACGCCAAGGGTTCGCCGTGCGTCAATGCCTTCCAATAATACCGTGTGCGCCGGGAAACCCAGGCTGGTCATCGCCGCCGCATTCACATAACCTACTTGGGATTCCATCGTGAGCATATTCAGCGTATCTGCGGCGGTGTGAATGGTGAACGCCGCTGTGTTCTGCCAGCCGGTATGGTTTCCGCTCACAACCGCCCAGTGAAAAGGCTGTCCCCTATAATCGGCATCTATGCCTGCGGCGGTGTCCTCAAAATCGTCGCCCTCGATCATGCCCAAATTAACGGGGTCTTGCTTGAGTCGAACCGGCTTTCCCGCCACGCGAAGCGTGATAAAAGCCCGGTGGGTGTCCTGCTGAACAAGCTTTCGGATAGTGGGAGTTTCAAACTCGCACTCGACACGGGCGAATAATGGCATGGCCCCGGTGAGTCCCCGGACGTGCCTGGACTGTCGGTCGATGTGGAACCGGCTCATCTGCCGGGTGTACGTGCCCGTATCTCCGGGAAACACGATGTTCCCGGTCATAGTAAAGAGAAGCGCGGCACAGTTGCCGACAAGCGGGGATGTCGTCGTGACAATGGTTGTGCTGGTGACAGAGGCAATGGTGTATTGCCCATACCCCTGAATGACGATGGCCTTGCCCACATCCGTAGCCACGGTGAAAAACGGGGCCGAGGCGGTAAGGGTTGACGTTCCTCCCGTGCCGCTAATGGTGACGACCCCGCTATTGGTCCACGGTTGAACCATTAGGGCATTTCGGTAGGTATTGAAAACGTCTTGCGGGATTTCGTAGGTGAGTTTGCCCCAGCGCTTTTCGAGGGTGCCGCCCTCGTCGCCGTCAATGCTTACCAGGAAAGTGCTTAAAGCCGGTGTCGTGCTCATGGTCTCTCCCCGCCTCTATGGCCCGTAAGCGCTCATCGCCTTGTGCGCCACGAACTCCACATGAACCAGTACCCTGTTGTGCAGGTATTCAGGAATGACGTTAATGGTCCGCGCCACGTAATCGGTAATCGCCGCGCCCTGTGCCGCCGCTATCGTCTTCCCGTACACGGGGATCCCCACGTCGGTCACGGTCGAGCAGAAGCCGATCATCGTCATAATGTCCTCATGCACTTCCCGCGTAATCTTCCGGCTCTTCGTGGTCTCGCGCAGGACGCTGGGCGATGTGAACGTGGTTCCGGTCAGTTCGATTTCAAGCCATTCCGTCAGGATGCGCACCTGTGAACCCGTCTTGGATTCCTCAACACTGCACTCCTCAAGTCGTGCGGTGCCGATGTCGGTAGTCGCCGGTCCGCCCCATTCCTGCGGCAACACCTTTCCAAGCAACAGGTCGCCGGCGAGCGCGTTGGCTACCTGGTCCATGTCCACGTCGAACTCTCTGTGATACTCCCATCCATGGTACATTCCGGTGCTGATGTGCTTGCGCGGATGCCTGAACCCCTTCGCCTCAGTGATGTATGACGCAATGGCCATGCCCTATATCCCCGGCCAAGACACTGGATGAGGCTGAAAATTCGCATCCAAACTCTGCGGTCCGCCCGGAGTGATGAACCGATGGTCCGTGTTAATGCTCGTCTGCATGGACCCCACGGCGAGTTGCCACAATGGGCCGTTGAGCGTTGCCCCTTTCTCCAGGTCCCGCTTGGCGACGGCGCAGTTGATAATCGTCCTCGCGTGCGGCTGGCCGCCCAATGGGTACACTGATGCGCTATCCGTCGGCACAGGCGGCACCACCCGGTATCGGTAGCACACGGTTCGCGCCTGATACGGCAAGGGAGCAAAGGCCACGAAGTACCGCGTTCCCGTCGCCTCGACAAACGGTTTGACCCCGATGCCGTACCATCGGCTGATCAGCGGCGTCCAGTAGTCGCGCCAGTACGCCTTAATCCACTCGATAGACCGCGCTTCGATGGGCACGTTCAAGTCCACCGCGCTCCGGGGATAGTAGAATGCCTTGACCAGTCCGCCGAAGTCGGACGGCAGGTCCAGTTGCCCCGCCGTCTGAATGGTCATGGCGACGGGCGATCCTGAGCTTCCGGTGTCGGGCATGGAGGAGCACTTGACGCTGGTCGGGGAGATGTAGGAATCGACCGGGTAGCCTACGGTTGCCACGACAAGCGGCAGTCCGGTGCAAGACGAATCGACCTCCCCCGTGGTGAACGTCACGATGCCGCTCACCGAATATCCGGCAAGCGTAAGGGTTCCCCCGATGGACATCACCGCTTCCGGCTGCATGAAGCTCCACGCATGGGGAATCAGGTCGCGTGAGTCCTTGGCTAGCGGGTCGGCCACGCCGCTGATGAACCAGTCGTAGCCCTTCTTCGCCCATCCGAGCGCGTCGAGGGCCGTGGTGTTCCCTGTCACGGCCTCGATTTCCCGGCAGATGTCATACCAGGTCATGTTCAGCACACTAGCGTCGGTCGTGTACGAGACTGGTACGCCGACCACAGTGACGTTCGGCGTCACACTGGTCGCCGCAATCGTCAGCGTCGCGTGGTTCGTCTCCGCCGCTGTCAGGGTGAATGCGTAGATGCCCCCGCCGATTTCGGCAGGGTTCACGTCGTTGGAGGCCGTGCCGTTGATGGTCGCCGTGATGTTTGCCGCATCCCCGGCCTTAGCGGCATTGGCATTGGTGTCATAGGCGAACACGTTCCAGGTCTGCCCCGCCGCGTTCTGACGCATCGCTGTCACCTCAGAGAGAAACCACTGGCACAGGGAATATCCCCGTAGTCGTCCCCACGGTCACGCCTGAAACCACGTACTTCCTGTCCGGGTTATCGCTTGTCACGTCCAGCCCGCCTACTTGCGCCCCTGCCGCGCCGAAGTGGGTATTGAGCCGCACGTCGCCCACGGCGACCACAACGTATGTCCCGCCTGCCGCCACCAGCACGCTTCCGTCTGCGAGCGTCCCGTATGTCCCGTCGTGAATCTTCGAGGCTGCAAGCGTTCCCGGCGTAATCCCCGCCGCGCCGAAGTTGGGGGCAAGTGCAGAATACCCGGCGGCAACCGGAGCGACGTAGTTTCCAGCGAGTCCGGCGATTGAACTGCCATAGATGATGTTCCCAGCCGCCCACCCCGCGCCCATCGCGATTTTCGTCCCGCCTGCGTCAACGTAGGTGCTGGCCAGCGTCCCAGCCGTGCCGTCGTCAAACGTCACGCTTGCTCTCACGTCTGCCGCGCTGGGAACCATGCCGGATAAAATCCGTATCGCAAACGGGCCATCGCCTGAAAAGGATGCTGAACTGTGGCGAAGATACATGCGTGCATTCACTGTGCTGAACGACCAGAAATCCTGCGTGCAAATTGGGTCTGAACCGCCATAGATGTAAACGTTGGCCAACACCAGGTCGCCATATAGCTGCGGGTCGACACTGACCGACGCCGAGCCGATGTTGGTATTGCCGTTGACGGTGATAATGCTACTGCCGACACCATCGCCCTCGTCGCCAAACATGTCTGAACTG
>Ga0182011_10002386_pt1 | contig 15868 bp, 12 predicted proteins | sample 711E1DmetaG_FD_120481 | JGI IMG/M metagenome (GOLD analysis project Ga0182011, IMG submission 120481) | Permafrost microbial communities from Stordalen Mire, Sweden - 711E1D metaG | ecosystem: Environmental > Terrestrial > Soil > Wetlands > Permafrost | place: Sweden: Stordalen | collected... | reverse complement strand
GTGGCCATAAAGCTGTGGTCCGACCCGATCCCATTCCGAACTCGGCCGTCAAACACAGTCTTGCCGATGGTAGTAGTCCTATAGGTTCTGCGAGAGTAGGTAGCCGCCAGTCTTTCAATAAAAAGCCGGAGAATAGCTCTCCGGCTTTTTACTTTGTAACCACAAAGACACCAAGACACAAAGAAGATAATCCGTTTAAGATTAAAAGTTGATTGTAATCCGAGATTGGTTCAGTTTTTGCGCATTAACGGAAGGATAATTATGCAACGACCGACTTCTGTAACTGTCTTCGGAATTCTGAATATTGTGTTCGCCGCGTTGGCCATACTTGGGCTTATTGGTTCCATCGCCCTGTTTTTCGTGCCAGCCGCTAATAATCCAGTCATCAAAATCATACATGAGAATCCGTTTTACGCCGCTTGGTTGAAGATTTCTATTCTGCTGGGGCTGTTGAGTTGTTCAGCCTTGCTGGCGGCAGGCATCGGTTTGTTGCGCCTAAAGTCCTGGGCGCGCACACTCTCGATTGTTTATGCGATTTACGCCATTGTCTTTGGCATTCTTGGGACGGTGGTCAATTTCTTTTTCATAATCCGGCCGATGCTTGAACAAGCCCGGCAACAACACGGACCCGAAGCCGCCGGTGCAATTGGCGGAGCGATAGGTGGGACCATCGGCGGATGTTTCGGCCTGATCTATCCCGTCTTGCTGCTCATCTTCATGTTGCGTCCAAACGTGGTGGCGGCATTTCGTCCGATCCCTCCGCCCCAGACGTAAGAATAGTTCTCTACGGTTAGGTTTATCGGTAGGGCGGTGCTGCCGCGCCGCCCTGAAATATTTTGGGCTGCGGAGCACCGCAGCCCTACCTGCTTACTTCAACGTCCACACACAATTGTCGTTCAAACTTTTCCCGTCACGTTCTGCATGGGCTTCGACTTGGTTTTCGCCGGGCTGCAATTGTACGTCCTTCCAAATAAACACGCCGTTCGTGCCGTCGCTGTGATTGCCCTCTGATTTTCCGTTGAGCAGCAATTCCACCTTGCCCGAGTTGGAATAAATTTTCACGTCCGTGACAGCATTCGTGCGTTCGGTGAACCGACGGCTGGTGATGTAAAGCGTCGGTTCATCCGACCAGTTCGCTTTGTAAAAATAAAACGCATCCTTGTTTGTCTTGCGGTCGCAAGTCACCAGACCTTTGTCGTTGCGGCCGGGTGTGTTGCCTTCATGCCTGCCATTGCTCGTGAAATCAAACATGACCCAGACAAACGTGCCCCAGACGAACGGGCGCGCCTTCATCGCCGCCCACGCGGTTTCATGAACTTCTGCCTGCCATTCCTCCGGATGCCATTGGCTGGTGGTGACGGGCTGTTTGGGATTTTGCTCGTGCTGGGTGACGTTCGCGCCCGCGCCGTATTCACTTACGCAAAATCCGCCGTGCCGGCTGTCCTGGCGGCGTGATTCCAGTGACTTGCCAAAGTCGTCCTTGGTTCCCCAACCGGAATACCAGCCCGGATAAATATTCCAGCCGAGCCAGTCAGGAATCTTGTTCATTTGCGGCATCGCATTATTGCTCGTGGCGGCGATGGTCGGGCGCGTCGGGTCTTCGCCTTTGGCAACGATTTTCAAATCCTGCAATTCGCGCTGCGGATCAGGGCGGTCGGGCCAGAGTTCGTTGAATAAACTCCAGGCAAAAATCGAGGGGTGATTGATATTTTGCCGGATCAAATCAAGCAACTGACCGCGCGACGTCTCGGCAAATTTCGGCGACGCGTTGATTTCATTCACCTGCGGCAGTTCCGCCCAGACGAGAATGCCCGCCTTGTCGCACAGGCTGTAAAAATAGTCGCTGTGCTGGTAATGCGCGCAGCGGACGACCGTCGCGCCGATTTCCCTGATGAGCCGCATGTCCTCGTCCATGTCCGCTTCGGAAATCGCCCAGCCTTTGTTGAACCGGTCCTGATGCCGGTTGACGCCATGCAAATGATACGGTTTGCCGTTCAGGAAAAATCCCTTGTCTGGGTCAACTGAATAGAATCGCAAACCCAGCGGTTGCTCGATTGAATCCACCACGCTGTTCCCGGAGCGCAGCTCGATGACGGCTTTGTAAAGGTAAGGGTCCGCACGTCCGTTCCACAAATGTGGATGCGGTACTGTCACGCGCAACCAATACGGCGCGGTAACATTGGCGGCGAGTTGAACGGGTTGTTCGCTCTTCGCCACCAGCTTTCCGTCGGCGTCAAGAACGCTTGCGACCAGTGTTAAAGGCTGCTTTTGCTTGGTGCCATTGGAGATTTGCGCCGTTACATCAATCACCGCCTGCGTTTCCGTGACACTTGTTTGCAACCATGCGATGCCGGGTGAACCGTGATCTGTGAGCGCGAAATTTTCCGCTGCCGTCACAATCAGGTGCACTGGCCTGTAAAGTCCGCCGTAAACGGAAAAGTCGCCGCTCAAGGGCGCAATGTCCGGTTCCCACTTGTTGCTCACGCGGACCGCGAGCAGGTTGGTGCCAGTGGCGGACAAGTTGGTGGTGATTTCGAAACAAAATGCGCCGAACGCGCCGCGATGTTCGCCAAGCTGTTTGCCATTCAAATAGGCATCCGCGACCTGACTCGCCGCCTCGAACCGCAGGAAATATCGTTTGCCGGTTTCCGGCGTGATGTTCAACTCGCGCCGATACCAGCCCGGTCCGCGATAAAAGTCCTTTCCCTCTTGTGCCTGTTCCCATCCCCAGTTATGCGGGATTGAAACCGCCTGCCAATTGGAATCAATCCAATTCACATCCGCCGGGCTCATGGCTTGCCCGGACAAACCGGCGGGATCGCCTTGCATGAACCGCCAGCCGGAATCGAGCAGCGTGCTTTCGCGCGCGCACAGGTTGAAGGAGAAGACGAGTGCGAAAATGAAAACGGAAAATTTGCGCATGACGCGAATCTTGCCGGTATTTTTTCCGAAGGCAAATGCAATGTAGAAGCGGTGGTGTAAATCATTTTTAAAACGGGTGGTGGGTTAATTGGGTGAGGCGAGAGTTCCCGCGAGCCGCAAAATTTGGAGTGCGCGGACATGTCCGCGCTTTCAAAGCGGCGACGTGTCGCCGCACTCCAAGACGCTTCGCAACCTCAAATCCGTGTTTATCCGTGTCCATCCGTGGTTAAACTCTCTGCGTCTCTGCGGTTAAAAAGTTTCCGTGTCTTTCGGTTTTGAACCCTGTGTTTTTCCCGCTACACTGGCGGCCATGGATTGGTTGCAATCACTTGACGCGAGCCTGTTTCATTTTATCAACCGTTCGTTGAGCAATCCGCTCTTCGATTGGCTCATGCCGATTTTAAGCGGCAACGAGGTGATGCACTGGTTTGCGCTTTGCATCGTTGCGGCGCTTGTGTCGGCCTTGTGGTTTGGCAATGCCCGTGTGCGGTTGTGCGCCCTGATGGTTTTTCTCGTCATCGCCCTCGGCGATCCGCTTGTTGTCAACACCATCAAACACGCCGTCGCCCGCCCGCGCCCGTGCGTGGCGCTGTCCGATGTCGTCCAGCGTTTGGGTCGCGCCGGTTCCGGCAGCATGCCCTCGGCGCACGCGGCAAATTGGTTTGCGGCGACGATGGTCGTCTTTCTTTTTTACCGCCGCAGCCTCTGGTTCATGCTGCCAATGGCGCTGGCCGTGTCGTTTTCGCGCGTTTACAACGGCGTTCATTATCCAAGCGACGTCCTGGCGGGCGCGATTTTGGGCGCAGGTTACGGTGCCGCCGGAATGGTTGCATTGCAAACCGTCTGGAATAGGGCAGGGGAAAAATGGTTTCCGCTCTGGCACGCACAAATGCCGTCGCTTCTTAATCCAGTCCAAAGTCCAAAGTCCAAAGTCCAAAGTTTGGAGTCAAATGCTGAAAAATCCGCAATCCGCAATCCGCAATCCGAAATTCAGTGGCTTCACCTCGGTTACATTTTAATTTTTATCATGCTGATTGCGCGCTGGCTTTACATCGCCAGTGGCATCATTCAGCTTAGCCAGGACGAAGCCTATCAATGGGTCTGGTCAAAGCATCTCGCGCTCTCTTATTACAGCAAGCCGCCGGGTATCGCATTGATTCAATTCGCCGGCACGTCGCTGTGGGGTGACACGGAACTCGGTGTCCGTTTTTTTTCACCGCTGTTCGCGGCGATTTTGAGTGTGATGGTGCTGCGTTTCATTGCGCGCGAAATCAACGCGCGCGCTGCTTTCTGGCTTTTGCTCATCGTTACCGCCGTGCCTTTGCTCGGCGCGGGCGCAATTCTGATGACCATTGATCCGCCGCTGGTTTTGTGTTGGATGTGGGCGCTCATCGCCGGGTGGCGCGCATGCAAGCCGGATGGACAAATCCGCCACTGGCTCGTTGTCGGCCTGGCGATGGGACTTGGTTTTCTCTGCAAATACAGCGCGCTCTACCAAATTATTTGCTGGGCGGTTTTCTTTGCGCTTTGGCCGGCGGCGCGCATGCATTTACGAAAACCCGGTCCGTGGCTCGCATTGTTGATTTTCCTGATTTGCACGACGCCGGTCATCATCTGGAACTGGCAACACGGTTGGATTACTGCCCACCACGTGGCGGGTGACGCGGGGCTTCTCTCTCAATGGAAACCGACACTGCGATATTTTAATGATTTTCTGGTCAGTGAACTGCTGTTGCTCAACCCGGTTTTTCTCATCGGCTCGATAGTGGCGATGTTCGGCTTTTGGAAATTGCGCCGGGAAAAACCATTGTGGCTTTATTTTTTCTGCATGAGCGCGCCGGTGTTGCTTGGCCATCTGGCGTATTCGTTTCATTCGCGCGTGATGCCGAACTGGATTGCGGTCGCCGTCCTGCCGATGTTGTGTCTGATGGTCGCCTTTTGGGACGCCCATTGGCGCGCCGGCTCGCGCTGGGTCAAACCCTGTCTGGTGATAGGACTGGCATTCGGCTTTTTGGTCGCTGCATTCATGTATGACAGCAAGCTCATCGGCAAAATCGCCGGCCAGCCATTGCCTGGTGAGAAAGACCTGTCGCGCCGTGTGAACGCGTGGAAACAATCCGCCGAGCTTGTCGAATCGGAACGCGAAAAACTTCAGCAGGAAGGCAAACCCGCGTTCATCATCTGCAATCATTACGGCATCACCGGGTTGTATTCATTTTATTCGCCGCTGGCAAAAGCGGCGCTCCAATCGGAGCCGCTCATCTATCCCATGATTTTGGATCAGCCGGAAAACCAATTTTATTTCTGGCCGGAATACAACTATCCCGAACATCGCAAGGGCCAAAACGCCATTTTTGCCAGCGAAGCGGAGCTGTATCCGCTGGAGAACGGCTGGTTTTGGAAGTGGCTGATGCATCAGCCGGTTGCCTATGCCAGAATCCCGCCGCCGGGAACTGCACCGCAACAAATTGTTCGGGAATTCCAATCCATCACCGATCTCGGCGAGCATGACATCAAAGTTGGCGACCGCGTGTTTCATCGCGTGCATCTTTGGGCGTGCCACAATTTGAAGTAGAATGGCCGAAACAAAAATCCTCCTGCGCGTCCACGATTACGATCTGGCGGCTACTCTGGACTCCGGCCAGGTTTTCCGCTGGCGTGAACAAAATGGTTCATGGACCGGCGTCGTCGAAAAACATTGGGTGCGGCTGACCCAGACACGCGACGGCATCCGTGCCGAAACCGGGGCGCCTGTGGCGGATTGGAAATGGCTGCGCGACTATTTGCAAACCGAAGTCAATCTGGCCGCCGTGCTCAAAACTTTTCCCGACGACAAACCGATGCGAGCCGCTGTTGCCGCCTGCCGTGGACTCCGCGTTTTGCGGCAGGCCCCGTGGGAATGTCTGGCGTCATTCATCCTGTCTTCCACAAAGCAAATCGTTCAAATCCGGCGGATCATTGCACTGCTTTGTGAACGATTTGGCGAACCCGTCTCCCTCTCCTCCACCAAAGGAGGAGAGGGGCGGGGTGAGGAGGCCGATTATTTTAAAACTCAAATCCCCTCGCCCCAGCCCTCTCCCCGCTTGGGCGGGGCGAGGGAGAAGACCGGGCTTTGCTTTGCCTTCCCCACGCCACAACGCATTGCCAGCGCCACCGAAGCCGAACTTCGCGCGTGCAAAATGGGTTTTCGCGCGCCGCATTTGCTCGCTGCCGCACAGCGAATCGCCGATGGCAAATTCGACTTGGAACGACTGCACCATCTACCATTGGTCGAAGCGCGGGTGGAATTGATGAAGTTGCATGGTGTCGGTGATAAAATCGCCGACTGCGTTTTACTGTTCGCCTGTGGTTTTGATTCCGCGTTTCCAGTGGACGTTTGGGTTGGGCGCGCATTGCGGGAACTATATTTCCCGCGACGCCGGGCAAGCGAAAAACAGCTGCGCCATTTTGCGGCGACGCATTTTGGGCCGCACGCCGGTTATGCGCAGCAATATCTTTTCCATTACATGCGGACGAAAATGAAATAGGATTTTCGCACGACAAGCCGGAGGGTCGAGTTACACGAGACCCTGATTGATTTTGCTGATTGGAATTCAGGGACTCGCAGAGCTCGTCCCTCCGAAATAACTTATGGCACAACTCGAAGTCATTTTAACACCGGCGGAATTGCCCGCGCTCGCCAGCCGCGATTTACGCGACGTCGTTTGTGTGGTATTCGACGTGCTGCGCGCCACCAGCACGTTTGTGACCGCGCTGCACAATGGAGCAAAGGCTGTCATTCCTGTGAGTGAAATCGCCGAGGCGCTGGCCATTCGCCAAAAACAGCCGGATGTTTTGCTCGGCGGTGAGCGCGACGGCGTGAGAATCCGCGCCGCGCAAACCGGCGGTGTTGATTTTGATCTCGGCAACTCGCCGCGCGAATACACGCCGGAAAAAGTCCGCGGTAAAACCATCGTTTCCACAACCACCAACGGCACACGCGCCTTGCGTGCCTGCGTAGGTGCAGAAACCATTCTAGCCGCTTCATTTTTGAATCTTATGGCCACAGCGGAATTCATTAAAAAAATTCAACCCGCACAAATCGTGCTCGTGTGCGCCGGCACGTATGAAAACGGGGCCGATGAAGACGTGCTGACGGCGGGCGCATTGTGCGAATTGTTGGGCGAGCCGGTTTTGGAGTGCGGTGACATGTCACCGCTTTCTACAGCGCCGACACGTCGGCGCACTCCAAAACTTTCAGATTCAGCCGAAATCGCTCGGCGCGCTTATGCGCAAGCGAAGCCGGATTTGGCAGGCGCGGTCCGCCTTGCAGAAAACGCGCGACGGTTGCTGGCGATTCCTGAATTGCGTGATGACGTGGCGTTCTGTTTGCAACGCGACATTTATCCGCTCATCGCCAGAATGGAAGCTGATGGTGTAATCCGAATGATTCGTTAATAAAGGAAAACGGACAGCTTGCCTTGTTTTTCCATCAAGCGGTGGGCTGGCAGGTCGTGTCCCATGTCGCGCGCTAGTTGGGAATTTGCATGCCTAACGCCCGTAGTTTGGTTTTGGTCCGCTTATCGTCCGGTTTCAAGCGCAGCGCTTCCTGGTAGTATTTCGCGGCCTCGGCCATCTGTCCCAGCTGCACGAGTGCGTCGCCGAGATTGGCGCAAAACCGGGGGTCGTTGGGAGTAAGGCGCAGTGCCTCGCGATAATGCCGCGCCGCTTCATCAAACCGTTTCTCCGCAAACAAAGCCGCGCCGAGATTGTTATGTGCATCGGCATAGTCCGGTCTTGATTGCAATGCCCTGTTGTAACACGCGATTGCATCGTCAAACTGTTTCCGGGAAACCAAGGCAACTCCCAAATTATTTAATATATCGGCTTGATTCGGGGTGATTTGAAGTGCGTGACGGTAATAATCTATGGCTTTGTCCGGGTCGCCCACCCTGGTTAAAATGTTTCCAAAATTGTAGAGGACATCCGGGTCATCAGGACAGATTTTCAGAAACTTGAGGTAGCAGTCAATGGCCTCTGCCATCTGCCCATGACTGGCAAAATGAATGCCGAGAAAATCATAAGCAGGGTAATTATTTTTGATCACCGCAATCGCATGGCGAAACAGAGCTTCACTGTTCTTCCAATAACGAACCTGGTCATGAGTTCGTAATGCGCTGACGGCAAGAATGATTGTAGCGACAACACCAATTACCTGCTTGGACAGATGCCATCTCGCGCACAATTCACCCGCACCCCAAACAAAAACAATGAACAGCCCAATCAAGGGCATATAGGTATATCGGTCGGCCATGGGTTGGCTTCCCACTTGAATCAAACCAATTACCGGAACCATCGTTCCGACAAACCAAAACCAGCCCGTGGGTACAAAGGGAAATTTTCGTCCAAGTCGCAAGGCGATGATGCAGAGACAGGCAAACAACAGCATGGCAAGCCCAACCTGCCATAATGGGCAATGTTTAAAATAGGGATAAGGGGTGGCGAGATTCATGGGATACAATGTTTTGCCCAAGTATCGCGCGTAGGAAACAAAAGCGTTTTCAATCCGAACCGTCGTCGAAATTTTGGCCAGCGCGATCATCGCGCCACCCTTTTGCTGCACGATAAGCGTTACGATGCAGGAAACCGCGCTGAGTAAAAAGAACGGCCATTTCTCGAAGAGTAAATGGTTGAGTATTGAGCGTTGAGAGGCGGAATTTTTGTCGATTGGCACTCTTTTGAGCGGCCACCAGTCCAGCAACAACATTACAAACGGCAGTGTCACCAGCATCGGCTTGCTCAACAAACTCATTGCAAAAAAGAACAGGGTTAACCCGTAGAAGACTTTGAATCTTGGGTTTTGGACTCGCGACTTCTCCACGTATTGCGCATACCCCAAAAGTGACAACATTCCAAAGAAAGCGCTCAAAACATCTTTGCGCTCGGAAATCCATGCCACGGATTCTACATGCAATGGATGCAGGGCAAACAGCGCTGCCACAAACGCGCTCCGCCACTGTGCAGCCGTCAGCCGCCGGAGCAGCAGAAACAGCAGCACCGTGTTGGCAAGGTGGAACAACAGATTTGTGAAATGCGGACCGGCAGGCCCCTTGCCGAATAATTCCACATCAAGCATGTAAGACAGCCAAGTCAACGGATGCCAATTGCACTGGTCGCTTGTGGTAAATGCCCAAATCACGTTGTGCCAAGTCAACCCCTCCTGAACGTGAGAATTATTCGTAAAATATTCCGGATCGTCATAGCCTATAAAATCGCAGCTTGTCACCGGCCAGTAAACAGCCAGCGTTATCACAACCAACAGCAGGCTAATGAAGGCGGTATGAAATAGCGTGCGGGGGAACTTGGATTCCAAGTCCGCGTTGCTCTGGTGTTTGGATAAAATCATCTGGTTCAATTCATTAAACTACAAATTCCAATTCTTGCCGATGCGGAATCAGACTTCGTTCGAAGGCTCGGCCCAAAAATCGCCGGATGGATTCGCGACCGCGTTCGCCATAATCGAGTGTCCAATGGTTCACATACATGCCGACGAATTTGTCGGCGAGGTCGTGTTCCATGTCGCGGGCAAATTGCAGCGCGTATTGCACAGCCTCGGCCCGATGGTCGAGGCCGAATTGAATGCTCGCAGTCAAAATGTCGGAAATTTTCCGGCGCGTCGCCAAATCGAATTTTTTGTGAATGACATTCCCGCCCAACGGCAGCGGCAGACCGTCATTTTCACGATTCCACCAAACGCCGAGGTCTTCACAAACCACCAACCCCTCGTTTTGATACGTCAACTGGCCTTCGTGGATGATGAGACCGACATCCGCTTGACCGGAACGGACGGCCTTGAAAATTTGGTCGAATGGCACCACCACATAGTTAAGATTCGGGGTCTGAACCGCTGACTTTGGACTTTGGACTTTGGACTTTGGACTTTCTTTTCCGAGCCAGAGTTGCAATGCCAGAAACGCGCTGGTCATGGTTCCCGGCACGGCGATTTTTTTGCGGGCAACTTCGGCCTTGGAGAATTTCTGTTTGGCCACGAGCATTGGACCGTAACCGTCGCCCATGCTCGCGCCGCTGGGCAGCAACGCATATTTGTCGCTGACGTAAGCGTAGGCGTGGATGCTGATGGCGGTGATGTCGAGTTCACCGCGGGTGGCGCGTTCGTTCAGCGTCTGGATATCCTGCAGAACGTGCTCGAAGCGAAAGCCATGCGTGGGAATCAAATCCTTCGCCAGCGCGTAAAACATGAAGGCATCGTCCGGATCGGGCGAATGGCCGAGCGTCAGCGTCGTTTGCCGCATGACGGAAAGTTAACTGGTCAGACACGTGAACGCCCGCAAAAATTATTGCAAGCGCACGCGCCCCGTATCGAATCCAACCGCAATCAACCATCACCTCCCTGGCTGTCTTCCTGCTGTTTGTTTTGCGGTCAAACCCGGCGGGACGCGTGCACCGTGTTCCTCCTTGGTTTCCGTCTTGCACCTTGCGATTTGTCTTTAGCAATGCGCATGCCGGGTATGCCGACTTGTTAAAAACAGCGTCAAATCAAGGGATTTGCGACATTCGCACGAGGAGACAACAAAAAACGCTGGCGCTTTTTTTTCAGCGTGACCAAAAGTTTCCATGTGAGGCGCGGGCAAGTTCGCGCTTTCATTCATCTAAATTCAGGATTATTCCAGACCCCTCTGGTGTTGTCTCGGGAGGGAGATAACGGTTTCATATCGCCGGCAAAAAGTCATTGTATGATGACTAATGGTGTCAGTTGCAGCCATTCCTGCGATTGACTTTCGAGTAATATTCCCGTTAATGGTGATTTCACCAAGCCGATTTACGGCAGGGTCAACGCGGTGCTTTGATGCCGTCGAACGGCTGGAATGCCAATATGCAAACAAAAAAAAGACTCGTCGAAAAGGATTCGCCCCTAAAAAAGGATGACTTGATTGTCATTACCGGTGCCGGAGGTTTTATCGCCGGCAACCTTGCTCGCTATTTCAAAAACAAGGGATTTGCCCGCATTCGCGCCGTGGACAAGAAGCCGCTGCATGAGTGGTATCTCAAGGTGCCCGGTGTCGAAAATATCCGCCTCGACGTCAGCCACGAGGACAACTGCCATCGCGTCTGCGGGGGTGCCGTCGAGGTCTATAACCTTGCCGCCGACATGGGGGGCATGGGCTTCATCGAGCGTTTTCGCATTGAATGTTTGCGCAGCATCCTTATCAACACGCACATGGTCGAAGCCGCTTACCGGGCCGGGGCGCGACGTTACTTTTTCTCGTCATCCGCCTGCGCCTACAACACGCTCCTGCAGGAAGACCCGAATGTCCGCGCGCTCAAAGAATCCGACGCGTATCCGGCCATGGCCGAACGCGGTTACGGCTGGGAAAAGCTCATGTCTGAAATGTTTTGCCAGGAATACTGGGCCGAACGCGGGATGAAAACCTTCATCGCCCGATTTCACAACGTCTATGGACCGCATGGCACATGGGACGGTGGACGCGAAAAGGCCCCCGCTGCGCTTTGCCGCAAGGTCATCGAAGCCATCGACAGGAATGAAAAAGACATCACCCTCTGGGGCGACGGCCACCAGACTCGCAGTTTCATGTATGTCGACGATTGCGTCAAAGGCATTGACAAAATCATGCATTGCGACGACCTGATCGCCACGCCGATCAACCTCGGCTCCAGCGAACTCGTCTCCATCAACAAGTTGCTCGGCAAGGTGGAAAAGATCGCCGGCGTGAAGCTGAAACGCCATTACGACCTGAATGCGCCGCGCGGTGTGGCTGGCCGTAACAGCGACAACACGTTCATCAAAAAGACGCTCCATTGGGAGCCCGGCACGCCGCTCGCCAAAGGTCTGGCGGCCACTTACCAATGGATCAAGGAACAGTATTACGCCCGCAAGAAGGGTCGGCGCGTTGTCGAGTAAACCCATTCACGCCGCAGTGAAAACAAAACACGCGCTTTTGATCAACAAAGTCATTGGCAGCATTCCAAACCGCCTGGCGCTGGCCGGCGGATGGATTGATCAGCCGTTTGTCTCCCGGCACAATCCGAAGCCGCCGGGTTCCATGGTCGTTGTCGCGTTGGAACCGACTTTCCGCGTCATGTACCGCGCCGGTTGTGCCAGCGGCACCCGTGCTGTGGCGATGAAATTGTGGAAAGGCCGCCTGCCATGCCGCCATCCCGCGGAGCTGGTGCGCGAGCTTTACCGGGCGGAGAACGCGGGCAAAGCCGATCCCAGCGGATCGCAGGACATGATCGGGCTGGTGTATCCGGGCATCAACCGCCTGGATTACGATTTCCGTGTCGAGGGCGGCGTGTTTCCGGCGCACATCGAATCGCTCAACAGCGTCCGTGTCGCTCGCTGGCTGGAGCGCGTGCTTCACATCCTGCCGGTCGAGCCGCGGCCGGAAGGCTACAGTCCGCTGGGGGAAAAACATCTCGATCCGAAATGGATCGCCCGGCTCGGTCAGACCGGCAAGGATTGTTTCGACGCCATCCGTTGCATGGATGTGACAGCGCTGGGCGCTTCATTCAATGAGTGCATGGCCTGTTGGGAGGCGATCCTGCCGCGCGCGGTCCGGCATCCGGCGATCAAGGTGGACCTCAAGGCCTTGCTGCGGGTGTATCAGCGGCGCTATGCGGGCGCGATGTATTCCGGCTGCGGCGGCGGCTACCTCTTTGTGGCGTCGGACGAACCGGTGCCGGGCGCCTTCAGAGTCAACGTGAGAATCGCGAAGGCGTGAAACCTGCATCCAAACAAGTTGTAGTTTGCGGCGCATTCGATGACCTGCGCTCCTGGCATATCCGCTTTCTGGAAGAGGCGGCCAAACCCGGCCTGTTGACCGTTTTATTGTGGAAGGACGAATCGCTGCGCCGGTTCACCGGCATTGCGCCCAAGTTTCTTCAAGCCGAACGGGAATATTTTCTACGAGCCATCCGATTTGTAAACCAGGTGATACCGGTTGACTGTCCCGCAAATTTGAATTCGCTGCCGGGAGTTGCGGGCCTGCGGCCGGATTGCTGGGCGGTCGAAGAACCGCAAGACAGCGCCGAAAAAAAATCCTACTGTTCTGCGCGAGACATTGAATACCGGGTTATCAAGGACGACGCTCTATGCGGATTCCCCGAAAGTCCGGCGGCGCCTCCCATCGCTTCGCGCAAGAAGGTCATCGTCACCGGCAGCTATGACTGGTTTCACTCCGGCCACGTGCGTTTCTTCGAGGAAGCCAGCGCGCGGGGCGATCTCTACGTGGTCGTCGGCCACGATGCCAACATCCGTCTGCTTAAAGGTGAGGGACATCCGCGATTTCCGCAGGAGGAACGGCGTTACATGGTTCAATCCATCCGCTTCGTTACCGAGGCGCTGATTTCCAGCGGCAACGGCTGGTTGGACGCCGAGCCGGAGATTCAGCGCGTCAAGCCGGACATTTATGCCGTGAACGAGGATGGAGACAAAGGCGGCAAACGTGAATACTGTAAAAAGCGCGGCATCGAATATCTCGTGCTCAATCGAACGCCCGCGCCGGGATTGCCCCGGAGATCAAGCACGGACTTGCGAGGCTTTTAATGAATAGCGCCGGCCAAATAAATGGAAGTGGCGTTGACTGGCACACGCTGTCAAACCGCCATTCTGGCATCCATTTTGGAAACGGCTTGCTTTCCCATGGCGTTCCGATGATAAACGGCGAACCTCATCCATAAAAACCATGAAGAAACTGGCCAATATTTTCCGCACCGCCGACGGCAAGAATTACCTCGTCACCTTCGCGCTGGTCACCTCGTTGTTCCTGCTCTGGGGCTTTTGCAACGGGATGATTGACATCCTCAACAAGCATTTTCAGGACTCGCTCCACATCAACAAGGAACAATCGGGCCTCGTGCAGTTCGCCAATTATCTGGCTTACTTCCTGATGGCGATCCCCGCCGGTCTGATCGCGCGGAAGTTCGGCTACAAAGGCGGCATTCTCGTCGGTCTGACGTTGATTGCCGCCGGCGCGTTCTGGTTCATTCCGGCAACCAACATCGGCGCCTACTGGGCGTTTCTACTGGGCTTGTTTGTCATCGCTGCGGGCATGACCTGCCTGGAAACCATTGCCAATCCCTACACCACGGTGCTCGGTCCGCCGGAGAGCGGCGCGACACGCATCAACATCGCCCAGACGCTCAACGGCGGAGGCTGGATTCTCGGCCCGATTGTCGGCGCACAATTTGTCTTTTCCGGCGGCGAAGGGGCGAACGCCAACGCTGGTCTTCACATCCCTTATCTGGGAATAGCCATATTTGTTTCCATCCTGCTCGTGGTCTTTATTTTTTCCAAAGTGCCGGATTTGCACGCCCCCGACGAAAGCCAGAAATCGGCGGAGCAAAAAACCAGCCTCAAACCTTCAACCGGACAGCTTGCGGCCATTGGCGTCACCTTGGCGATTGTTTGTGGCCTGCTCTATTTCTTTATTGCCCCGATTTTGGGATTGGTTTGGACCATGCTTAACATGCCCCCGGCATTGCTCCAGCCGACGGAATACGGATTGCTGATCGCCTCCCTCGTGGCTTCGTTCATTTTGGTTTCTAAAAACTGGGACATGTTCCGGCGCAAACATTATACGCTGGGCATCGGCGCGCAATTTCTTTACGTCGCGGCGCAAACGGGCATTTTCAGTTTCTTCGTCAATTACGTTTTAGAAAACGATCCGGGCGTGACGAAATTGCAAGCCTCCTACTGGCTGGGCGCATTTGGTTTTGGCCTGTTCATGTTCGGGCGCTTGTGCGGTAGCGCCGTGATCAGCCAGATGAAACCGCATCGCGTGCTGGCGACCTACGCGGCCATCAACGTGGCGCTGTCCGCCGTGATGATGGGCGGCGGCACACTGGGCTTGATTGCGCTGTTCGGCACGTTCTTTTTCATGTCCGTCATGTTCCCGACGATTTTCGCGCTGGGCATCCGTGGGCTGGGCGATTACACCAAGCTCGGCTCGTCGCTCATCGTGATGTCCATCGTGGGCGGGGCGATTGCGCCGCCGTTCATGGGCCATATCGCGGATGTGCATTCGATGCGCATTGGCATGGTGGTGCCGCTGATCTGCTTCGTATTCATCGCCATTTACGGAGCCATGTGGCAGAAGCTGGAGGCGAAAGACGCCGGCAGCAGCGCGGTTTGAAATTTTGACAGCCCGGACGACACCGGACTAGATTGGACATTATGCTGAAAACCGGAATTTTAAATCCACATATCAACGACCTGTTGAGCCGGGTGCGCCACACCAATACGCTCGTCATCGCCGACCGCGGCTTTCCCTTCTGGCCGCAGATTGAAACGGTGGACATTTCGCTCGTGGACGGACTGCCCACCGTGTTGCAGGTGCTCCGGGCCATCCGCCCGAACTTCAACATCGGCCGGGCCTGGATGGCAAAGGAATTTCTGAAGCACAACGACGCGAAAACCCGCGCCGCATTCGCCGCGGCCCTGCGCGGCATCACCGTGACCCACGAACTCCACCTCAATTTCAAAAAACGCGTGCCGTCGGCCATCGGGTTGATCCGCACCGGCGACACCGTCCAGTATGCGAACATGATTCTGGAATCGGCCTGAATCAGGCCATCCAAAAGTCAGACCCAACCAACCCGCTCAGAACGCTTTCAAAGATTTCATCGCCCATGACAACGCTGAAGGTAGAACGTCACCCGATTATCTAAAAAGCCAATCTTGGAGAGTTACGACTCGGCTGACTTTGCTGGATTCATTCCGCAACCCTTGATTCCATCTCCGTTTATTGTACAAAAGTTCGCGCTTTCATTTATCTAAATTCACGATTAGCGTTTTCGGGAAGGAGCCGGTGTGGCGAAATGGCAGACGCACAGGACTTAAAATCCTGGGACCTTAAAAAGTCGTGTGAGTTCGAGTCTCACCACCGGCACCAGTCTTCGCCCTTCGGGCTACGACTCGGTAAACCAG
>Ga0182011_10002384_pt1 | contig 15877 bp, 13 predicted proteins | sample 711E1DmetaG_FD_120481 | JGI IMG/M metagenome (GOLD analysis project Ga0182011, IMG submission 120481) | Permafrost microbial communities from Stordalen Mire, Sweden - 711E1D metaG | ecosystem: Environmental > Terrestrial > Soil > Wetlands > Permafrost | place: Sweden: Stordalen | collected... | reverse complement strand
GTTCTCCTTCGGTGAGCCGCCAGAGAATCGAACTCTGAACCTATTCCTTAAGAGGGAATTGCTCTGCCAGTTGAGCTAGCGGCCCGCTACAAAAATCCTCTTAAGTATACTATAATGTATGTGGTTTAGACAATAACTTGCGCCTGTAGCTCAACGGATAGAGCACTTCGCTTCGGACGAAGGGGTTGGGGGTTCGATTCCCTTCAGGCGCGCAAGGGATTGCATTTACTGCCTCAATTTGATAAATTGCCCAAGTATTTATGAAAAGAGGAATAATCTAGTGGCAGCATTGCCGGAAAGACAAGAAGAGTCGCTGGACTCCGATGGGCGTAGATTAAGCGTAATACATTCTCAATTTGATCAAAGTAAATCCCCTTTAACACTAAACGACCAACCCATGAGAATAAATAATAGCGCAATCCCTGTTAGTAGCTCAGCTCTCCAGACAATTCCCGTGAGGGAAATAGATTGGGGGGACGATTTAGCTCGTATTGAAAGAGAGGAGAGAAAGCAAAGAAAGAAAAAGGCGATTTCTAGAAGGGCAAGAATAAGAAACGTATTCATGGGAGGCCTTGCTACGGTAGCGTTGGCTACGGGCATTTCAAAACCGGCTGCGGAAATTATTAGATATGCTGTTACAGTCCAAGAGGCTGTTACAGATAATAGTCAAACATGGCAGGATGCTAACCTTCCCCCAGGTCAATTTTTAGCAAAATACAACAAAGAATTTGCAAAAATAAACATCGGCTGTACGTTTATTCCTGACGAATTCGGTGTGAACCTTTTAGACATGGATACCACATCAGGAGAAGCAGCCTATAACCGCGCGTTGAATTCGCTGGATTACATACACAACGAATTACACATGAACGAAATAGCAATTGGTATTAGATGGGACAACGTCGTTGACGCAAACGGTAACTATACTTTGAAATTTTATAAACCCTTTTTAGATAAGTTGGTGCAATATAAAATGAGGTTTGATCTCGATTTAGGAACCAAAAACCCAGGTTGGAAAGAGCAAAACGTCCCACCGCAAAAAGAAGCCGAATTGGTGAAAATTGCCACCAGCGGCGGTGTTGTTTATGCAGGTTCGGAATTAGCCAAAGACGACCTAGCTTACCAAACAGAGGTTTTTAAATCTTTGGTAGCTAACTATTCTGAAGAAGATTTGGAATTAATTATTGGATTGCAGTTTCAAAATGAGTTCAATAATCATTTCGGGGATAAAGATGAGCAGGTAGTATTTGATAAAGGAGTAATAGTAGAGGATGCCAAAAATTCAAAGCGTTTTCTTCCCGGCAGAAGAATTATTGTTAGTTCTGCGGGGCCGCTGAATATAGATCCCGTAATAGATGCCATAAAAGCCTTAAAAGCTGATGATCCCAGTACGCCCGTTGGACTAAGTATTCACGATTATTCTGTGGACGCAGGAGGTATTTCGATTCCCCTTATTGGTGATGAGAATGTTTTAAACACTCCTTTAGGGAGATATAGTCCTTTGTTTTACGACAGGATTGCCCTTAACGAGCTTAAAAAAGCCGCTCAATTTTGTGACCAGACAAAAGACTGTGAAGAGAATATCGGAGAGGCAGAGGGGACAGCTTGGGATGGGAACGTGGGGCTTCCAGGAGACAAAGTCGAGGATTTTCAATATGAATTGCTGAATTCAATACAGATATTAAACGCTGACGATAACGCAACAAATGATGGTGAAGTAAGGTATATAGGTTATTGGGGAATCTGGAATTTGGTTGAAAATAAGGATGATCCTAAAAATCAAATAATTATTCGAGAACTTGAAGAGATTAATAGTAAAAATATTCCTGCTGTGCCAACGAAGGCAGATTCCAAAAATGTACCGATTGCGTCAACCGTAGTTCCTTTAGCGACGTATTGTATCTCAGGAAAGGAGCCGATTATAGTGGTTGATTTTGGGTTCCGGAAGCGAGTTGCTTAATTAGAGAAATTTGCTGAGGTTGAAAGAGGTTCGGTGGATGGCGCAAAGGCCGAGCTTTTGAATTGCTTCTTGATGGAATTTGGTGCCGTAACCTTTATTTTTACTAAAGTTATAGCCTTTGTACGTTTTTCCTAACTCCCGCATTAGCTTATCCCGGTAAACTTTGGCAATAATTGATGCGGCGGCAATGGAAATCACTTTACCATCACCTTTAATAATAAATTGCGAATTTTTCCGCCCAATTTTCTTTTTATTCCCGTCAATTAAAAAATGAACTTTCTTTTCTTTGTGTTCATTTAAAATTTTCTTAATCAATCTTTCAAAAATAAGTTTGTTGGATTTCCCTATCCCGATTTTATTGATTGTTTCAACTTCAATAATTTCCGTAAAACATTTGGCATTTTTCAATATTAATTTTGACAAATGTCCGCGCTTTTTGGCTGACAAAAGTTTTGAATCGTTCAAATCATTAAACCATTTATGTTCATTTTCAAAACAAACAGCGGAAGCAACTAACGGTCCGGCAAAACTGCCGCGTCCGACTTCATCCATGCCAAAAACAAAATCAACTTTATTTTCAAAAAGTCCTTTTTCTAAATCAAACGAGGGTTCCCTGGTCTTCTTCATTTCCGTCTTCCAAAAGCGGCGCGTCAACTCCTTTAATTTCCGGTAAATTTGAAACGATTGCTTTTAGTTCACCATAAAAGTTCGTAGTATTGGTATCCAGTTTTTCAATTTGCGATTCCTGTTTCTTCCATCTTAAGAGTGTTGCCCGTTTCTCCGCATCCAAACTATCCCTTAGCGCCTTAACGCCATCAAAATGCGCCTGCATGCGGTGCTTAAATGAATCGCTTAGCATATAATCGCGGATTTGTCCCCAATCCTCATCAGTTTGAGAAGTTGACGATTTGACAGATGCAACAGTGGTAATTAAAAAGCGCACATTGCGGCAAATACCAATCGCATGTTCGTAAGTGGTAATCCAAACGCCGTCTTTTCTATCAAAGCTGGTTGAACCCTCCGGCAAAACCTGCGAAACAATAATTGATTCGCTGGCGCTGACTTTGGCCGCGTCATCTTTCAACTTAGTAATCCAGCCGTTACTCCAAGCTTTAGTGCGTTTAGTTTCCCAAAGGATTGAGCCGACAACTTTTCCGTTGAATCTAACTTTTTGCCAAATGTCCGCTCCTTCAACGCCTTTGGGAATCGGTACAAACTCATCGTTGGTAAACTTGGCCCGCAATTGTTCTTCTAAATCCAATTCTAAAGTTTCACCCTGTCTTTGCTGTGAGCCCTGCTCAAGTTTGCGTTTTAAGTCTTCATTAACTCTTCTTATTTCATCTAACTGCAAATCTTTTTCCCGGATTTTCAATCTTTGTTCCTCAGCCGCTTTTCTTGCTGCTTCTTCGCTAATTTTCTTTTCAAACCGTTCCCTTTCGTCTTGTTCTTTGAGTAATTTATTTTCTAAAGCATGCTTTTCTTTGGCAAATTTTTCCGCAGCTTCTTTCTCCGCCGCTAGTCTAGCTTTATCCAGTTCTTCTTTTTGTTTTTCGGACTCTTCTTTCAAAATGGTCTTTTCCAGTTGGTGGCGTAAGACTTCGTCAACGTGGACCAGCTTTCCACAATGAGGACATTTGATGTCGTTCATAGTCACTAATATACGCTCTGGGTAAAATCTTTGCAAGATATAAAGTTACTATTGACAACAGAGAAAAACATCTTATAATCAGCACATGCCAGAAAAAAGTGCTCACGGACATACAGAAGAAGATTACGTTGTTCGGTATAGTGGTCCAATTGGTCCCGCTGTCCTCAGAGCGGATTTAGACTCCGATGCTCAGGTTCATGGGGGCGGCTTAGATATGCAAGTATCCGAAAGAGCGCTTACGGAGGTACTCTTTCATGCTTCAGGGCCCGAAGCTTCTGTTGAAGAAAGGCGTGGACTTGCCACTTTGCTAGCTGAAGTCGTTATACAGACTAATAGACATTTTCCACCACGCGAATAGGAATACCTTGGAATTTTAATTCCGCTAAAACCCTCAAGTAAATAATTTTTTAAATAATTCTCCTCATCCATAAGTAGAATGAATTGACACATAAAATTTCATCTGTTAGCATTAAATTATGAAGGGATTTTTAAGAAACGTTTTATTTAACGCTTTCTCCATTTTTTTACTCACCCAAATAATCTCGGGTGTAAAAGTCACGGGAGGACTGCCAACTTATCTCTTCGGCGGAATTGCGTTGACGATTCTCTTGGTTTTTCTAAAACCAATTTTAAATATTCTATCTTTGCCTTTTAATATTATTACGCTCGGGCTTTTTTCATTTGTTACCAACATCATCATCTTTTATCTTTTGACGGTGATTGTGCCGGGAATTGCCATCAACGCCTTTACTTTTCCAGGGTTATCCTATTCGGGTTTTGTGATTCCTCAGTTTTACTTTAATATCATTTTTGCCTTTCTCTTGGTCGCCTTTTTACAATCACTGATAGTTTCTTTTCTAACCTGGCTGGTTAAAAAATAACTCTTCATAATTTGCAAATCAGTATTCAAAAAATATATAATCTAAGCTAATGATTATTCTAAATATCATTGCGATTGCCGCGGCGATTGCCTTAATCGCTTTGGTGCTTTTGCAAATGCAAGGTAGCGGTTTGTCCACGGCCTTTGGCGGAACCGGTGAATTTTACAGAAGCAAACGAAGCGTAGAAAAGCTTTTGATGTGGGCAACAGTCGTGACAACTGTTATTTTTGCCATAGCTTCCCTACTGCTTCTACTCCCCTTAAAATAGTATGATTTTTCTAAACAGACGTCGTCTTATTTTGTGGCTTTTAAAAGCATATCTAAAGAAATGGCGAAGAACCATTTTAATTTCCTTCGGACTTGGTTTAGTAGTCTTTTTTCTCCTCAAATTCGTCGTTAATTACTTTATTCCTTTAATGCCTTTTACTCAGGAACAGACGGTCGGCATGGCCGGCTCCTATAGTGTGGATAACTTGCCGGCGGTAATTTTATCCAAAGTGTCGCAGGGTTTGGTTTACGCCGATTCGCAAGATTTGCCCAAGCCGGATTTGGCCAAATCCTGGGAAATTAAAAATGACGGCAAAACATACATTTTTCACCTAAAAGATAACGTCATTTTTAGTGACGGGACAAAACTGACTTCGGACCAAATTAAGTACGATTTCACCGACGTTACCGCCCAAAGACCTGATAAAAACACTATAATTTTCAATTTAAAAAGCAGCTACTCGCCATTCTTATTAACGGTTTCACGGCCGATTTTTAAAGACGGCTTTGTGGGAGTCGGGGATTATAAAGTTCAATCTATAAATCTGAATGGCAACTTTGTGCAATCAATTAGTCTGGTGGCCAATAAAGGACATAATCAAGAAATCACTTACCAATTTTATCCGACCGAAGAAGCTTTGAAAACCGCTTTTGTATTAGGCGATGTTAAGGAAATTCTCGGCGTTAGAAGTTTAGATTTTGACGGCAAGAGCTTAGCGGATTTTAAACACGCCAATATTTCAAAAAGCACCAACTATTCCCAGTTGGTGACGATTTTTTATAATACCCAAGACAAAAACTTATCGGACAAAAGATTAAGAGAGGCGCTTGCCTACGCTATGCCTGACACTTTTGCTAGCGGCCAAAGGAATTACGGACCCTTTCCGCCCAACTCCTGGGTCAGTCAGAGCGGCTTAACTACTTACGCCCAAGATTTTGAACATGCCAAGCTTTTGTTGGGAGAATCTGTCAACTCTAGTCAGAGTTCGTCTTTAACGCTGGAGCTAAAAGCGCTACCGGAATATGAGAACATGGCTAATCAGATAAAAGCTTTATGGGCAAAAATTGGCATTAAAACTAACGTTAAAATAGTTGACACTTTTCCTTCAGACTTCCAAGTTTTCCTAGGCGAGTTTAATGTTTCCAAAGACCCCGATCAATACACGCTTTGGCACTCGTCCCAGCAAAATAACATTACTCATTATGTAAACCTAAGAATTGATAAGCTTTTGGAGGATGGCAGGCAGACGGTGGATATTAGCGTCAGGCAAACAATATATGCCGATTTCCAAAAATATTTACTGGATGATCCGCCGGCAACTTTTCTTTATTTTCCCTACGAGTACGACATTACGCGAAAATAGCCTTGTCATTTTATCGACTCAATTGAATTATACTTATCGGAGACAAAACTTCAATAGAAAACATCCCCAGTCTTACGGCTAAGGATATTTTAATTATTGATAATCAATAATTATTGTTACTCGTCCGTCCTGTTTTGCAACGGTATACTTGTATCTCCTTGTTCTGGGAAGAACTGCAGGAATCCTCCAGTTCTTAATTCAACAAGCCAATCGGAAGCCCGACCATGTGCTCGCAATTGAGACTCTTTTGTTTGCCTATCCTTAGGAAAACGTTTGTTATATTCAGCGAGTGACATGACTCGACCATCGATATAAGCCATACCAGAAAAGTTGCGCTTTTCACCAGAAACGGGTTCAGGTTTGCCATCAACCATAACGGTTCCTTCTAGTATCTCAAATGTTCGGATTCCATATACGTTTGCGGCTACTTCAGCTGCAAGTTGTGGAACTGTACGACCTTGAAGCTCTGCCTCGACTGGTTGACCAGTTTTATAACCAACCATCTGCAATCTAGCTTTATGGACGTTTTGCATACTAATGACCTCTGGAGCGACTTCTCCTTCGTGACTAGGACCTAATGCATCTACCATATTTATCACCTACCTTTCGGACAGATAAACTATGGGGCCGATTGTATCATACTACGTCAAATTTTTCCATTGAGAGAAGGGAGGAAGGCTTTGCTTCTTAATTTTTTGTGGTAAGTGATGGCAAAACGGTGCGCCTCGTCCCGGAGTCTCATCATTAATTGTAAAGCCGGTGAGTCTTTGGGTAGTTTTATTTCTTTTAGTTCAGGCGTAATTATCGTTTCCTCTCTTTTTGCCAAACCAATCAATGGAATGTTCATAGATAAATTGTCAATAATTCTTTTTGCCGAAGAGACCTGTCCTTTTCCGCCGTCAACAATAATTAAAGACGGTTTTGACCAATCGCTGTGACCAAGTCTTCTTTCTAATACCTCTTGCATCATTGCAAAATCATTCGGTTTGCTTTGATAGTCTCGCTTTATTTTAAAACGCCGGTAAGAGGATGAATCTTTTTCGCCGTTGGTAAAAACTACCATTGAGCCGGTGGCGTTTAGGCCGGAAGTATTGGAAATATCGTAGCATTCAATCCGATTTAGTTCTGAAACGGAAACGCCGTTTGCGTTCAAAATTTCTTTTAATGACTGTAAATTCAATGCAACAACGTCACTTCTTAAATTCGGATTAAGCTCGTATTCAAACGGCTGATAAAATGGACTGGTAATAAGCATGATGGCTTCAATTTTCTTTTGAATTGCTTGGGCTAACTCAAAATCTTCTCTAATGCCGGCTTGATTTCTTTCTTTTTCTAAATCTTTCAGTAGCAATTTTTTATTTCCTTCCAAAAAATCAATGATATGATTAATGTTCTGGCGATAATTTTCGTCTTTGATCACGCTTGGGCATGGACACAAACCCAAATGATAATACAAACAAAGCTTATTCGGGTGATTTAGAACCGCTTGGTATGGGAAAATTCTCCTCAATATTTTTAGGACTGTCCGAAGCGATGAAGTGCTGGTGTAGGGCCCAAAATATCTGGCATTATCCGCTTCTTGTTTTCTGACCAGTAAAACCTTCGGATATTTGTCTTTAACGGTGATTTTAAGACTGGGATACCTTTTGCCGTCAAGTAATTTAATGTTGTAGCGCGGTGTGTATTTCTTAATCAGCCGTTCTTCAAGTAAAAAGGCTTCAATTTCCGAAGCCACTTCAACCGTTTTAATTTTTTTAATTTGTAAAACAAGAAGTTTGGTTTTTTCGCCTAAATATTGCTTTGAAAAGTACGAGGAAACACGCGTTTTAAGATTCTTGGCTTTCCCCACGTAAAGTATCTTCCCGTCTTTGTCGAAGAAGAGATACACGCCTGAAAAGGTAGGTAGTAAACGATATGATGATGCAGATACTAACAAATATTATTCCTCCTAAAATAAATAACTGGTTGACAAAAAACGGGAGAATCCGAACGTTTTTGCTAAACGAATAATTGCCAGCTGTAATTTTAACCGTATCGGTGCGGTTTGTCAAAACTGGCGTCCGGTCAAACGAGATTGGAACGGTGACAAATCCATAGGGGGGAATATTTTTGACGGTAAAACTTTGCTGATGGGGTGTTAAATAATCCGTTAATGCCGTAATTAATTGTTGTTCAATAAAACTCTGACCGACATTATTAACCTTGATAAAACCGTCGGTTGGCAAACCGGCGACCAATGTGTCTGGGATTTGCAAGGAAGCGTTAATCTTTGTAACGTTCTGGTCAAAATTAGAGCCGATTTGGACGTCAATATCTTTGGTGTTTTTATCAGTCAAGAGTTTGTAGCCGCCGGCAGGAATCGGATAATCGCTGGCTTCGCCTTTAACCACAAAGGCAAAATGGTCAAAGTCTAAAGTATTAAAATAGTCAACTCCACCGGTGGTATTTCCCCAAGTCGGGTCAACCATGATCCAGGTTTTTTTGTCAAAATCGTAATACTCCGGCCAGGCATGTAAAACATCCTCAACCAGCGACAGAGGCCTTTCACGGGAATTATTGCTGTAGCCGTATCCCTCAATTTCCCGGGCCGGAATCCCGGCCGAGCGCGCTAAGGCGATAAATAAATCGCTAAATTCCAGACAAACCGCCGAATCGGGTTTATTTAATGCCTGCAAAGCGCCAAGCCGCGGACTATTATTTTGTACCCGATTGAAGTCATAGTTTAGAGTTTTAACGACATATTGGTAAATAGCGTAAGGCGTCTTTAAGGTTTTTGCCAGTTCAGTGATTTTTGGGTTATTAGATTCCCAATAAGTTTGATTTTTTAAGTAATCGGTTAGTTCATTATTGCTTAGCGTTTCGGGCTGAGGGTTTAAATATATTTGTACTTTTCCGTTCACTTTAACGTCCAATTTTTGATTGGGCGCCAATGTGTATCCGGCGAGCCAGTTTCCATCCTTGTCCAGTTTGACATTGGTTGGCTTTGGATTAATGCTGTCAATTTGCACATTTTGATAATTGGTTGACGGCGGCAAAGCAATCTCAGTTGAAATCGGAAAGTAATTCTTGTTTTGCAAATGATAAGTTAAATTAAAATTGTAAACTTGGAAATTACCAAACGCTATGGAAATACCGGAATTGCCCAAATCCTGTTTTGTAAAAGTTAGTTCATTCCCGTTTTGAATATTTGCATTTGAAGATGCCGGCTTGATGTATGCGGGATTTCCTAAAAATGAGGGATAGATAACAGAAACATTAAATGATGAAAAGTCAGCTTGGTTAGTAATGCCGGGAATATTAATATCCCAAACATGATTAAAATTTTGGGCGACTTCGTTAGTGTCAAAGGAAATGTCAAAGTTTTGTTTGACATTATAACCGACCGTACGTGTGTTAAAGTCAAGATTAATAGTGGTGCCGTTGTCAGTTTGAGTAATCTTTGGTGTAATTGCACCATTTGAGTCAAAAGCGGTAACGTTTTTAACATCTTTAAAGCCGATTTCAACCGAATAAGATGAAGCGTAATAATTGGTGGTTAGATTAGTCAGGTTAGCGTCAATATTAACGTGGGTTGTGGCATTTTGGTTAATCGCGTAGGTAACATTGTAGTCGGTGGAAAAGTTTGCGTCGGCAAAAACATTGCTTGGGGAAAAGATGCAAAAAAGAATTAAAGTTAGAAAAAAACAGCCGATTTTCTTCACCAAAACATTATAACTTATTTTAGATTTCAAGTCTTGTCTTTAAGAATTTTCCGGTATAAGAAGTTTTGTTCTTAGCCACTTTTTGCGGTGTTCCGGTAACCACCAGCTCGCCGCCTTTTTCCCCGCCTTCGGGTCCAAGGTCAATAATGTAATCGGCGTTCTTTATAACATCCAGGTTATGTTCAATCACAATCACGGTATTGCCCAAATCAACTAGTTTTCGCAGCACGTTTAATAATTTTTCCAAGTCGGCAAAATGCAGTCCGGTGGTTGGTTCATCCAAAAGATACAAAGCGTTAGAACCTCTTTTGGAAAGTTCAGCCGCCAATTTAACTCTCTGCGCTTCGCCGCCGGATAAAGTGGGAGCGGGTTGCCCAAGTTTAATATACGAAAGTCCGACGTCGTTTAGAGTTTGCAGTTTGTGGGAAAGTCCCGGTACAAAACTGAAAAATGAGACGGCTTCGGCCACGCTCATTGCCAGAACTTGGGCTATATTTTTACCGTTGTATTCAACTTCCAAAGCTTCGTTGTTATACTGTTGGCCGTTGCAAACTTCACAGGTCACATAGACGTCCGGTAAAAATTGCATTTCAATTTTTATCCTGCCCTCGCCTTCGCAAGCTTCGCATCGTCCGCCTTTAACGTTAAAAGAGAACCTGCCAGGACCGTAACCCTTGACTTTGGCGTCTTTGGTTTTGGCAAAAAGATCGCGGATATAATTAAAAGCGCCGATATATGTAGCGGGATTGCTTCGCGGAGTCCGGCCGATTGGCGATTGGTCAATCATAAAAATATTTTTGATGTTTTCAAAACCGCTAATCGTTGAATACTTTCCCGGTTTTTGGCGGTGATAAGGATTATTTTTCTGCATCAGCGCGTGGTACAAAATGTCGTTGACCAGCGTTGATTTGCCGCTGCCCGAAACGCCCGTCACAACAATCAATTTATGCAAAGGAAAGTTGACGCTGATATTTTTTAAATTGTGTTCCTTGGCGCCCTCAATCCGTAGGATTCTGCTGTTTTCCAAAGTTTCTTCACTATTAATTATTTTGATTTTTCGTTTCTTTGATAAATATTCGCCGGTAAGAGATTTGGGATTATTGATAATTTGTTCAATCGTGCCCTGCGCGACAATATGCCCGCCCTGCTCGCCCGCTCCCGGTCCAAAATCAATCATAAAGTCCGATTGGCGCATGGTTTCCTCGTCGTGCTCAACCACCAGCACCGTGTTGCCCAAATCTCTCAACTTTTTTAAAGTGTCAATTAATTTTTGATTGTCTCTTTGATGCAAGCCAATCGAAGGTTCGTCCAGAACATACAGCACCCCGGTTAAACCGCTGCCGATTTGCGAAGCCAAACGGATTCTTTGCGCTTCGCCGCCCGCCAAAGTCTGCGCACCGCGGGACAGCGTTAAATAATCCAAACCAACATCAATTAAAAATGTTAACCTTTGTTTAATCTCCTTAAGAATCAGTTTTCCGATTTCTTTCTCCCGATCGCTTATTGAATTTAAGTTCTGAATAAACGCATAAGCATTGTCAATTGACAGGTCGGAAAACTCCACAATTGATTTACCGTTAATAGTTACGGACAAAGCTTCCCTTTTTAATCTGGCACCCTTACAGCTAGGACAAGTTTCAAAACGCATATATTTTTCAATCTGTGATTTTAAAAAAGTTGATTCGGTTGATTGGTATTTTTGCTTTAAGTCTTCCAAGATTCCCACAAACGGTTCCTCAATGGCGGTTTCTCTGCCCCAACGGTTTTCGCCTTCAACATAATAGGTTTTTTCACCGGTGCCGGTCAGCAATAACTCTTTTTGTTCTTTCGTAAACTCCGACAGCCTTTTACTTAAGGGAATGTTGTTTTCTTCGCAGAATACTTTGAATGTTCTTGACGCCCAAGTATCATGGCTTAACAGATTTTGGTAAGGCATTAAACCGCCTTCTCCGATGGTCAGATTGTCATTAAAAACCAAATCTTTATCAACCGTTAAAATATTTCCCAACCCACTGCAGGTCGGGCAAGCACCGTGCGGAGTATTGAAAGAAAAAATGCGTGGTTCAATTTCCGGTAAAAAAATGTTGCAAACGGGGCAGGCAAATTTTTCCGAAAAAAACTCGTCTCCCATTTTTTTTGGAATATCGGGCATATCAAAACCTTTGTCATTAATAATTGAAATAATCAGTTCGCCGGCGGTCAATTTTAATCCTTGCTCAACATCGGATGCAATCCTTCCGCGGTCGGTGGTTTTAGTTAGGACGACTTGATCAATCACCGCTTCAATCGTATGCTTGTTCGTTTTTATCAAAACAAAATCTTCATCCAACGAGAAAACCTGATTATCAATTCTGGCCCGTTTGTAGCCGCGTTTTTTCAGGTCAATAAAAAGTTCGCTGTACTCGCCTTTGCGGTCCTTAACAATCGGTGCCAAAATCATGATTTTTAGATACTTACTTAATTTACTGTCCAAAAGCGCAAAAACGGAATTGGTGATTTGTTCCTTGGTCATGCGAGTAATCTCCCGGCCGCAATTTGGGCAATGCGGATGACCGATGCGGGCATATAAAAGCCTTAAGTAATCATAAATTTCCGTCACCGTTCCAACAGTCGAACGCGGGTTGTGTGACGCGGATTTTTGATCAATTGAAATCGCCGGCGACAAGCCTTCGATTAAATCAACATCCGGTTTTTTCATGATTCCCAAAAATTGTCTGGCGTAAGAGGAGAGACTTTCTACATAGCGTCTTTGCCCCTCGGCGTAAATGGTGTCAAAAGCCAGCGATGATTTGCCGCTGCCCGAAAGTCCGGTCATAACCACCAGCTTATTTTTGGGGATTTCTAAATCAATATTCTTGAGATTATTTTCCCTAGCGCCTTTGATAATTAATTTGTCCATATTTTGTTGTATTTTGTGACTTAATATTATAATCTTAAATTTAAGAACAAACAAGAGTAGTGCGTATGGTAAAATAGTCATTGTGAATATTTGTATCATTGGTACAGTTTGTATTGATAAAAACGTCTCGGAAAACGCTTCTTATACCTCTGCCGGCAGTCCGGCCATGTTTATGCATAAAATCTTTAACCAATTTAACGATTGTAATGTAAGCATTGTCGCTTCATATGGTCCGGATTTTCTTCGATATTTAAATGGCGTCAACATTTTTCCCAAGCAACCAAATTGCGAGAAAACTTTAGTTTATGAGAATGTTTCTAACGCTGGTTTTCGGACGCAAAAATCTTATAACCGAGACAATGCTTTCGCGGTTGACTTGGATAATTCAATCGTGGAAGTTTTGCGCCAAGCAGACATTGTCTTTTTTGCTCCACAGCAGCCAATCTATACGAAAGAGTACATCAAATCAATTGTCACAAATTTAAAACCGGATACTCTAAGAGTACTTTTGCCTCAAGGGTTTTATAGAAATTTTGATGCTGAAAATAATGTATTAGTCAGAAAATTCACGGAGTCAAAGGACATATTGCCTTTGATGGATATTGTAATTGTTTCCGAACAAGATTCTCTTAATATGGTTGGTCAAGCAAAAGAATGGTCATCAAATATGAAGCTGATTTCGGTGGTTACGCTTGGCGCAAGTGGTGCAGTCGCTTTTAAGAATGATGAGGAAATTATGTTGCCGGCAACTCCAGTTCCGGAAGAAGAAATAATTGATTCGGTTGGTTCAGGTGACATTTTTAGCGCGTCATTTGCTTATCGCTATCGGCAAACGGACAATATAAAAGAAGCCGGAAGATTTGCAAATGCAGTTGCAAGGCAATGTCTGTTTTATCCCGCTGACTCAATTAAGATTGATTTAGAAAAATGTCTACCTAAAACCTAGTCCGGGGTCGTAGTTGTGATTATAGGGTAAGGCGATTTCTTCCGAAGTTAAATTATATTTTTCAATTTGGTAGCCGTTGGGAAAATTGATGACGGCGCTGGGAGCCTTTTTAAGGTTGATAGTATTTTCCTTCCACCATTTGTAAGTGTAGGGACTGGTTGGGGCAGGCGGAGCGACAACAACGTAAGTCAACGGTTCTTTGTCAATATATTTTGCATTGACATTAGGATGTAATTTTTGCTGATAATCCAAGGCGTAGCGTGGTCCATAGCCGATGATATCCGGTGTGTACATGAAATAGCCAAACTTAGTTTCCTTAACGCTAAAAAGCGTATTAGCCATCTTATTCAAAAACAGCCAGGACGTCTGATCTTTGCCGATAAAAGCTTTGGAGCTTTGCATATCCGCAATCGCCTGTTTAAAATTTAAAAGATAACAAACCAGAAAAACGACTAAAAATAGTTTTACATATTTGGAGGTTACAAACGAGGCGAAAATCAAAAAAACCAGTGGGAAAAAGGGATACATGTAGAAATAAAGCACCGGGCCTTTGTTGATAAGCGTCAGCGCGTAAAAACCAATGTAAAAATACAAAAAGCTAAAATAAACTGTTTGATACCGATTGTTTTTAATCTGGCTGACCAAAAAAAAGATAAAAAAGCCCGCCACCGCTAAGTTCCTGTACTCTGGATCGGGCCTGACAAACTCCACTTGGCTTAACATCAATTTAAACCGGTCCTGGAACATAAAAAAATAATTGTAGACTGCCGAATTTCCGCTTGACGGCGAAAGATATCTTAAAACCCCATGAAATAGCAGGAATTGATGACGAAGATCAAATAAAATGTAGGTTGAAAGAGGAATAAAAATGGTCAAAAACCCCAGCAAGTGACTTTTGTGTGATGAGCGGATGATGCGGAAAGTTAGATATAAAACAGATAAAATCAAAAGCGGTATGCCGATAGCCAGCTCAAACTGGATAATCAGTCCGGCCACAAAGATGTGCGCGATTAGGTATCTGACGTTCCAAGTTTTAAGGTATTGGACAAACAGATATAAAAAAATGGGAAGGCAAAACATGGCGCCGTCAGGATTAAACATTGACATCGTATGAAAGGAAAAAAACAAAGCAGTAAAAAGAACAAACAGCAAAGCGGCATTTTTGTTAAATAACTTTTTGGCGATGAAATAAAAAGGAATTAGCATCAAAAACGATAGGATTATCCACCACCAGCCGACGATAACAGGATTGCCGTTGCCTATCCAATATGCCGGAAAGTTTAAATAAAGCCACAACGGCCCGTGGAATAAACCGGCCACGCTGGATTTGGGGCCGATAAGGATAAACTTTTTGGTGGCAATTTCGCCAAACAGCAAGAAGTCTCTGGCAATATCCGAAGTAAATTGGAGGTCTTTGTTTAAAACAAACCAGGAAGCGAAAAACGCCGAGCAAGCAAGAAGCACGAAGAAAATAACCGCCAAAGTCTTTTTCACCAAAATAGTATAGCATTTATTTTTTGGTGTATACATAATTTTATGTCGTGGGTTGTCTACGCATTATTGGGAGCATTTTTTGCCGCCGTCACCGCCATTTTGGCTAAAATCGGCATCAAAAATGTCGACTCAAACTTGGCCACCGCCATCCGTACGGTTGTGATAATTTTGTTTGCCTGGGGAATAGTTTTTTATCAGGGCACATTTAACCAGATTTCCGCCATTTCCAAATTTTCATTATTATTTTTAATTCTTTCCGGGCTGGCTACCGGCTTATCATGGTTATTTTATTTTAAGGCTTTACAACTTGGTCAGGCTTCACAAGTCTCCCCGATTGATAAATTGAGTTTGGTAATTACGATAATTCTGGCAATTGTGATCTTGAGGGAGAAAGTAACGGCCTCAATTGTTATTGGCGCAATTTTAATGTCCATCGGCGCCATCCTCGTGGGGTTTGGGAAATAAACAGTGAGCCGGGTGGGATTCGAACCCACGACCAAGAGCTTAAAAGGCTCCTGCTCTACCGCTGAGCTACCGGCCCGTAAATTGAATTATAGCAAAGTTTCCAGTATAATTAAAGCCAAGCCGCGGTCGTCTAGTGGCCCAGGACACTTGGTTTTCAGCCAGGTTATCAGGGGTTCGAATCCCCTCCGCGGTACTCGGGAAATATAGCCTCAAAAATAGACACCCATCTGGGATGGCTCGAACCTTTATCTT
>Ga0182011_10002383_pt1 | contig 15889 bp, 10 predicted proteins | sample 711E1DmetaG_FD_120481 | JGI IMG/M metagenome (GOLD analysis project Ga0182011, IMG submission 120481) | Permafrost microbial communities from Stordalen Mire, Sweden - 711E1D metaG | ecosystem: Environmental > Terrestrial > Soil > Wetlands > Permafrost | place: Sweden: Stordalen | collected... | reverse complement strand
GCAAAGATGAAAAGCTGGAGCGCTCCTCTGCCGGATCCTGATGATATGAATTTCTTCCCCCATAACCGCGATAATTTATATCAAACATGCACCTGGGCGCAGCGGACGTATAATGGTGAAGACCGTAACGGGAACGGTATTCAGGATACAAATGAAATTTGGACGAGCTTCGGACCCAATCATCAACCGCAGCCTAAGCGTTTTTTCCTGCCGTCTCCGCCCAATGCACCGCGTGTGAAAATTGTTTTATCAAGCAAACTGGCGGAAATATATTGGGATGCAAGTGCTGAAAACTCGAAGGATCCTATTTCGAATCTTAAAGACTTTGAAGGATACCGGATCTATGGTACCAATGCCGGAATTGATTTGACCGCTTCACAGGATTTTCTTTCCAACTTAGTTCTCCTTGGTGATTTTGACCGGCCGGACGATAATATAGGGTATAATACGGGATTCAATAATATTCGTTTACCGAAACCCGTACAGTTTTTACCGGATACGACACGCTATTATTATAAATTTAGTGTACCCCAGCTGCTGAACGGCTGGCAATATGGCTTTGCAGTAACTGCATACGATTCCGGAGATGTTGCAACGGGACTAATTAGTCTCGAAAGCAGTAAAATACAGACGCTCAATCGCGTGATTATCGGAACGCAGCCTGTTCAAAATGGAAGTGTACCTGTCGGTGTGTATCCCAATCCGTATTATACGCATGCCTATTGGGATGGCTCTCAGGAACGAGATAGAAAACTCTATTTCTTCAATTTGCCGGCACATTCGGAAATTAGAATTTATACGCTTGCCGGCGATGTTATCGATGTCTTGCAGCATGATGCGGCAACATATAATGCAAGCGACATCCGGTGGTTTCAAAAATATTCCGATGGATCGCAGCAAATGGCCGGCGGAGAACATGCCTGGGACCTGATAACAAGAAAAGATCAGGCGGTTGCTTCCGGATTGTACTTGTTCACCGTGAAGGATAAAGATAACGGTAATATTCAACGCGGAAAATTTTTAATAATTAAATAAATTATTTTTATCAATTAACTTATCATTCTAGGAGGTAATTATGAAAATGCGATTACTCGTTTTCTTATTCATCGCTGTATGTATTTGTGCTTTCTTCACGGATGTTCTCGGTCAGCAGATCGGGAAAGTTGCAACCATTCCACAATTGCAAATGGTCTCAATTGATTCGCTTCTAAAATTGGACACATTGCAGGGTGCGGCAAGTGGTGCGACGGGATTAGATAAGTCACCGTACTGGCATGGATCTGATACAAAAGCGGATACAGTACAAATAACAGGTGTAGTTATTGTAAAACCGTCGATTCTTACATATACTCTTCAGCGATATAATACATATATTCAGGATACAACGACAGGCCAGCTTTGGGCTGGACTAAACGTGCTAACGGATGATTCTTCGGCAAATGCCCAAGGAACCGGTATTAATGCTCTTGATACTGGAATGGTGGTAACTATAACCGGACGCGTAACGGAGTATGGTACACAAAATAACAGTTTAACGGAAATGTTTGCGTATAAAACAGGATTTTTCCAAACTGTTGTTCCTATACAAGTGAATGGATATTATCAGAATACTGGTAATCGTCCGGCTCCGGTTGAAGTAACGTGCGATAGTTTTGCAGTTGGCACGAAGCCCATGCCATCCCGTGCTGAAAAATATGAAGGGATGTACGTCGTCGTACGAAATGTAACTGTAAGTGCTGTTGATCCGTCGTATGGTAGCTTTACATTTCAAGATGCCGCCGGAAACCAGATGAAGATGTATGACGGCTCAGGGTGGTTCACGAAGCGCGGACATGCTTTTAAAAATTCAAAGTATACTCCTCCGCCTGTAGGAACAGTATTAAAATATATTCGCGGCGTTATTCTGCCCCAATCAAGAACCGGAACATGCGGCGACTATACAATTATGCCAATGTACCCGGGACCGAAAGAACTTGCCGGTTCAGCCTACCCCGGTGATATTGTAGTCGATAAATACGGTCCGGCAATTACAACCATCAAGCGTTCACCAACACCTCCGAAGTCGTCAGATATAGTGAATGTTACCTATAAATCGTATGATCCATCCACTTTATTAGCAAACACTAAAAAAGCCGATAGCACATTCTTCAGATATCGAGTTGGAACACAGGCCAATAGATTCGGTACAGGTTGGCAAAGAGTAAGGGTTGACTCAACATCCGGCGATTCATTGTACCATACTCAGATTCCTGCTCAAGTGGAAGGTAGTTTTGTGAGTTATTTTGTTGAATCTTGGTTAAGTAATGTTTATAGTGCATTTCCAGATTCAGCACTTCCATATTTCTATGTTGTAAGAGATGCCGGCCCATCTCTCTATGATGTCTGTTTTACACCATATGCAAACGGTCAATCGGGATTCGCGTATGATACAGTGACAGTCAGCGGTGTTATTGTTGCTGACACGAGCGATATCAAAGATATAGCAACGCGAGGCGGGCGATCCAATACACCGTTGTTATGGCTGCAAGCGGGAACAGGATCATCATCAAATAAATGGAATGGTATTCAAATCTGGTCTCCCGTAGGATCTATCGTCGATACATTGAAACGTGGCGATAGCGTTTCGGTCCGCGGTTCAGTCTATGGAACTACAAATAGAACTCAGTTAGCGGTAACATCCATGCCGTACTTCAGACGCGGCGGTAGTGTTATTCCAGCTCCATATAAGCGTTCCATGAGCAGTTCGCCATATTTTGATTACGCGCTCTCCAATACGGCTGTCATTGGAAACTCAGGATTCCAACCATGGATGTCGATGCTGCAGGAACTCGATACTATCTATGTTATTTATCGAAATGCTGACAACACAGGTGATGTTCCCTCAAGTACCTATACGTATGGGGAATTCTTTGTCTCAAATGCTACATCGATCTCAATGTCTGCATATGGTGTACGTATCAACGATAATGGAGTAAACCATTATTATACAGATACGAATTCGGCATATATATCTGGTACTTCGAATAGCTACAATACTACTCATCCAACGTTAGCCGGTATGAAAGGTAATAAGACGTATCTCATTCCATTGTTAGCGAAACTTTCCTATATACGTGGTATGCTGGATTACACCAACGGCAATTACAAGCTCGAACCGCGAAAGGATGACGACTTTGGCACCATCTTAACGGGTGTTTTCATGGAACCCAATAGTGTTCCGAATAAATTCGCGCTGGAGCAAAACTATCCAAACCCGTTTAATCCATCGACAACCATTCGTTACACAATACCAGCGAAGAGCAATGTAACAATAAAGATTTATAATGTTCTAGGACAACAGATAGAATCTTTAGTCAACATTGATCAGACAGCAGGTTCTTATGTAATCCAATATAACGCGTCCCGGCTTGCAACAGGCGTGTATTTCTATGAACTGCGGGCGGGCGATTATCGAAATGTTAAGAAGATGTTGTTGCTGAAGTAATTCATCATGCGGAGAGGAGTATGGTGCTCCTCTCCGTTTTCTTTTGAGGAATTGAGTGAAACTTGATACAGCTGTTATCATTCTTTTAATAATATTGATGGTTGGATGCTCAAAGCATTTTACCAATCAGCCATTACCGAATCAGCCGCCTAAAACCTTCTTAACGATTGTGCCGGACAGTACATTGCGAAGCACAACAAGCCAGCAGCATCTTCACTGGTGGGGCGTTGATCCGGATGGTTTTGTAAAAGGATTTGACATTTCTTTTGATAGTCTCCACTGGACGTTCACAACCAGTAATGATAGTGTTATCGGGTTAAAACTCAGTTCAAACGATACAACATACAAATTTTATGTGGCAGCGGTTGATGATCAAGGGTTGGTTGATCCGAAACCTGCATCGTTGAACTATCCTATTCATAATTCACCGCCGGTCGTTTCTTTTGTTTTCCAGTCCGATGTTCCCGATACGACGTACCCGGTTGCCACGTTTCAATGGAATGGATCCGACATCGATGGGAACGAAACCATTGTTAGCTACACGTATGTTCTCGATGATACCACCAATCCTTCCAGGTGGAAAAATTTAACGAGCGATAATAATCGAGTAACCCTTTATAACATTGACGGCCTTACAGAAGGCACTCATATTTTTTATATGAGAGCACGTGATGTTGCAGGTGCGTATAGCAAAACTATTCGGATGCCGATTGATACCACAAAAACGTGGTACGTCAAAGAACCAAAAGGCGACTTCCTTATTATCGATGATTACGGCATTGCCGACGCGACAGCATCGTTTTACAGCCAGATGTTTGATACGGTGATGAACGGCAGACTCAAGGCAAAAGATGTCTGGGATATTAAAGCTGGATATACGAGTACGGCCAGAGGCAAGTATGTGCCTGCTCTTATTAATCCCACGTTTACGGAAAGTTTAAAATTATTCAAATATATTTTGTGGTACTGCGATAGTAATCCACAGATGGATATTGCACAATCATCCATCCCCGCGTTCAAAGCCGCAGGCGGGAAAATTCTTTTTGTAACGGGATTTCCACAGTATCCGGCAGATGCACGCGGATTTGGAGATTTTGCCCCGATAGATAATATTGAATCAAGTTATTTTAAATCCATTCTCCTTGCGAAAGACAGTCTCGTATCAGTTGATCCTGCATATCCGACATTATATCGGGACGCTAACCCTGTCATTTATACGTATCCTCGCGGGTTATTGCCTAAGGTGAGTGCCCAGGTTATTTACCATATGGGAAGGTCGCCTCTCTGGGCTTCCCGTGATACTCTGCCGATTATTATGGGTGTGAAGGATGCAGACCAGCCAAGTATTATCATGCTGGCGATTCTTCTTCACCGTTTTGCAGGAAATCCAGGCGCTGGTGTTCCCAACAATGTTCCCGCATTTCTCCGTAAAGTATTTTCTGATGAGTTTGGAGTCCGGTAAGATGAAGCAGATAAAATCAATATTTCTGCTTCTGATGTGCATCGTATTTTCTGCTCAGGTTGCAGCCGAAGAAGGAAAAGGCACGATCAAGGGAAAGGTCAGGGATGCAAAAACCGGTGAAAGTCTTCCCGCTGTCAATGTGAAGGTGAAGGGGACTTATTATGGTGCGGTCACTGACTTCGACGGCAACTTTACAATTGCGAAAATGGGCCAGGGGAGCTACACGCTGGAATTCAGCATTGTTGGTTATACGATGCTTCAGCGTACGGATATACGGGTAGAGGCGGATAAAGAAATCGTTATCGAACAGAATATGCAGGAGACGGTACTTTCGCTTGGACAGGAAGTTGTGATTGTCGGAGAAAAACCGCTTGTCAATCTCGAAGAGACTTCGAGTAAACGGTCCATATCGACTGACGATTTAAAAGCAACGGCCATCATCGATGTAAGGGATGTTGTCTCCCAGCAAGTGGGCGTTGTGCAAACGGACAACGAGATACATATTCGGGGCGGTAGGGCAAGCGAAAATTCCTACCTGCTGGACGGCGTATCAATTCAAGATCCGCTTGCAGGGACGGGGTTCGGTTTGCAGCTCAGCACCGAGGCGATACAGGATATTCAGGTTATCACAGGTGGCTATAACGCGGAATACGGGCAAGCAACTTCCGGTGTTGTGAATGTATCTTTGAAAGAGGGATCGCAATCGTACCATGGAAGTCTTTCCTATAAACGCGATCACCTTGGGAGAACCGATGGTTCGTTGCATGTCTTCAATCAAGACCTCGGCGAGATGACATTGAGCGGCCCGGAACCGTTCACCACGTTCTTGTTTCCTCTTCTTGGTGTTCCCGATATCGGTACCGTTACCTTCTTTACGGATATGAGCGGCGGCTTTTCCGATGGAACATTTGGAAAGCATGCAAACCAAATAAATTCGTCTATTTTCTATGGAACTCGATTTACACCACGGGAAGAAAATAATTTATTCTGGCTGGCAAAGCTGACATGGAAAATTACGCCCATGCTGCGTGTCTCGTATTCATACAGCCGTTCTGTCGCGATCAATCAAAATTCGCAGTCGCTGCAGACAAATCTTGAGTATGTCGAATCAAGCCCGGGTTACCAGTATGAATTCCAAAATATTTTAGACGGTGCGAATACCTACACACACGATAATCAGATACACATGGTCAGCATTACACAGACCTTGTCGAATTCCATGTTCTATGAATTAAAGTATTCGCATTATTTTACCCACCTTCGAGCCGATGCCAATGGTTTGAATTACACACAGTATCAGGAACCGAAGGATATTGTCACGTTCCCGTTGGTCTATTATCCTGCGAATTGGCCGTCGCGCGATACCGTCGGCGTTATTCCAGGTGACGGCCTCTGGGATGTCGGCAACGGGTTCACATGGCACGACCATTATGTCATTGAAAATTCTTTAAAGTTCGACCTTACGAACAATTTCACAGAGAAGAACAAATTCAAAGCGGGATTTGATATCACGTTCCAGGAAATGCAGAATGTTGATATCTATGAACCATGGGTAGGCACGCTTGGACTGAACAATGATATTTACAAAGTCTTTCCTGCCTTTGGCGCAATGTATGCTCAGGATAATATTACCTATGGCGGTATGATTCTCAATGTCGGTCTGCGTTTCGATTATTGGGCTCCGGGACAATATGTGGATGATGCTGTGAACAATCCGGCAGTTATCACTATCCCGGATCAGATTCGGCAGGACTATATGGATAAAACTTACTCCTTCTTTGGTCATCGTTGGAAAGGAAGAATAAGCCCGCGGATTGGTATTTCGCATCCCATATCGGACAATCAAATGCTGTATTTCTCGTACGGACAATTTTCAAAACGACCCAAGCCTCAATTCGTTTATGCAAAGTTAAGCCCGTCCGCTGCACAGTCATCATTTCAAAAATTCGGCAATCCTGATCTTAATCCGGAAACGACCGTTGCGTATGAATTAGGACTGCAAACCCAGTTTTCAAACAACGATGTCTTATCCGTTACGGCGTATTACAAAGATATTTTTGATTATGCATCCACAAAGTCTGCAAAGATTACATCTGCCCGGCTTTCCAGCACAAATTATATAACGTATGTCAATCAGGATTATGCCACTTCACGCGGTATCGAGGCGGAATATCGAAAACGTATCGGAAAATGGTTCAACGGTTCTTTGTCCGGATCATATTCTATTACCACAGGAAAGAGCTCCACACCCGATCAGGCTGTGTTAGTAGCGCAAGGCGTTGACTTTGAAACAGTCAAAGAAAATTACATGCAATGGGATCGTCCCCTTCAGTTCACTCTTGCAACAACATTTACGGTCGTCAAGGATGAACCGCTCTTTGGATTAGGCAAGGGGATCCTGGATGATTATTCTTTGTATGTCCGCGCCTTCTATGAATCGGGAAAACGGTATAACCCGTATATTATGCTTGGAACGATTACGACGAATAATCGGCCTGACTATGAAATAGACCCGACAAATCTTCTCGGCGCTCTTGGAGAATATTGGTTCTGGATTGATGTGAATTTCGAAAAGAACTTCGATGTGATGGGTTTAGGAATGGTTTTTTCTGTTCAGATCAAGAATATTTTAGATAGTAAAAATGCCGCGATCATCAATCCTGTTACCGGTAAAGCGTACGAATACGGCGATCCAACGCCGTTAAGCTGGAATGACCCGTTATATCCGCAGCTCCAGGCGCCGGTAAAAGCATTTCCCTATGATCCATCGCGGTATCTTGCAGGACGCAATGTACTTTTTGGGCTAAGCATGAAGTTCTAAAAATGAAGAAATTAAATTATTTATTGGTGATTATCCTGAGTCTTGTCATTGTGAACATGACGCAAGCACAATTGCTGCCCGTGCTCGGCGCCCAGCGCGCCGGAACAGCCACGGCGCAGTTTCTGAAGATCGGTGTCGGTGCCAGGGCAACGGCGATGGGAGATGCTTTTGTTGCGATTGCAAACGATGCTTCGGCACTCTATTGGAATCCGGCAGGTATCACTCAATTTCAAACAGATGAAGTGATGGTGGCACATACAAGCTGGTTCGTCGATATTCAACACCAGTTTATCGGCGCGGTGTATCACATGTCGCCGAATGATGCAGTGGGAGTTTCGGTTACGTCTTTGCACATGGATGATATGCAGGTGACAACAGAATTCGCACCGCTGGGCACAGGAACATATTTCAGTTTTGGAGATTTGGCTGTTGGTTTAACGTATAGCCGAAAATTGACCCCGCAATTCAGCTTCGGAAGTACGATTCGCTATGTGGAAGAAACCATGGATGTACTCAAGATGCGCGGCGTTGTGATAGATCTGGGAACATACTACTGGACAGGACTTGGATCATCCAGGTTCTCTGCCGTGGTTACGAATTTCGGCAATCAAATGTCTCCAAGCGGATCGATTGCACTCTCCGGAGGCCAGACAGTGAATAAGTTCCAGGAATATCCGCCTCCGACAAATTTTAAATTTGGATTTGCCGTTGATCCGATTAACGACGAAACGAATTTGTTAACGACGGCCATTCAGCTCAATCATCCGAATGATAATTCGGAAAACATCAGCCTTGGCGCTGAATATGGCTGGATGAAAACTCTTTTCCTGCGCGGCGGATACAAGCTCAATGTCGAAGATCAATCGTTTACCATCGGCGGCGGTCTTGCGACAACGATCAGCGGCATTTCACTCTACGTTGATTATGGATATGCAGCGTATACCAATCTTGGCGGTGTTCACCGTATTTCAATGCTTGTGAAGTTATGAAAATACTTTTGCACATAGGTTTAGGAATTCTCCTGTTGTCCTCCTTCGGTTGTCAGGAAGATAAGTATAACGTGAATAGTCTTCCGCAGGCGACAACGAATGCAAATATCAGCGATACGATGTACATACAGCAAGGGATACCGTGGGGCGATGCCAGATTTCCGCAGTCAGGAACATTCAGCAATCCGCAGGCAGTAATCGTTGGGAACGAGCCGCTCGTCTATGTTGCCGATACCTATAACAATCGAATCGTGATGATGGATATTGCAGGACGCGTTATCGGTTATTCGCAGCGCATCCAGAGGCCGGTCGCTCTTGCTCAGGATAAACGGCTGCAATTACTTGTGTGCGCTGAATTCGATACCCTCCTTCAGGGACAGACAGCAACATTCGGGGCAGTCTATCGGCTGAACCTGCCTGCAGTGAATCATGATATAACACGTGCAATACCCCGGCGGGTTATCTGGGACACGACACTCGGAAATTATGCGACACGGCGATATACAGCCGTGGCGACCCTCTTTGATAATTCTTATTTTGTCGCCCGCACCGGACAAAAAAACAGCGGTACATTTGACCCGGATAATGCAATTATTCTTTTTTCCAATAACGATATTTTTCAATCTTCTGTGACGAACGACTTTACGCAGCAAGGCACAGGATTGCTTTCCATGCACAATGTCACAGGCCTCGCTACGCTGCCTACTGGAACGAGCATAGAATTTGTGTTTGCACAAGTAGAGGTTTCTGCGGTCGTTCCCTTGTGGAAAGTCCAATGGGTAAAACTTATTGCGATGGGACAAACACGTAATTGGGCTTCAAAATTTTATCCCAGCGTCGATGGCGATATTGATTTATTGAAGATTAACCGGTTTGTTCAACCCAGAGGTGTGGCACTCGATCCTTCCGGAAATTTATTTGTTGTCGATGCATCGACAGATAGTTTGTATCATTTTAATTCCCGGGGAATAGAAAGCTATTCCTTTGGCGGGCATAATGATCCTTACGGAAGGAATTTTAATCAGCCGTATAGCGTAGCATTTTATGATAAGACACTGTTTATTGCCGATAAAGGCAACAACCGCATCTGCAGGTATAAACTATCGATCGATATGAGATAGAAAACGAAAAGATTCTTGACATGAAAAAGGCGTCCGGTGGAGACGCCTTTTTTTATATCAAAAATTAAGATTTCATTGAATGCAAAAGAATCGGCCTCAAAAGATTTGTTTCAAATAAAATTACAGCATCAGTGCTACCGGATTCTCCATCAGAATTTTTAAATCCTGCAGGAACCGTGCTGCCACGGTTCCGTCGATGATCCGATGATCTGAGGCGAGTGTCACCTTCATCGTGTGTCCGATGACAATCTGTCCATTCTTGACAACAGGTTTTTCCAGAATAGAGCCGACGGAGAGTATAGCGCCTTCCGGCGGGTTGATGATTGCAGCGAATTCTTCTACGCCATACATTCCAAGATTGCTGATGGTGAACGTACCGCCCTGATATTCTTCCGGCTTGAGTTTGCGGCTGCGTGCCCGTCCCGCGAGATCCTGCAGTTCTGCGTTGATCTGGAGAACAGATTTCTGTTCGCAGTTCCTGATGACAGGAGTTACCAAACCCTCGTCCAGCGCAACGGCAACAGCGACATGCGCTTCGCCGAACTGGCGCATCGTATTTCCTAAGTAGGTGGCATTAATATTAGGATGCTGCATCAATGTGGCGGCAGAGGCTTTTACCAGAATATCGGTAAAACTAATTTTGGAATCTGCCGCGGTATTCAATTGTTCACGGAAAGACATAGCCGGTTCCATATCAATCTCTACCGTGACGTAAAAGTGGGGCACTGTTTGCTTGCTTTCCTGCATTCGCTTCGCAATCGTTTTCCTGATGAGCGAGAGTTCTATATCACGGTGGCCGCCGGGAATGATCGATGCAATAACTTTTGTGGATATCGGTTTTTTCCCACTGGCGAGAGGTTCAATATCCCGCTTGATGATACGGCCTTGCGGCCCGCTTCCGGTAACCGAGCGAAGTTCGATTTTGTTTTCTTTTGCAAGCCGTTTTGCAAGCGGAGAAGCGATAATGCGTCCATCAGCATTATTGACAGGAGTGCTAACCTGGGAAGTCTGCAGCGAAGTCTGCGTTTCTCCCTTTGCTGTTTCCAGAGCAGTTGTCTTCTGCGGATTGACCGGAGTATCACTTAATAATTCTGTAATATCTTCATTTGCACCGGCTATGATGCCGATAGGAGCTCCGATACCTGCCTTGCCTCCTTCAGGTACTATAATCTTTCGCAGCAAGCCAGAATCGAACGCTTCCAATTCCATATCCGCTTTGTCGGATTCAATCTCGACGAGCGTTTCGCCCTGCTTCACTTTATCGCCTTCCTTCTTCAGCCATTTGAGAATGAGTCCTTCAGTCATCGTATCGCTTAATTTTGGCATCAAAATTTTCGTAGCCATAAAATTACTTTCATCCTATTCAACACGTTGGGGCGATTATTAAAGCTCTAAAATATCAAAACACAAACTTTAATTAATCGGAACTACTCAATTAATGCATCCTCCCCTGTAGGGGAGGACTAAGGTGGGGTCATTTCTTTTTTCAAACCTCACCCTGACCCTCTCCTATGAGGAGAGGGAATTAATCTGATTATTAAGAATTGTTTGAAATTTAGTGCCTGTCATTTAAATATTTCTCAATCCAGATACATAACTTTGCGCACCGCACGGATTACTTTCTGGATATTCGGCAGCGAAGCTACTTCAAGGTTATGCGCGTAGGGCAGGGGAACGTCTTCCTGCGTTACGCGTTCAATAGGAGCATCGAGATAATCGAAACAATGACTGCTTACTTCATGCGATATCTGCGCACCGACTCCGGCAAACGGCCAGCCTTCTTCCACAATGACCAGCCGGTTTGTCTTCTTCACGGAATTGAAGATCATTTCCCAGTCCATCGGTTTTATCGTGCGGGGATCGATGAGTTCCACGCTGATGTTTTCTTCCGCAAGACGGTTGGCTGCTTTCGTTGCAACGTGCTGCAGGACCTTTGACCAGGAAACAATGGTTACATCTTTTCCTTCTTGAACGATTTCTCCGGCGCCGAATGGAATAGTGTATTCTCCTTCCGGAATTTCACCTTTCTCGCCGTACATCACTTCACTTTCGATGAAGATAACCGGGTTGTTATCGCGTATGGCAGTCTTCAATAATCCCTTTGCGTCCCGAGGGTTGGACGGCATAACGACTTTCAGCCCTGGAAAATGCGCATAGAGGGATTCCAGAGCCTGCGAGTGGGTTGCAGCGAGATTATGTGCTGCACCGCCGGGGCCGCGAAAAACAATTGGCACGTTAAAATTTCCACCGGACATGGAAAGCATTTTAGCAGCGTTGTTGACAATTTGATCGAAAGCGATAAGAGAAAAATTCCAGGACATAAATTCAACGATGGGGCGGAGTCCGACCATTGCAGAACCGATGCCGATGCCGGAAAAACCAGCTTCTGCAATCGGCGTATCGATGATCCGCTTCGGGCCGTACTTTGCAAGCAGACCCTGACTGACTTTGTACGCGCCGTTGTACTGCGCAACTTCCTCGCCCATCAGGAACACGCGTTCGTCGCGCGCCATTTCCTCATCCATTGCCTGGTTTAATGCTTCGCGATAACTTACAACCGGCATATCCTTTGTCTCCCAATTCTCATCTGCACAATTTTAATCTGCATAAATATCCGTATAAAGTTCATCCAGCGGCGGTTCCGGGCTGTTCTCCGTGAACGCAACACACTCATCAACAATAGCCTTTATTCTTTCCTCAGCAGAATCGAAATAATCTCCCGAAGCAAGATTTGCATCAAGTAAAATTTCCATCATCACGGTAATCGGGTCCAATTTCTTCTGCTCTTCAACTTCTTCCTTTGTGCGGTAATGGCCATGAATAGGATCGGACATGGAATGGCCGCGGTAACGAAATGTCTGCACTTCCAGAAGGCTCGGCTCGCAGGTCTTGCGGGCATGGTCAACGGCGGCTTTCACATACTGATAGACTTTCAAGACATTATGGCCTTCTTCGATGACCTGGTTGCGCATGTTATATGCAGCGGCTTTCAAGTGGAGCTCATCGACAGCGGAGGCACGGTCAACGGCAGTTCCCATTCCGTACTTATTATTTTCGATGATATAGATGACGGGAAGTTTCCAGAGAGCTGCAAGGTTGAGAGCTTCGTGAAACTCGCCGATGTTCGTTGCACCGTCGCCCATAAAGCACAGGCATACGCGTTTATCATTCAAATATTTGCTTGCGAATGCGGCGCCTGCTGCCAGTGGAATGTGGCCGCCGACGATAGCGTGACCGCCAAGAAAATTCTTTTCGCGGCTGAACAAATGCATCGAGCCGCCTTTTCCTTTGGTTGAGCCGGTACTCTTGCCGAGAAGTTCTGCAAGAATGCGGCGCGGTTCGAGTCCTTTGGAAATAGCCAATCCATGATCGCGGTATGCGGTAATGACGTAATCTTCCGGATTAATTGCACCGACGGAACCCGTGGCAATTGCTTCCTGGCCGTTATAGAGGTGACAAAATCCGCCAATCTTGCCCATGCCGTATAATTGGGCGCATTTTTCCTCGAAACGGCGAATGAGAAGCATCTCATCGTACCACTTGAGGAGAGTTTCCGGTGAAAGCCCGAGGAGGTTGGTTTTCACGGTATTTTCCGATAGTGTTTGGTTCATTTCAGGTTGAAGAATATTAATGGAATATTCCTGCATTACTTTATTTTTAACACATAAATATAGCACAAAGTTGCAGAAAAGGAAGCAGAATTTGGATAACATTTAGGGCATATTGTTATTATTTTATAAATATCACGGTTCATTCATTGAGGACATTCAATAATAATTATTTATGAAAATTACGGTCAGAAAAGTCAGCTTAAACGATGCTCAAAGAATAACGGAGATTTATAATCATTATATCACCAATACTGTGCATACATTCGAAACGGAGATATTGACGGAAGAACAGGTAAAAAAGCGGATACAGAAATATGCAGGCAGCCATTCCTGGCACGTTGCTGAAGCCGATTCGAAAGTCATTGGTTATGCGTATACATCGGAATTCGTTGAGAGATCGGCATATAAATATACAAGCGAGGTTACGATTTTTATCGATAAGGAATATACGAAGGGCGGATGCGGGAAGGCGCTGCTTGGGCAACTGATCGAAGATATGAAGGCATCCGGGTTTGCCGCATTGATAAGTATTATTGCGGTACCAAATGCGGCGAGTGTCAAGCTCCATAAATTCTTCGGTTTTGAAAATGTGGGCTGTCTCAAAAAGGTCGGGTACAAATTAGGACAATGGATCGACGTTGAATATTGGGAGCTGATGCTGCGAGAATAAAAGGGATGCTAAATGCAGATAGATAAACAGATAAATGCATAAATAGGATCTTGCTATCGCAAGATACAGTTGCAGGTCTCCGGCTGAAATCGAATTACATTGAAAGTGACAATTACGGATCTTGATCATATTTGCCGCTTTCATGAAGCTTGAGGGAATACCTGTACCATTGCGGTTGCTTTTGTAGGGGCACGACACTGTCGTGCCCGGATACATGATATTTCTGCATTTGTTTCGGTAGATTATTCGCCGCTTTCTTTGACTGCACAAAGTATATAGTTCTTTCTTTTGTCTTGACACAAAAAAATAAAAATATAAGTAATCAAAAATTGTGGAAATAGCGGATAAGCATGATATTTGTCGCTTTCTTTGGGCGCAAAGAAAGCGACAGAAAGAAACACTTTCGAAATCGAAATGTGTTATCTCAAGGAGGGAATGAGATTCATGAAGTTAGTAAATATTGAATTGAGACAATATTGTTTATTTGATTGAAATAATTCTTGATTTTATCCTATCAACCCTCTTTCGATTTCGCCGGCGAGTGTAAAATGTAAAACAATCAAAATCATTTAAAATCAACTTCAGGTGTCCAGGGGGCTTCGGACGGTAAGACCTTTTTTATTTAACACATGAGTATAGATCATGGTCGTGCGCACGTCTTTATGGCCGAGTAGTTCTTGAACCGTTCTGATATCGTGTCCGTCTTCCAGGAGATGAGTTGCAAAAGAGTGACGGAAGGAATGTGGACTTCCTTGTTTGACAATTTCAGTTTTACTTATTGCTTCTTTTAAAGAACGCTGCACTCCACTTTCATCCAGATGGTGTCTCATGATCATTCCGGAACGCGGATCTCCGGATCGGTTTTTTGAAGGGAAGAGAAATTGCCATCCTAACGCTTTTGCACTCAGCGGTGATTTTCTTTTATAGGCATTCGGCAGAAGAACTTCACCGTATCCCTGTTGTAAGTCAAACTGATGCAGTGACTGAACACTGTTTATCTGACGACGAAGAGATTCTTTTAACTTCGCCGGAAGAACGGTAATACGGCTTTTATTTCCTTTTCCATCCTTTACAATGATATGATTGGCGGCGAAATCGATATCCTGAACACGGAGTCTGACACATTCCATTAATCTGAGGCCGGAACCGTAGAGTAATCCAGCAATGAGTTTGTATTCACCGGTTAATTTGGATAGAATGCTGCGTGCTTCTTCTTTTGTGAATACAACAGGAATGTATTTCTCGCGTTTAGCACGTTCGATATCACCGATGTTTCCTAATTCTTTTTTAAGAACAGATCCATATAAAAATATTAAGGCGTTGAACGCCTGGTTTTGTGTGGAAGGAGCGACTTCTTTATCGATAGCAAGATGCGAAAGAAACTGACGAATTTCCGATTCGGCCATTGTCATAGGATGCCGTTTATGATGAAATATAATAAATTGATGAACCCAATAGACATATGCCTCTTCGGTACGTATGCTGAGATGTCTCAGGCGGATGCATTGACGAACTTGATCGAGTAATTTAGGTTGCCTCATAAAATCCCTCCATTGATTTGATGTTGACAACAAATAGATCTAATTGTATATTAGCCCAAGCGTTCCAACGTTAAGATACATAAAAGGGGAGTAAATGGGAAGAGGTGCGGAATGGAACGTTAAAATCACAAATAGTGTACCAAAGTATACTTTTAATAAGTAAGAGGGTAGCCGTAGTGTATACAATAGT
>Ga0182011_10002382_pt1 | contig 15891 bp, 9 predicted proteins | sample 711E1DmetaG_FD_120481 | JGI IMG/M metagenome (GOLD analysis project Ga0182011, IMG submission 120481) | Permafrost microbial communities from Stordalen Mire, Sweden - 711E1D metaG | ecosystem: Environmental > Terrestrial > Soil > Wetlands > Permafrost | place: Sweden: Stordalen | collected... | reverse complement strand
ATCGAGCAATGTCAATGCGCGCCAACGGCGGTCCTCCAGTAGGTCGGCACTGCCTTTCGGTCTCGCCATGGGTGCTCGCCCTCCTGAGCACCCATTATTCCATTATTTATGCAGAAGTCAATAGCGTCCAAAACAGCCTGTTTTGTGGAGTATTTTCAGCGACTCAGCCGCATAAAGGCAATCGAATCATCAGGAGTTATGGAGCGGGCGATGGGAATCGAACCCACGTCCGAAGCTTGGGAAGCTTCTATACTGCCATTGTACGACGCCCGCTCGTTTCTCTGGTTTTTTGATTATACACAACGACGCAACTGCACGTACAGACCGGCCATTTTCCCTATTTTCCAATTCCATGCTGGAAAAGGCCGCCCGCACTTGTTCGAGTGGAATTTCTCCGGTGTATCTTGCCGTCATCACAGCAGAGCTGTGTGCCATTTGTTGGCGAAGAACGGCAGAATTCATTCCGGCTAAGTATCCTTGGCACTCATCCGCAACGACACTTCCCACGATGCTTCCCTTCGATTCAGCCCTGAGACTTCCCGAGGTGTGCGAACCTAAGTGACGCTGGACGCGCGCGAGCGCAAGGGGATGGGGCTTTCACTTTTTTGATCGGGCCCGCCCAAAACCTCTCGAATCTTCCGGACGAGCGCTTTAGGACGATAGGGTTTCTGAATGAAGACGACGCCGGGGTCCAGCTCTCCTTGTCGGGGAATCGTGTCGTCGGTGTAGCCGGAGGTGAGAATTACCTTTATGCCCGGACGCAGTCCCGCCATGTGGACCGCCAGCTCCGGGCCACTCATTTCCGGCATCACCACATCCGTCAGCAAAAGGTGAATCGGACCCTGGAAATCCTTCGCCCGCTCCAGCGCTTCCCTGCCAGATGGAGCCTCCAGCACGGTATAGCCCAGGCTCTCCAGATATTGCCCGGCCACTTCCCGGAGAGACGCGGAGTCTTCCGCCAGCAGAATCGTTTCGCAACCCCGGAGCACCGTCGCCTCCGACTCTTCCCCTTTGCTCGGCTCAGCGGCTTCTTCGACTCTTGGTAGATATACCTTAAACTTGCTTCCCTTACCCGGCTCGCTGTCCACCCGAATATATCCCCCGCTCTGTTTCACAATTCCATAGACTGTCGCCAAGCCTAATCCTGTGCCTTTTCCGATTTCTTTGGTCGTGAAAAACGGATCAAAGATTCGCGACTGCGTCTCGCGATCCATCCCGCAACCCGTGTCTTCGACCGCGAGCATGACGTAGCGACCGGGAATAACCGCCTCCTGTTCGTCCTTATAGGAATCATCCAGCTCACAATTGTGGGCTGCTATTTTCAAGCGGCCTCCCTGCGGCATCGCGTCGCGGGAGTTCACCGCGAGATTCAGCAGTACCTGCTCGACTTGTCCCGGATCGGCCTTGACGCAACCCAGCGAAGCTTCCAGCGAGATTGTAAGCGCGATGTTTTCCCCGAGCAGACGCCGCAGCAAGACCTCCGTCCGCTCCACAATCTCCTTCAGATCGAGCACTCGCGGCTGCAGCATTTGTTGCCGGCTGAACGCCAGCAGTTGCCGCGTCAGCTCTGCCGCCGACGCGCCTGCTTTTCGGATCATCTCCACTTTCTTGGTGGCGGGGTGCTCGGGTGCGAGAGTATCAAGCGCCACATCGGAGCACCCCAGGATAACCGCCAGCAGATTGTTGAAGTCGTGGGCCACGCCGCCCGCCAGATTGCCAATCGCCTCCATGCGCTGCGCGATGCGCAATTGCTCCTCCATCTTCTTTCGGGCCGTGATGTCTACGACCGTGGCCGAAACCAGCATCCCTTCCTCGGTGGCCAGCGGTCCCAGGCTAATTTCCGCGGGAAACTCCGTGCCATCTTTTCGCCGCGCGAACAGCTCCAATCCCAATCCCATTGGCCGCACGTGCGGTTCCTTCAGGTAGCCAGACAACTGCTCTTCATGCGCGTGGCCTAGGCGCTCGGGAAGCAGCATGTCGATCGTTTGCCCGATCAACTCCCTGCGCACATAGCCGAATATGCGCAGCGCCTCCGCATTCGCTTGCACCACCCTTCCTCGTTCATTGGTTATCACAATGCCCGTGGGCGCCGTTTCCAAAAGCAGACGGTAACGCTCTTCGGAGAGTTCCAGGGCCCGCTGCACTCGTGCCCGCCGGTCTATCTCGGCCTGGAGATCGCTCTGCATCTTGTGGCGCTCCACGGCGTAGCGCAGGATTCGGCGTAGCTGGCCCCCGTCCACCTGGCCCTTGATGAGGTAGTCGTGCGCGCCTTCCCTTATCGCGGCAATCCCCAACTCTTCATCTTGCAGCCCGGTGATGACTACGATGCTTGCCTCCTGCGCTACAGGTATGATCCGCTGCAAGGTCCGCAGCCCGCTTTCATCGGGAAGTCCCAAGTCCAGCAGGATCACCTGGTTCGCCGCGCCCGGCGCGAGGGAGCTCATGGCCTCTTCAAGAGTGGACACATGTTTGACTCTAAAAGCACTATTCTCGTCGTGTTCTAGTATTTCTTTGACCAGACGCGCGTCCCCCGGATTGTCTTCAACAAGCAAAACGTGGATCATGTCCCCAGTCATTCGTCACGCTCCCGGTGCACTTAGGCGCGCGCTGAGCGTCTTGTGTTTCTTGTCCTGATACATAAGCGCATCCGACTTTGCCAGCAGATCCTCGAAGGAGCATCGCGCGTTGGCACCGCACGGCACGATGCCGATGCTGAACGAAAGAGCGTACGCACGATTGGGTCGCGCGTTGACTTGTTTGAATTTCTGTTCGAGGTGGGCCCGCAAGGCGGCTTCGCTGGACTCCCACGTTCCCACGGCAAGCACCGCAAATTCGTCCCCGCCAAGTCGCGCCAGGATGTCACACTGTCGAAAAGACGAGCGCAGCACCTCCGCCGCCTCGACAATCGCGCCGTTCCCCGCCGCATGCCCCAAGGTGTCATTTATTCTCTTCAGCCCATCAATGTCCAGGAACAGCAACAGGCAAGATGAGTGATTCCTTCGGCTGATCTTCATCTGTTGTTCCGCAAGCAACAGAAAACCTCGGCGATTGTGCAGGCCCGTGAGATCATCCTGCAGCGCGAGACTGTGCAGCTCCATCTGCATGTGGTGGCGCTCCACAGCGTAGTGCAGGATTCTTCGGAGCTGCCGGCCGTCTATCTGGCCCTTGATGAGGTAATCGATCGCTCCCACTTTCAGTGCTTCAACCCCGAGCCTCTCATCTTGGCTGCCGGTGATCACAACCACGCTGGCTTCCTCGGCGAATGGCGCGATTCGCCGCAAGGTCTCCAGTCCGCTCCCATCGGGGAGTTCCAGGTCCAGCAGGATCACCTGGTCCCCGCAGCCCTCTGAAAGGATGCGCATGCCGGCTTGCAACGACCCCACGTGTCTCAGCGCGAAATCGTCTTCCCCGCTCTCTTTCAGCATCTCTTCGACCAGGCGCGCATCTCCGGGATTATCCTCGATCAGCAGCACATGCATCTTATCTTCGGACATTCGTTTCCACTCCGGCGTTGCTTTTACCTTCGTGAACCAGGGGTTCCGATCCTGCCGCCGACCTTCCATCCGTCTGGATTGGCCTCCATCAGCAAGACCTGAGCCTCCTCTTTGATGGTCCCTTATGGCTTCGGGGGCAGCTTGACGATGGTCACCCAGAACTCCTCGATGGCTCTCACCACGGCGACGAATTTCTCCAGGTCCACGGGCTTCGTCACGTAGCAATTGGCGTGCGTGTTGTAACTCCTCAGGATGTCTTCCTCCGCGTGCGAACTGGTGACAATCACCACCGGGATGCTCCGCAGGAGAGGATCCGCTTTGATCTCCGCCAGAACCTCGCGCCCGTCCTTCCGCGGTATGTTCAGGTCCAGCAAGATGAGATCTGGCCGCGGTGCCTGCGCGTAGCTCCCCTGCTTGCGCAGGTAGGCCAGCGCCTTTTGGCCGTCCGACACGGTGGCTATCCGATTCAGCAGTTTCCCGCTCTGGAGCGCCTCCTGGATCAGCCTGACGTCGCCGGGATTGTCCTCTACTAACAGGATGTCAACAGATTGTGGTGGCTTTGCATTTGTCTGCACTGGTCACTCCTTGTCTTCGGCAGGCTGAAATAAAAAGTAGAACCTTTCCCAGGTTCAGACTCCATCCAGATTCGCCCGCCCTGCCGCTCGAGGATTTTCTTGGCAATTGCCAGTCCCAAACCCGTTCCCGGGTACTCCGCGCGACTATGCAGCCGCTGAAAGACCAGAAAGATCCGTTTGGCAAATTGCGGCTCGATCCCGATTCCGTTATCGCGCACCGAGAATCGCCATTCGCCCTTTATCTCCTGCGCAGAGACGTGCACCCGTGGGGGTTCCGAGCCGTGGAATTTGAGGGCGTTCCCCACCAGGTTCTGAAGCACCTGCCATAATTGTGTTTCGTCTCCCATCACCGTGGGTAAGGGATCGTGGGTCACCTGGCCACCGCCCTCCTCCAACCTTGCCTGCAGGTTCGTCAGCACCATTTGCAGGACTTGTTCGAAGTCCACGGCAACAAGCTCCTTGCCTCGCGTCCCAACTCGGGAATAAGACAGTAGGTCATTCACGAGCGCCTGCATGCGGCGCGCCCCGTCCACCGCATAGCCGATGAACTCGTCCGCGTCGGCGTCGAGCTGGCCTTTATAGCGCTGCCCCAGAAGTTGCGTGAAGCTCGCCACCATGCGCAGCGGCTCCTGGAGGTCGTGCGATGCCACGTAAGCAAACTGCTCAAGATCAGCGTTCGAGCGAGCCAAGTCGGCTGTGATTATATGGAGTGCTTCTTCGCTCCGCTTCAAATCCTCGATGTCGGTACAAGTTCCAAACCACCTCAAGACGCGTCCCGCGCCATCGGTCAGGGCCACTCCTTTTGTGAGAAACCAGCGGTCGTGGCCATCGCTGCTCCGCAGGCGGGATTCGAGCCCGTAGGTATTACCAATCGCAGCCGTATGGTTCCAGACGTCCAACGCGGACTGCTTGCCGTCGAGGTGGAAGGCGGTGTACCAGCCATTTCCATAACTCTCCTCCAGAGTTAGCCCGGTGTAATCCACCCATCGTTGGTTGAAGTAGATACCCAAGCCATCGTGCGTGCATATCCAGACCAACTGCGGCACCAACTCGGCCAACGTTCGAAATGCATCTTCACTCTCTTGCAGAGCCCGCTCCGTCCGCTTGCGTTCGGTCACATCGCGGGCAGCGGCAAAGATGCCCTCGACTTCTCCCGCCTCGCTCTTGAACACGGTGGCGTTGTACAACACATCCGTAAGCTTTCCGGAGATGTCCCGAATGACGAGGGGATGATTCCGCACCGAACCTCGGGCAAGGACCTGCTCGTATACCTTGCGCGCCTCCTCGGGCTCGGTGAAGTAGGCGGAGAAGTCGCTGCCGATCAGTTGCTGACGCGCTACTCCGGTTACGAATTCGGTGGCTTGGTTGACGTCAGCGATTTGGCCTCCGCGGCTGATGGTCACCAGCGGATCCAGACTGGTCTCGATCAGGTTGCGGCTGTGGAGCGAAGCATTATGCACCGGCTCTTTCGCCCGGCGCCATCTGATCGCATCCCCATGAGCGAACCAGCTTGTCGCGAGCGTGAGGCCCAGGGCCAGCACTGTGCCGAGGAGAATCGCCAGGCCTGCCCTCTTGGCCTGGGATCGGCTCGCCGCCTGGCGCACCTCGAGCAAGCTATTTTCATTTCCTTCCATCTCGTCGGTAAGAGCCCGGATCTCCGTCATCAATTTCAGGCCCTCATCGTTGCTCAGCGCTTCGCTCGCCGCAGTATGCCCTTGGTCGCGGCGCAGAGCGATGAGGTGCTCCATCACTCTCCGTTTTGCGGTTACGAGCTGCATCAAGCGATCGAAATTCTGTTGTTGGCTGGGATTGCCGGCGGTGACAATTCGAGCGGCGCGAAGATGTTCGTCTGCACGCCCAATTCCCGCGCTGAACTGGAGGACATAATCCTGAACGCCGGTCGCCGCGTAACTTCGACTGCCCCACTCCGCTTGTTGGAGCCCGGAGCACCCCCCTTCCAATTCAGCAAGGACCTCGTGGGCATGGATAATCCAAATATCGGATTCAACCAACGCCCCAATAATTTTGTATTGGAAAATGCCAACTGCCAACAAGATCGCCAAGGCCAGACCATAGCCGACTAGGGGCTTTATCCTCAGCCCCGGTTCGTGGGTACGCGTTGCCAACATGCTCATTTATTCTTCACACCTCCTCGAAGGTGTATCCCCGTATGCGGCATCCCTGCTCGTCGAGACCGGAAATCGTGCCGTGGAGAAGTTCGCTGGGTTTGCTGATGGAAACGTCCTCGTGCGTGAACCAGCCGCGGTATGCTCCCGTTATAATCTTCACTGGTGGCGTTGTGTATTTGGTCCAGGACGCGACAATGTCGCCCACGAATTCGAGCGCATGCTGCGCGTTAGCAAGCAGTGAACTGTCGAAGAGGCCGTATCTCAAGGCTTTCCCTCTTTTGGTCGGGCTCAGGAGTCTGACGAAGTCAAAGCTCCCGAATACCGATGCAACGGGGCTCGTGGCCATCTTAAGAGATGGCGTCCGGCCGCTGCATCGGGACAGGACTCAACGAAGTCGTTGTCCAGAAAGGGGTCTCACGTCAACGGGGAGGGAGTGAAATACTGCTGCAGTGGCCATTCCCAAGAATGGCTTAGAGGGCTGCAAAACGGCAGAAGCGAACGCCGTCAATTAAATGATACGCCTAACCTCATAAATAACAAGCACTGCGAAATCCAAATAGTACATACCTATGCGGGGGCCGCAAGCGCGCCCTCAGGGACCAATGCCGCGGCTCCGGTTCGCAACTCATCAATCGCCTTATCCAGGATCGGGATGAACTCGCTCGGGCGGAGTGCGTTCTGTCCGAAACAGACTTGACCGCGGAAAATGGCCGGTAGCCACCAGCAGCTATCTTCGACCACCTGATAATAAAATGCCGTGGAACGTGAGCCCCTCAACATCTTCATCAGAGGAAGCATACTGCTCTTGCCCAGCTTCACCGGACTGAGCATCAAATCGAAGTTGCGGCATTCCAGTAGCATGCGGGCCGCGTGATAAGTGTCCGCAAATTCGCAAGTGCAGCCTCGCTCTTCCACGCGTTTCGCTAAATGAGATGGAGTTCTTGCGCACTCCCCAACGACTAAGACCTGGATCTTCCTGGTTTCCATATTCCCCCCCTTGAACTGGCAGAGGGGCAAAATATCGAGCTCTCGCCAGTACACACGCTCATGGCACCCAAGTTTGGTCCCGAAATCCGTTTTCTTGATATAGACAGACTCTGAGCGGGGCCGAAGCACACATCTGCTGGACGGACCCCGTTTTCCAAAATGAAACACACAAGAGAGGGGAAAAAGTGAGGCGGAGCAACTCCTGGTATCTTATTCCGCAAGAAATAAAACACCCTCGAGCCGAATCCGAATCTTGTTTTTCTGTGCGCCACCCAAAAATGGAGCGAATCCGATTCTTCGGGCAACTTGCCATATAAACCCTTGTGTTGACGCTGTCAAGTGCTTTTTTGTTGCCTTGCAGTTATATTTATTTTGTTGTACACACCGAATAAGTACGCAGATCAGCGTTTAAGTTCGAGTTCTTGGAGCGCCAGCAGCTCCAACTGCTTGGCAACCTACGCCTTGCGTGGCAACATCGCGTTGCCAACTCAATTTCCCTGAATTGAACCCCTCACCAACGGTCCGGAGGAAGTTTTCCTTGCAATCACACGTGACGCGCAATAAGAATGTCGCGGGCGAGTTCCATTTTCCACGATTCTCCAAATGCCACGGATTTAGTTCTAGGTGAGTGCCGCCAGCTCAGCGCGTCAGGGTTTACTCGAGGGAGCTTGGGAAGCTATTGAATGTCCTGGCTTCCCTTCCCTCGATCACGCCAACCTGCGCTAAGAACTCGCGCTTTTAGCGGCACCCGACAACCAATGAAGGAGAAAACAGGTTGCGGAAATTTGCCCCAACCTGCTGATTCCGTTCGATCACCCACTCCTCTGGCAAGATTTGGCAAAGTGGGTCGAACGGCTTCTAAGCAGAGGGTCGGGAGTTCGAATCTCCCCGAGTGCGCCATAACCTTCGATCTTGTTGGATAGGAATGAATTAGAAAAGCTGCCCTGAACCGCCGATTTAATTCGAAAAAAGCGGAGGGTCGGACTCTCTGCCCGCAAACTCCTCAAAACAAGCGTGCCAGGGCCGGTAGAATTGTGGCCGGTCGCACACGAAGCAAGCGGCAATTCGGCGCCTGGAGGAGCAGACGAACGCGTCAGACTTGGAGGAGACCGAGCACAGACTCGCGCAAAATCCCGAAACACTCAGTACACTCAAAGATTATAAGTCATTGGAAATAAGTGGTGGGCCCGCCAGGATTTGAACCTGGGACCAACGGATTATGAGTCCGCTGCTCTAACCGCTGAGCTACGAGCCCGACGCCTTCTCAACATATTACATCGAAAATAGTGGGTTCACCTACGGCACTCGCGCACGCAACGGGCCTGGCAGGCTGGTGTGGGTTTCGGTGCCCCTTAGAGGCATGGGTAAACTCGAATCGAAAACTGCCTTGCAAATATTTGATTCCGTGCCGCTCAGGCCATCCACGAGAGCAGTTGCGGCATGGTCGCGGTTGAGTTTAAAGTGTCCCACGAGGCATGGAAGGCGAAATTGCCACGGCCTCCCCGTGATTCTCAAACCAAGCCAGGAACATCGACTGCGCGGAACCCGGCAGGTGTAATAGGCCCCCATATCCGCATCCATCAGGGAACCCATGGCATCGAGTTCCGGGGACGCCTGGCTGGGGGAGAGAAGCTCATTCATGGGCCTTTGCCGCTGACGTGGGGAAAATCGCACGAGCAAAGTGAACTGCTGCGCGCGCTGCCGGCTTTCCCCTTACGAATTCCAAAACCCGGAGGACTTACGGCTTTGTCCCCGCGCCCTGCTTCTCGGAGTAAACAAATTGGCGGATTTCCGCTCGCTGTCTGTCGAGATCGGAAAGATGCTGCGCCCGGAGCTGCTGGTACACCTTGAATTCCTGCTGGGCCAGGTCCTTTTCTCCAACGCGAACGTAGGCCTGCGCCAGGCGGTAATGGACGTCGGCCAAGTCTGGATTGAGTTCACGTGCCCGCAGATATTCCGGGACGGACTCCGCATATTTTCGCTGGTCGGAGTAAAGATTGGCTAACTGGAGGTGCGCCTCTGCCAGTCCCGGGTTGAGTGTGATCGCCTTCTTCAGAAGCACTTCGACCTGACTGAGATCGAGGTTCGGATCCTGGGCTCTTTTGCCCTTCCAGAGGCTCATGGCGTAGTAGTAGACGGCTTGACCGTTCTTGGGCTGAAGCTCCGCGAATCGCCGGAATCGTTCGATGACCTCCTCGGCCTGGCTCGGCGAACTGTCATACGCCCAGGACAAAAAGGGGTAGCAGCGGGGATCGCTGGGGTTCAAATCAGCCGCGCGCATCAGCGATTTGACGGCTTCGTCATACTTCCCGAGCGAGTAGTAGGCCATCCCCAGGCCGATGGCCATACGCGGCGAATCCGGGTAGCGTTCCGCGCCCTGGCGGAATACCTCGATCGCCGGTTCCAGGGTTTGGTGAATCAGAAGCTCGCTGCCCCAATCGAAGACGTTGTTTTCACCTGGCTCCATGTGCGCGGCGATCTCCAATTCATTGGCCGCAGCTACGAAGTGACCATCCTTTTCCTCCACCTCGCCCAGGAGATTGTGCAATTCCGCAGTGTCCTTCCGCTTGGCAAGGTCCTGGATCACCTTGCGGGCATCACTAAGGCGCCCCGTGGAGAGGTAGGCAAGAGCCAAATCGTAGCCGTTGTCATACGAGGATGGATTAATCCGCTGCGCCCGTTCGAGAAACGGGATGGCCTCGGGGACCTTGTTGGAGCGGACGTAGAACTCCCCAAGGTTGTGGCTGGCGTCGTAGTCCCGCGGCGCCAGCGCTGCCGCCTTTTTGAACTGCCGCTCCGCCAAGGCGAGCTTATCCATTCGGAGAAGATTATTGCCAAGGTTGGTGCGCGCCGTCGCGGAATCGGGTTTCAGGCGAACCGCTTTTTCCAGGTGGGCGTTGGCTTTGTCGTTTTGCGACTGGGCGGCGTAGACCAGTCCCAGAAGCTCATGCACTTCGAAGCTTTCCGGCACCTCGCGCACAAGTTTTTCGAGTTGCGTGGCGGCTTCCGGGTATTGGCCGGCCTCATATTGAGCAACGGCCGCTTTGAACTCCCGGTCCGGATCTTGCCTCTGAGCACCCGCCGGCGGCGTCAGAAAGGCCCACGCCGCGAGATTCAGGACCGTACACGCCACAGACCAGGAGATTCGTGTCACGACGTTAGCATGGTAGCACGGGGCTGCAAGAATGGACCGGGGCCTGAAAACTACTGCGGCGAAGGCGCTTCTTTCAAAGCGCCTTCGCCGGTGGGGGGTAAGGGGTCTAACTAGTAGTACAGCTTAAGGGCGAACTGGATCTGCCTCGGATCGTAAGGAGAATCGCGATTGGACCCGATTTCGCCGAAGTTGGAACTGCTGTAGTTAAGGGAGTTGGGAATGGCAACCACGCCGTTCCCGCCAAAACCGGGGGCGTTGAAGGCCGGATGGTTGAAGATGTTAAAGATCTCCGCACGGAATTGGAGTTTGACGCGTTCCGTAATCGGAAAGTCCTTGAAAGTTGAGAAGTCCAGCCTGTGGTAGCTGGGCCCTTCGTATTGAACTACTCCACCCAGCGCCGCAGTACCCGTTAACGGCACGCATCCCGTCGGCGTGCCGGCCTCGGGCAGCCCGTTTGATCCGATCACACAAGGCTGAGTCAACGCTGCTGCCCCGTTCGAGAACAAGCTCAGCTTGCCATTCGAATCTGTGTGCAGTCCGACCTTCACAGACTGGCCTGGAACTTTAAGAGCGCCGCAGCCCAAACCTGCCGCTGGACTTGTCAGACAACCGATGGTTATGGGCTGGCCACCTTCCTGTGTTGTTGACCAGTTGATGCTCCAGCCGCCGATCACCTGGTTCTGGAGCCCTGTGGCGCCGGAAGCGAACTTCTTGCCTTTGCCAAAGGGCAGTTCATAGCCGCCGCTAAAGTGCAAGACGTTCCTTATGTCAGAGGGGGCCAGTTGATAATCCGCATGGATCCCGAAATTAGGAACGGCCGCCCCACGGTAGCTCACGAGCGCGCTCCCGTTATTGAGCGGGTCACGTGCGTCGGTAAGCACCTTCGAGTAAGTATAGGTGACGAGGAAGTTTAGACCGCTCGCAAAGCGCTTCTCGATCTTCGTCTGCAACCCGTTGTAGTTGCTGTTCCCTTCTGTTGCCGCGTAGCTGTTGCCGGTTCCAAAATCCGGGTAAGGAACGATGGCCGGAACGGTCTGACCATTGAATGAACCGCCGAGAACAGGATACTGATAGGGGTTGATCGTGGAGACTACGTTGGAACTCGGAAAGACCTCGATATGGCGTCCGTCCGAAATCACGAATCCGGCTTGGAGAGCAAGGGTGGGCGTGACCTGATATTGGAGCGTCAGATTGCCGCCCATGGAGTATGGGGTCTTGTAGTTGAACTGGATACCGGGCAAGGCCAACCCCGTGGCGATAACAGCGCTTGGACTGAGTGGCGTGCAGGAGAATCCGGTTTCAAAGGTTCCTACATTGCCAGGGCCTGCCGTGGTGCAACCGGGAAATGTCAATGGGGTGGAGTCGTTGGCCGAGAAATAGTTGAAATTGTACTGGAACGGATAGCTTTCACCAAGGTTCGGCGAATATCCACGATTTTCAAAACCGTTATAGAAGACGCCAAATCCGCCGCGTACAACCAGCTTTGGACTGACCTGGTAAGCAAAGCCGAGGCGCGGGGCAAAATTGAACTTTTGGGAAGTCCCAAGTCCGCCGCCGAACTGGTTCGTGACCTGCAAGTTGATGCCGTCCTGCGCCAGCAGAGTGTAGAAACTCGGAGAGAGATTGCTCACGTTCGCGTTCCCCGCGTCAATTATTTCCGTCGCCTCGCCCCCGGGACCATTGGGCACAAAGTTGGCCTGAGCGTTGTGGTGCTCGAAGACGAGGCCAAAGAAGTCATAACGCACCCCGAGATTGAGTGTCAGCTTGGAAGTGGCCTTCCAGTCGTCTTGGACGTAGCCGCCGTAGTAATTCTTGCCGTCGTCGGTTGCACCCATATTGGAGGCTCGGATGTCACTGGACCCACCGACGTAATTCGGGCCGCCCACGGTCGAGGTGGTTGGAGTCAAGAGGAAGTCCGCGCGGCCCGTGCTGCTTGAACCCGTGCCGCCGGCGATATCCGTGAAAGCACCGTTATAATCGAATTCACCGTGAGACCAGGATGGCTGCAAGGTCGAGAACTTCACGTGCTGCCATTCAAAACCCATTTTGAAGGTGTGCTTGCCGTAAATTTTCGTGACATCGTCGGTAAGCTGGAAGGTGGAACTAACCTCATCCGAGGGCAAGAAATTGTTGCTCCCCAAGGTAGACAGACCGTTGATGCCAAAGGCAGGAAGGCCGCCGTTCAGGCTTCCCTGAGGGATGTCCTGAATGCCATATTCTGCCGGAAGACCCGACACGCCCGAAACAGGCCCTGAGCGGGTTGTGTGCAGGTAGTTGAGGCCGGCACGCACCTCGTTGATCAGCGTCGGAGAGAACGTGTGTGTGTAGCCCATGGCGCTCTGTTGTGCAAGCGCGGTCTGATTGCCCTGCTGGAAAGCGCCGCCGTCCGCCACGCCAGCGAAGGGGCTGGGAATGTAATCCGGATCGTTCTTATAGCTGAACCGGAAGAAGAGCTGATTCTTGTCGGTGAAATTGGCATCCATGCGGGCATCAAAGGCGTCGCTGTGTTCGTAAAGCTTTGGCGAGCTCGCGTAGTTTGAAAAGAGCGCGCTAGTGGTTGGCAGCGGGTAAAGATTCATCAGCTTGATGGCATTGGCATCCAAGCGTCCAGCCGGTATTTGGTTCAAAGCGCTGGCCAGAGGAACGAAGGTTGTTATTCCAGCAACGCTGCCACCCGTGTAGAACGGGTCGCGAACATTTCCTATCGTCGTTCCGGCCGTTTGAGTGCCGGTGCAAGGAGCTGTAAGACCGCTGGTCGGGTCAGCAACCCCGCACTCTACCGGTCGCGTGGTTGCTGGGTCCATGATGGTACCAGTAGGGACGATACGGCCCAGAATGTCCGTTGCAGTTCCCGATTGGCCGCTGATGAGATCCGAAAAATCAGTGTAAGGGCCATTGACGCCGCCGGTGCGCTCGGCGACCGTCGGGACCGAACTAGTGAAAACCGTACCCTGGACCCTGCGGAATCCTTCATAGTCCCCGAAGAAGAAAAGCTTGTTCTTGCCATTGAAGACGTGCGGGATCACGACAGGGCCGCCAGCGGTGAATCCAAATTGGTTTTGGCGCAATGCTCCCTTCGGGATGTCGCCCGCATTTTCAAAGAAGTCCGCCGCATCCATTTTGTCGTTGCGGAAAAATTCCCAAGCCGCACCGTGGAGCTCGTTGGTACCGGACTTGATGGAGGCATTGACAACAGCGGCGCCCGAGCGGCCAAACTCGGCGCTGAAGTCCGTGCTCTGCACCTTGAACTCCTGAATGGCGTCAATGGGGGGAAGAACGACGTAGTTCGTGCCGTTAAGGAAGTCGACGGTGTCGGAGTTATTGTCGATGCCGTCGAGGAGGTAATTGTTCATCGAGGGGCGGTTACCATTGGCGGTAAAAGCGCCACTCGCGGCGTTACCCCGGGTGTCTGACTGCGGTGTATTCACGCCCGCGGAGAGTTGCGCGAGAAACGTAAAATTCCGGCCGTTGAGTGGAAGATTGTTGACATCCTTGGAGTCCACTACTTGGCCGACAGAGGCATCCTGCGACTCCAGGAGAGGCGCGGCAGCGCTTACTTCAATGGTCTGACTGACGTTGCCTGGCCTGAGCGTGAAATTCTGCACCACTTGGGCACCGACGTCCACGGCGACGCCTTTCGTCGTGACCGCCTGGAACCCCTGGAAGGTGACGTCAATCTTGTAGGAACCAATCCTGACGGGCGAGAATTTGTAGCCGCCATCCGAACTGGTCGTAAATGTTGCGATGGCGCCCGTCCCCTCGTTGGTGAGGACGACCTTGGCGCCATTGATCACACCGCCGCTTTGGTCGGTAACGGTCCCCAAAACGGCACCGGCGTCCACCTGAGCGAACAGCGGACTCGCCGCGAACAACAAAACCAAAAAGGTTACCAGCAATGTGAAATAACTGAATTTGAAGCTAGCCTTCATCCCAACCTCCTCAAGTTTCCGCAATCGGCAAAATACAAATGACCGCCTCGACGAACCGCGCAACCCAAACTGCCCACAAAACCCCCTTTACGGGAGCCCGTGGACCCATTCGCAAATCACGTTACGGCACCGATTTCCTCTATCGAAAGAATACAGAATACCCGGAAGGTCTATAAGGACCCAGGACCAGGCACCCCAACAAAAGAACTTAACCGCTTAACCTTGGAGAACACGTTTACACGCTGTTTTGATTGTTGTCAAGCGTTTTTTTTCATCTATAATGTGCCCGTGGCCAATTTATTCTTGCGAGGCCGCGATGGCTTGCATCTGTTCGTCGAGGGCAGGTGTCTGCGTTTATGGGCTTGACCATTCGAGATGTCGCAAAGGCCGTGGGTGTTTCGACCGCGACTGTTTCCAACGTTCTGAACAAGAGAGGCAAGGTCGGCCGCAGGACGCATGACCTCGTTCTCTCGACGGTCAAGCGCCTCGGCTATCTCCCCAACATTCATGCCCGCCGCCTCGCTTCCCGCGACACGCGCACAATGGGAATCATTGTTTCCGATATCGTGAACCCCTTCTTCCCAGAGGTGATCATGGGGTTTCTGGCGCGCACCAGGCAACTCGGCTACGAAACCATTCTCAGTGAAACCAACTATGACCCCCGGCGCACCCAAGAGGCCGCCATCCGGATGATGGCGCACAATGTCGGCGGCGTCGCGATCATGACCTCCGAGTTCAGCGCGCGCCTGATCGACGAACTGACACGCCGCAAGATTGCCATCACGTTTCTCGATCTTGCTCCAGCCCGGGGATATGTCAGCACTCTGCGCATCGATTACGCTTCTGGGATCGAGCAAATTGTCAAATACCTGTACCAACAGGGGCACCGCGAGATCGCCTTTGTCGCCGGCAGGCCAAGACTCAAATCCAACGAGGCGCGACTGGAGGCCTACGAGCGCTCCATGCAGGCCTCCGGACTGAAACCCGGCCCGGTCCTGCACGGTGACCTGCGTTTTGAAGGAGGACTTGCCGCTGGACTGGCCATCGCTCAAATGTCGCCCAGGCCTACTGCGGTGATGGCCGTCAACGATCTCACCGCGGTGGGCGTGATGAAGGGGTTAGTGTCGGCGGGCCTCCGGATTCCTCAAGATATTTCCGTCACAGGCTTCGACAAGACGCGGCTGGCGGAATACAGCAACCCTTCGATCACCACCGTGGACATCCATCGGGATTTACTCGGGCAAATGGCGGCCGATGCCCTGCATGCACTTTGTAGCTCCCCCAATCCTCAAGGCAGGGAATACGAGGTTTCCGCGGAACTGGTTGTGGGAGATTCTTCGGGACCCTGGAACTCCTAGCCGCACTTCCCTCTCCGTTCATTAACAAATCCCGCCAACCTTGCTCTTCCGCGCGTTTCGCGGGCTTCGTTCCTGCTGAATTTGCACCGCTCGCGGTGTGCCGCTGAATGAGATGAACGATTTTTTCGCGGTTCCAGAAAAAAGCGGCGAGTTTGGCCTGGCTGTATTTCAGTGCTAGCATCTCATCGCTGATCTGGAGTTCCTCGAGCACCCACGGATGGCACGCGACAGCCGAAAAAAACGCAAAGTCTCACGCCGCGCCTTT
>Ga0182011_10002379_pt1 | contig 15902 bp, 14 predicted proteins | sample 711E1DmetaG_FD_120481 | JGI IMG/M metagenome (GOLD analysis project Ga0182011, IMG submission 120481) | Permafrost microbial communities from Stordalen Mire, Sweden - 711E1D metaG | ecosystem: Environmental > Terrestrial > Soil > Wetlands > Permafrost | place: Sweden: Stordalen | collected... | reverse complement strand
GTATCTTGATTCAGGGATGAAATCGGAATTTCTGAAAACAGGAATACAGCATTTTCTCTTTAAACCGTATGATCTCAAGAAAGTTCTGAAAGAGATTCGAGAAGTGCTGGATGAGAAATGAAAAATTAAATCACAGAATAATCAAGTCTCAATCTGATTGATTCTGCAAAGGAAAAAAGCAAAAAATAAATGCATATGCAATATCTGTCGCTGCGCCCATTTCGATGTCCAGTCCAACTCTGTTTTGTACTTTTGCACTCCACTCGACCACCATGAAACGAACGATAACGACAAATCTTTTCATTGCGATATATTCGTTCATCAATTCTTGGCCGTCGTAAACATATCGACAAAGATATCGTTCGTATTTGGATCATGAACAACCTCAACCCTTCCCACTTTTTCCGAAAGCTTCATCGATACCTGTACGGATGACTCAAATTTATCTATTTCTATTTTCTGAATAATGCCCAGCGGCTTCATAGATTTTACTTTATTCATGTCTATGCTGGCATTTGCGATGGTAATAATGAGCCAGTTTGATTTACTGACAAATGCTTCCATGTCATCAATTCGTTTCGTTGCAGTAACCCATATGAGATATCCGTTCGACTTTTTCTCTATTGTAAGGCCGCTGACATCAAAAACCGAAGTTGATGGAGGAACGCAGGAATCCAAAATAATTGTAATTCCTCCGAGAATGAGAGAAAGAAACAATAGTCGTTTCAATGTATCACCCTTCACAAATCCATAGCGTGTTAACTTTAATCCGAACGTTTCTCCCGCCGTGGTTGGTTCCCGAGATTATATGTCTTAAGGTCTATTGGAGAATCTGGCCGAATTAAGTCTGGAATATTGAACCAATTCATTTCATTGTATGAAGACCTCATGGACGGTACTATATATCCTCCCAAGAGAAAAAAACTACTACTTTTGACGATAGGGATTCTTCTGTAATGCTTACAGCGGGTTGGTCTTCGAACTCAGCTGTGTTGTTGAAACTCCTTTTGGCAAATGAATATGATTTCGAGACAATGAGGATACTCATGATCAATTGATATGGTTTGTGTGAAGATTCATGGAATGAAGAGAAGGCAAATGAGAAATTTGTATTCAATTATTTTTACAACTATCCGGTTGCGATTCCGACAAGAAATTTCGTTGAATTTCCTTAAAGTATTTCAGTTCGTGGGTAAAACCGGTTCTTTCGATACTCTTGATTTCGAAGAGAGCGATAAAATAGTCTGGTACAGATTTATACACCTTCTTGATATCTTCAATGAATTTCATCCGCAATTCATTATTTGCAGGCATTTGAGTCCAACCGGCCGCCATACCCAAATCCTACAAAAAATTTAAAATTTTCTTTTGTAAATCCGGCATTTTAATTTGGTTTGTCACCCTTCTTGATCTATTAGTTATATCTTCACTCGGGTAGGATTCTATTCTGTAGTGAGAAAAAAATCAAGCCATTTCTTTCATTCCTTCTATCCTACAACTCTTATTTGTTATAAGATCGAAGATAGGTCGCGGGCTCATAAAATATAATTGGTCGGATCTTTCCAGAAACGTCCAAAAGTGTAGCAGGGGGGCTCATCCGAACTCAACCTGATCATTAAAGCTCCTTTCAGCGAATTTATGTAAAAATAGTGATTGAATACTATGACAACACAATTCGATCTCTATTGTGTACATTGATTATGTGGAATTGCTGGGATATATTATTACACGTACATTAATCATAATTTCATTTTCGCAATCGTAATATCAAAACTTGCGTCTATAGAGTTTATAATCACTTGAATATTGGATTTGAGCTGAAGGATTTAATGTTGCTACAAAGCCGTTTCATTTATTAAATCCGTTCAGGCATGCTGTGGCGAATATATTCCAATAAATCAATATATAATCAAGTCTTTGTATTGATTCAATACTTCAGAACCGGATTAACGTCCGGGATGTTTATTCGATGACGTCGATGGAATCGATATGCGCGATGTCACGGTTCAACGGATAGGGAACTCAAGTTCCGTTGTTCTAAAAAATTCAGAAAACTTCACGATTGTCCAGAGCAAGGGCATTGAAGATCAGAAAATTGAAAAGGTAAAAGAGAAAGAATTGGAATAACGAACCGTCGTTCCGTTTTTTGAATATAATGCCGATACCTTTGATGATTTTGAAAAATGAAATTGCAATTCGGCAGATCATCGAATAGAAAAACACGAAAAGACTTACCAACAATATGAAGGAAGTTCAAATGAAGAATTCAACAATTCAATCCATATTTCTTCCGGTTCTCTTGAGCGCTGTGCTGTTTGTCAATCAGGGGCTTAGTGCTGATGGGGCTGTTTCCGACTCGTCGAAGCCTGCACCTAAGGTGTGGGTGCCGAGAGATCCTGCAAACAGCCCGATCGGCGTAGGGAAAGGAATTTTCCCCGGCAGGGTGGTCTGGTGCCGCGATACAGCGGCCACGCCGTATGACGGCGTTACGGGACATTGGTGGGATGACAACTCCACGAAACAGGAAGTTGTGGATGCCATGATATCAAAAAGCATATGCGGGCTCAGCGGCGCTTCCAACGATGATGATGCGTGGAAGAAAATTTTTTCATATTATAATTCCACCCACGACAAAGGAGCGCGAGGCTATCAGCCCGGTGAATTGATTGCTGTTAAAATCAATTGTAACAATGCATACGAAGGATATACTGATGTTGATAACCAGATCGACGCTTCCAAACAAACCGTTCTTGCGCTGATACGGCAATTGGTCAATCATGCCGGAGTGCCGCAGAATAAGATCATGTTTTATGAAGCAATCCGGGTTATCCCCGACAGGATTTACAAGCCGTGCCATCAGGAATTTCCCGAAGTGTTGTGGATGGATTCCAAGGGGAACAATGAAAACGGAAGATTACCTGTGGTCTGGCGTGAAAACACTCTCCATTATTCCGGTGAAACGAAATGCGGAACCGCAATTCCAGAAAAAGTATTTGAAGCGACGTACCTGATTAATATGTCTTTAGTGAAGGGACATATTTCCATGGGCGTCAGCCTGACAGCAAAAAATCATTATGGTTCTATTAACGGACAGGATCATCCGTGGTACAATCCGGGCGTGTATCATCCGTTTGTCGATCTTATCGGCTCGAAATATCTCGGCGGTAAAACTATTCTCTACATCATGGACGGCCTGTACGGCATCCGCGATGTCAACGACGTCGTCAACAAGGAATTTGCAGTATGGAATAATTTATTTAAAGGTCAGTGGCTGTCGAGTATTTTTATGTCCCAGGATCCGGTGGCGATCGATGGAGTCGGATACGACTTTTTACGGTCTGAATTCGGCGAAAGGTTAGCCAGAGGAAGCGGAGCGCCTACCGATACCTATATGCACGAAGCCGCATTAGCGAACGATCCTCCGTCGAAAACAGTTTACAAACCTGATGGAGAAAGACTTTCCAGTCTCGGTGTCCACGAGCATTGGAATAATGCGGAAAAAAAACAATACAGCCGGAACCTCAGTCCAAACGGCAAGGGTGTCGAACTTTTTAAAATCCAGTAAAAATATTGAGTCATGTTGTTTTTCCAAAATTGCACATCGAACTGATTTATAAAAATATGAAGGGAATGATGATATGAAAATTTCACAAAGTTTTTGCAATACAGCACCGATTTTCGGATGCATAAGGAATATACTGGCCGGACTCATACTCGTGTTTTTCTTGAGTTCATCGATACTTTCTGCAGAAAGCAAAGATTTTGAGGTAAAGTCGCCGGACGGCGCCGTGATAGTGAAGGTCGAAACGGGCGCGAAACTCGAGTGGTCTGTCCAGATTATGGGGCAGCAGATTATTGCACCTTCAGCAATGTCCATGCAATTGGAGGGAGGCGATGTGCTCGGTGATAACGCAAAAATCATCTCTTCCAATACGGAAAAAATCAATACCGTAATCAACACTGTGAATTATGTAAAAGCACATATCCAAGACGACTGTACCCAGCTGACAATCAATTGTGAAAACGGTTATGGTGTCATATTCAGGGTGTATAATGATGCGGTGGCGTACCGGTTTTTTACGAAGAAAAATGGAGAGATCGTTATAAAGAATGAGGATGCCAACTTCAATTTCACCGATGACGATAATGCATTTATTCCCTATCAGTGGGATTATCGAGGAGGTAAAATATTTAACTCATCGTTTGAGGCGTTGTATAGAGAGAGCAAGATTTCTGAATTTGCGATAGATTCATTAGCGTTTCTTCCGCTGTTGGTTGATGTGGGGAATAATAAAAAGGTAGTGATTTTGGAAGCTGATTTGGAAGACTATCCAGGAATGTATCTGAATATCAATCAAACCGGGAAAGGGTTTATGGGAGTCTATGCACCCTACCCATTAGAAGCAGAGTTAGGCGGATATGGAGGCATCAATTATGTCCCGACGAAGAGAGCCGACTACATCGCTAAAACGAGTGGGACTCGTAATTTTCCATGGCGGGCAATTGCGATAAGTAATAAAGACAAAGAATTATTGAACAATGATATCGTGCAGAAGCTCGCCTCGCCTCCGAGAATAGCAGATGTCTCATGGATTAAGCCGGGTCAAGTTTCCTGGGATTGGTGGAATGATCGGAATATTTCTCATGTGGATTTTAAAGCCGGAATGAATACGCCAACGTATAAGTATTTCATAGACTTTGCTACTGCCAATAAAATTAAATATATCATTATTGATGGAGGTTGGTCTCCGTCATTGGATCTCACCAAAATAAGACCTGAAATTAATCTTCAGGAAATTATCGATTATGGCAAGAAGAAAAAAGTGGATGTAATTCTTTGGGCTTCTTGGTACGCAGTGACACAGCAGATGGATACGATTTTTCCATTATATTCTAAAATGGGTGTAAAAGGTTTTAAGATAGATTTTGTTGATCGTGATGATCAAGTAGCGGTAGCTTCCTTGTATCAAATAGCGAAGAAAGCGGCAGAGTATTACTTGCTCGTTGATTACCATGGAGTGTTCAAACCTACCGGCTTACAGCGAACGTATCCTAATGTTGTCGGTTATGAAGGTGTGAAAGGCTTAGAGAATTATAAATGGGCGATCGAGGATCAACCGCGTTATGTCGTCAGCATACCATACATACGCATGATGGCAGGTCCGATGGATTATACCCCCGGAGCAATGAGAAATTCCAATAAAGCAAACTTTAGGCCGATCAACGACAATCCAATGAGTCAGGGTACGCGCTGCAGTCAATTGGCAATGTATGTTATTTTTGAAGCGCCGCTTCAAATGCTGGCAGATAATCCTACAATATATATGCGAGAGCAGGAATGCACGAAGTTTATAGTCAAAGTACCGACAACATTTGACGAGACTGTGCCGTTGGATGGAAAAGTGGGAGAATATGTATCGCTCGCCCGCAAAAAGGGAGATACCTGGTATGTGGGAGCAATGACCAATTGGACTGCACGAGTATTAACGATAGACTTTTCATTCCTCGGAACGGGAGATTATGAAGCCGTAATCTTTAAAGACGGCATCAATGCAGACCGAGATGGTACCGATTACAAAAAAGAAGAAATAAGAATATCATCAAGGACGAAATTGAGTATCAAACTAGCACCTGGCGGCGGCTGGGCTGCAAGATTAGAAAAAGTAAAATAATCGAAGCAATATTCTCAATGGCGAATGAAGGAGAGGGTGTCTGTCTTGTAAACGATTAAGTGTTTTGTTCCTCGTGCTGATAGAATGGGTCATGCTTGCTATGGCTCAAGGGGGACCGGTAGTGCTCAAATCACCAAACGGAGCACTAAAGATTTCTTTCGCGACACTGCAGGGACTGTCACTGCGGGCGGAAGTCGGCCAACTGGCGTATAGCGTGGCTTTCCATGATCGGCCTGTGCTCGAGTGGTCGAACCTCGGGCTTATCATAGAGGGTTCGCCCGTACTTGGGACCGCTGTTCAAATAGAATCCTCGCATACATCCAATGAGGACGAGACCTGGACATCGGTGCAAGGCAAGGCGAATCCCATACGCAATCATTATAACGCTGTGACTGTACAGACCGTGGAGACAGGTTTGAACGGACGGCATCTTGTGCTGGAAGCCCGGGCGTATGATGATGGAGTGGCATTCCGCTACATGATCCCCGATCAACCTAACGTGAAGGAATTACGCATCCTGAACGAGTCCACACAGTTCTGTTTCTCCAAGGATGCCAGAACATTTTCTCTCATCTCACGTGGCTTCCAAACCAGCAATGAAGATGATTATCACGAATTGACAATCAGCGGTCTGCATCCGGAGTACCTTGTAAACCTTCCGTTGCTCTTGGAAGTGCCTGGAATTGCCTGGATTGGTCTTACAGAAGCAGATATAGAAGACTACTCAAACTTGTATGTTACGGCTTCGGGAAATCGGACATTGACTGCCCGATTAGCGCCTCGTGTGGAAGACATAAACACCAGTGCGGATGTTGCGCCATCATTTGACGCTCAGGTGGATGCTTCAAAGATATCGGTGATAGCGCAGACCCCGGTGAGATCGGCATGGCGAGTGTTGATGATTGCAGATCACCCTGGACGGTTAGTGGAATCGAATATAGTCGTCAATTTGAATCCCCCCAATACCATCGGAAACACTTCCTGGATCAAGCCCGGGAAGACATCCTGGGATTGGTGGAATGGCAGCCAACAAAGAGATGTAAAGAACCCCGGTGAGAACAACGGCAAAAATAATGAAACCATAAAATATTGTATCGACTTCTGTGCGCAGAATAAAATTGAGTACATGTTAATTGATGGCGGCTGGTCCTCAGTGATCTCACACGCTTTAGCCGGTCAGATTGGATATTCCTTCCGCGGCCCTATGGACCTCACTAAGTCTGTCCCGGCAATTGATATTCCAATGCTCGTCGAATATGCGAAATCGAAGAATGTCAATATTTGGGTTTGGGCTCATTTCCGTGATGTGAATGACCAGATAGATATTGCCTTTGCACAGTTCGAAAAATGGGGCATCGTGGGTGTGAAGATCGACTTTTTGGATCGCTCCGATCAATGGATGGTGAACTGGTACCGGACCACTGCAAAGAAAGCTGCCGAACATCACCTTATGCTCGACTTTCATGGTTCATTCAAACCTGACGGGATGAGACGTACCTACCCGAATGTCTTGACGCGCGAAGGAGTAATGGGCGCGGAGTACAACAGGTGGAGCGCACGAGTAACTCCTAAGCACAACGTGACGCTTGCCTTTACCCGCATGCTTGCAGGACCAATGGACTACACGCCCGGTGGGTTCGATAATGTAACTCTGGAGGAATTCATACCACGCTCTACTTCTCTTATGGTAAAAGGTACACGTGCTCATCAAACTGCGCTATTTGTTATTTTTGAAAGCGAGTTGCAGATAGTATCGGATTCTCCCGCTGCCTACGATGGACAGAAGGAACTCGATTTTCTGAAAGCTGTTCCAGCGAGTTGGGATGAGACCCACGTTCTCAATGGTGTTCCGCCTAAGTACATCACCATAGCGCGCCGCAGTGGAAACAATTGGTTCATCGGCAGCATTACAGATTGGGATGCGCGTGAACTTGATGTGCCCCTGAGTTTTCTGGAGAGCGGGACTTACAATGCAGAGATTTACGCTGACGGGCCAAATGCTGCAACTCAGCCAAAGGACTCGGTTGTCAAAAAGCTTCGAGTGAACGCAAAGACGATCTTGAAGTTGAAGCTTGCTCCGGGCGGCGGCTGGGCGGCAAGAATCAGCAAATTAAATTAATCGTACATACTATTAAACGTACACTACATGACTGACAACGAGATGTATATGCTAAAGAAGTGCAGGAAACACGACATGCAACGGTTTTCTTGGAGGCAGGGGACATGAATATCAGGATGCACGGCTGTACACATCGTGGGGATTCGATTACCTGAAATATGACTGATGCGATCATGGTTCAGCTGATGCGCATGAAACCTATAAAACCATGGGCGATGCTCTCTATGCCGTCAAAAGGCCTGTTGTGTACAGTCTTTGCAAATGGGGAAGCACCAAGCCATGGGAGTGGGTCTCAAAAGTTGCTCATTTGTGGCGCACGACCGGTGATATTACGGATTGCTATAACTGCCATGGTGAATACGATCTGGGCATGCGGTTTATCATAAAACTTCAGGAAGGCCTTGAAAAATATGCAGGGCCAGATCATTGGAACGATCCGGATATACTGGAAGCGGGCAACCCCGGACTCTCACTTGTTGAATCTCGGTCCCATTTTAGTTTATGGTGCATGCTCGCCGCTCCCTCGATGGTGGGAAACAATCTTCGGAAAATATCTCCTGAAGTACTGAAGATCCTGACGAACAAAGATGCCATTTCTGTTGATCAGGATAAACTCGGCAAGCAGGCATATCTTTATTTGGATCATCTCGGTAAACTCATTTATGTCAAAGAACTTTCGGATGGTTGTGGGCAGTTTTCTGGCATAATACAGGCGACCTGCCGTTGACACAACGAATCGACTGGAGACATTTTGGTTTCCTGAAAGGTGAGTACGAAATTAAAGACATCTGGAAAAACCGGCTCATTGGGACTACATCTAAAAATCTTGAGGTAAACATTGACAGTCATGACATATTGTTTTATAAACTTACTCCCAAAAATAATTTAAAGAATGAAAAAGTTTATGTTCCTTCTCGGTTTTAATTATTTTATTCACGTTATTTTCTTTCATATTTGTTGGGGGAGCAGATACATCCAGCCGTAGAATCCATGCATACATTTTTTTGTGTTGATTACACACAGTGAATAGTATATATTATTTCGGAAGAAAGTATAATTATATAACAATATCCGGCAGAGCGATGCAATGATGGCTAGACTTTGCCGAACGCTAACATTTCGTTTAACATAGGGAATGGTGCGAAAGAAATAACTCGTGATAAAAAAGATGTGTGGCAATACAACAATCATCCGTTACTCAAGACGATGTCCTCAATTCAATTGTTAGACTCTTTGGAATTTCCCGTTAAAGACGCGCGCTGCACTGACAATAACAATTGAAGATATATCAAAAGGATTTTACTATGAACAAGAAATTTATTCCGACAGTGATTTTCTGTGTCTTGTTAGGGTTCGAAATTGGTACATTGCAGGATACTTCTTTCAAGTGGTCAATATCGACAGCTCATAGTTTTATCAAGAGAAATCCGGATCCTGATAGCATCCATTGGGTGGGACAGAAAAATAGTTTCAGCTGGCAGGCAGGATATACCATGTTTGTTATGGAAAAAATGTGGCGCTCTACGGGCGATTCAATCTATTTCAACTATATAAAAAAATATGTCGATAGCCATGTCGATCAGAACGGCAATGTACCCCGGTTTAGCAATAATGCATTGGATAACTTTCTTCCGGGATATGCGATTACTTTTATATACGAACAGACCAAAAATGATAAATACAAGGTAGCTGCGCAGAAAATTCGGAATGGATTTAAAACCTACCCGCGCAATAGTGATGGTAGTTTCTGGCATGGAGATTGGGCCAAACATCAATTATGGGTCGATGGCGTTTTCATGGGACAAATGTTTCTTGCGCGTTATGGGAAAGCTATTGGAGACAGCGCAAACGCGTTCGAAGAAGTCGCAAAACAAATGACACTGGCTTTGAAACATTGCCTGAAACCGAACGGACTTTTGCTGCATGGTTGGGACGAATCGAAACAAGCTAGTTGGGCAAATAAAGAAACCGGATTAGCCCCGGAAGTTTGGAGCGAGGGCCTCGGATGGTATGCTATTCTCTTGGCCGATGTGTTTGATTATTTACCCAAAACACATCCGGATTATCCGTCTCTGATGTCCGCACTTCAAAATCTTTGTAGGGGATTAAAAAATGTCCAGGACCCAGCCACCGGTATGTGGTGTCAGGTGGTCGACAAATGCGGTCAATCCGGTAATTGGAATGAAACTTCTGGTACAGGAATGTTTATGTATCTGATAAAAAAATCAATTGAAAAAGGATATATCGATAAAGAAGAATTCAACCCCGTTGTCAAAAAAGCCTATATGGGAATTATTAAAAAAGTAAAAATAAATTCAAAAGGATTGAACGATATATATGATTGCAGCAGTATTGGCATCATGGATGATTACACTATGTATATAAGCCAGCCAAAAGAAATAAATACATTTGCGGGAGTAACATCCTTTATTCTTGGCACGCTGAGCATGGAAGGATTGTATAAATAACAACGATTTAGATAAATGAATATTATGACTGGAGTTTTATTATGAAGCAGCTCACCATGGTTTTATTATTTTTATTGTCTTGTATGACATTTGCTGATGGTCAAACGAAATATTCTGCAGAACAATTACCGGGTAAGGGATTAAACCAGCACCCATTTTTATATGCCGGAGAGTGGGATATGCGGCATCCAGAAGCCCAGTCAATGTTCCTTGTTCGGGATGGCAAAGTTGTTTGGAAATATTCGATACCCATGCGGACATTATCCGGAGCTATTCAGGAGTTTGATGATGCCACACAGCTTTCCAATGGCAATATTGTCTTTGCATGTATGTCGGGCGCAGGAATTATCAGCTCTGATAAAAATTTAATTTGGGAGTTTAAATGTCCTGAAGGTACAGAAACTCATTCATGTCAGCCTATTGGCAAAGACAGTGTCTTGATGGTGCTCAACGGTAATCCGGCTAAAGTGATGATCATTAATACCGCCACGAATAAAATCTTGAAGGAGATTCTCATTCCCACAACAACTACTAGTACTCATGGACAGTTTCGTCATGTGAGAATAACGCGAAATAGTACAATTATTGTCCCACAATTATCAGAAAACAAAGTGGTCGAGTACACTTTGGAGGGCAAAGTCGTGTGGTCGGTAAATGCAAAATCTCCTTGGTCAGCTATTCGTTTGCATAACGGCAATACGCTCATATCCGGCGACTGGTCATCTTATACTCGCGAAGTAAATATGAAAGGAGAAACAGTTTGGGAAATTACACAGGCCGATGTACCTTTCAAATTGTTCAATAACCAGACAGCAAATAGACTTGCCAATGGTAATACGATTATAAGCAATTGGTGTGCAGGCAATAACAAAACAGAAGAATGGGCAGGTACGGTACAGGTGTTCGAAGTGACCCCCGATAAAAAAATTGTTTGGGAGTTATCATCATGGAACAATCCCGATTTAGGGCCTAATACCTATATCCAACTTCTCGATGAACCCGGGAATCCTGATAATGGCAAATTACAAAGATAAAACAAATTTCAACCGTTGTTTGAAGGAATGTCAGTCATTGTTATAACTGAAGAAAGAAGGTAAAAAAACATGAAAATTTTGAATAACAGATTGATCAAAATTCATACATATTCAAAAAATAAAAATATGATAAACCAAGGTTCAAGGCGCAAGTTATTATCTATCTTTATTGGATTGATTGTAACTACCTGGTTTTTGATTAGGGTAATTCCAAAACCAGCGAGAGCCAGTTATCCATGTCAGCGGGCGGCTTTTCCGTTAGCATCCGGTTTTGTAATGTGGTTGTTGAGCCTGTTTACAATAAAACCTTCAATGGATAAGATAAAGAAATCTTTTTCGGATAGGATTTGGATAGGTTCTTTAATGGTCATACTGATAATGGCAGCTTTTCTGCTTTGGACGATGACTTTTTATAGTACGGATAGCAATGCCGCTTTTAAAGAACCTGCTACCGGTTACGATTTTGTTCCTGCAAAATCGAATGATCCCATAGGAATTGCCAAGGGAATTTTTCCTGGAAGAGTTGTTTGGGCGCACGATCCGAAAGCCACCAAATGGAAAGGGAATTGGAAATCGAAGACCAATCAATATTGGCTTGATGAAAATACCGATCAACAAAGAGTCGATGCAATGCTGACAAGCACCTTGATCAATTTGACCGGAAAACAGAATGAAGAGAGTGCATGGAAAGCCATCTTTAAGTATTACAATGTACATAATCGGGGATTAATGGACAGGGAATATAAAGAGGGCGAAATAGTTGCAGTGAAGCCCAATCTTAACAATTGTGATGGGACTAACAAGATCGATAATTTAAGCGATGAATCACCTCAATTCATATTATCAATGATTCGGCAGTTGGTCTATAAAGCGCATGTCGCTCCAAAGGATATTGTCGTTTATGATGTCAGGCGATTTATTCCCTCCTATCTTCTTGCGAAAGTATGGAATGAGTTTAAAGATGTGCGTTTTGTTCAGGTTGATGGTCCTCAAGAATCCCAGGCTAAAAACCCAGCCTATGGTGACTATCATGGTTTGGAGGGGGCTCATTGGGTTGAAGGAATTAATTATTCTAAAGGGAAATATGATAAAGCCCGATTCATAGCCAAACAAATTTACGATGCCACTTATATTATCAATATGGCTTTACTCAAAGCACATTCTTATCCATACAATTCGATGGAAGATGGAGACGAAGGTCAAACCGGAATATCGATGTGCGGAAAAAATCATTTTGGGTCTATTCAAGGCACATGGGAATTGCATGCATCCATTAATACGAATCAAGAAGCGGTGAAAAATGCATATTCACCTATAGTGGATCTTGCAGCGTCACCCAATCTTGGCGCTAAAACGATTCTCTATGTACTGGATGGACTTTATAGCGGAAGAAAATGGAGGACCTACCCGTTGCATTTTCCGAATCCTCCTTTTAATAATACAGTGGAACCATATGAGAATACAAGCTGGCCCGCAAGTATTTTGGCGTCAATGGACGGTGTCGCACTCGATTGCGTTGGGCTTGATATTTATCATTCGCAAATAAAAAACAACAATGATAGCACCGGCCATTCCCGGATACTCCTGCGGAACAATGCCGATGATTATTTATTAGAAATGGCGTTGGCCAACAATCCTCCATCAGGTACAAAATACATACAACATGGAAAACCGTTAAGCAGTTTGGGTGTTTATGAGCATTGGGACAGCGATAGCACAAGAAAGTATTCGCGAAATTTAGATCCTTTAAAAGGAAAAGGAATAGAACTTATATATTTACCTTTATAAATTCTAAGCCTTGGCAAGAATCAATTATTTAATTTCTTTTAGGTATATTCAAAAACAAAAAGAAGAATTCATCTATGAGTATCAAAGCCCTTAATGTATTTATTGCAGCGATTTTTGCTGTGTTGTTGGGTGTCTGCTCGATATCTTTTGCCCAGAAGCCAGCGGTGAATAATTCCAAAGAAGGCAAAATTGTCTCATTTTCAAATTTTATATACACAGATATCGGGGCCGCAACCAAACCTGGAAATGGGACAATCAACAAAGATGAACTAAAAATTGTCGCCGGAGGCTCTGACATTTGGGGGTTCCACGATGAGTTTCATTTTGGTTATAAAAAGTTAAAGGGCGACTTCGATTTGAGTGTACGAATAATAAGTCTTAGCGCAGCAGACCGGTATACGAAAGCTGGAATCATGGCAAGAACCGATTTGAGTGACAGTAGTCAACATGTTTATTTTCAAGTTTTTCCTGACAACAATCCTCGCAATAAAAACAATGGCGGTTGCGAATTTCAATACCGATCGTTAAAAGCAGGTGAAATGAAAGCAATTTATCCGAATCCGATGACTGCAGGCAATCAGTTTAATGTTGCATTTCCCAATACATGGATTCGACTTATACGACGGGGCGATGTTTTTGAATCGTACTTTAGTAGTGATAGTAAAACTTGGAGGATCTACTCATCGTTCATGTTAAAGATGCAGCGCGAATTGTTGGTTGGTCTAGCAGTAACAGCACATAATTCAACCGGTTATACATCAGCCAAGTTTGCATCGGTTCGGTTAAAAAAGTAAAAACTGAAATTGAATGGATAAAGATTATAGAGATGATTAATGATAATAAAGAGATAAAGATCCTGGATAAAAAAGCAATTGTATTCTTCATAATCTGGTTGAATTTAATTTTTACTCATTTTGATTCAGTGTTTGCTCAGAGTGCAATGATTAATGTCACCGCACGGCATTGTACGAACCTCAATGGCAGATGGCAGGTTATTATTGATCCGACGGGAATAGGTAATTGGCGGCAGGTGTGGCTGGAAAAGAAACCCGTCAAGAAAACCGATTTTTTTGAATATTCATTTGAAGGAGGGCCGCTGCTTAATGTTCCAGGAGATTTTAACACTCAAAAATCCGAGCTGATGTTTTTTGAAGGAATCGTGTGGTACAAAAAAACATTTTATTGTCATAGTAATAAAGATAAAAGATTATTTCTCTCTTTTAGTGCAGTGAACTATATTGCGGATGTTTATTTGAATGGTACCAGTATCGGCAGCCATGAAGGAGGATTTACACCTTTCCAATTCGAAATTACTGATAAGGTTAAAGAAGGAGAAAACACTGTTGTTGTCATGGTGAATAACCAACGGTTGAAAGATGGAATCCCTGGACTGAGATATGATTGGTTCAATTACGGAGGTATAACACGAGATGTCAATGTAATTGAAACAGACAATTCCTTTATTGAAGATTATTCTATCCAGTTGAAAAAACATTCAGTCGACGAAGTGTTGGGCTGGATCAAGATCAACGGAAATATTCTCTCACAAAACATCAACGTCAAGATTCCTGAGTTAGGAATTAACTATAAAACAAAATCAAATAAAAAGGGAGTAGCAGCAGTTGTTTTCTCTTCAAAGTTTAAACTCTGGTCGCCTGAAGACCCCAAACTCTACAAGGTCATTCTTCAATGTGAAACCGATACAATTGTTGATAACATTGGTTTTAGAAGTATCGAAACAAAGGGAGCAAAAATACTATTAAACGGCAATCCTCTGTTCTTAAAGGGGATTAACATTCATGAAGAAAATCCTCTTAAGGCAGCAAGAGCTTTTTTAGAATCTGATGCTTTGGTATTGTTGACATGGGCAAAAGAATTAGGATGCAACTTTGTACGTTTGGCTCATTATCCTCACAACGAGTACATGGTACGACTGGCTGAGAAAATGGGGATTATGGTGTGGGATGAAATACCTGTTTATCAACACATTGAGTTTTCGACTCCTGGAGTTACCGATAAAATTAATTTAATGATGAGAGAAATGATTCGAAGGGATAGGAACCGCTGCGGAGTTGTTATTTGGAGTATATCAAATGAAACTTACGATTCAACACCTAATCGCACCAAGGCTCTCATTGACCTTTTTCACCAATGCAGGCTTCTGGATTCAACCCGGCTCATCACATCAGCAATTTGTTCTCAGGGATATGATAACAATACATTTAATGTTTGGGATCCGCTTTATCCTTATTTCGATATCATGTCAATCAATGAATACTTAGGCTGGTATTCACCCTGGCAGGGGCGCCCTCGAGATGTAAAATGGAAATTAATTTGCAGCGATAAACCCATTATTATTTCGGAATTTGGCGGTGAAGCTCTCTACGGAAGTAATTCTGGACCAAAAGATGAGGCCGCTTCTTGGAGTGAAGAATATCAGGAACAAATATATAAAGACCAGGTGGAGATGTTGAGCGCCGTTCCAAATCTCTGTGGAGTTTGCCCGTGGCTATTGGCAGATTATCACTCGTTGGGGCGTATGCACCCGGTATATCAGCAAGGATGGAATCGCAAAGGGTTAATCTCTGATAGAGGGGAAAAAAAGAAGGCCTGGTCTATCCTTAAAACCTATTATGATGGTATCAAAAACCATTACTGATTCGAGCCAAAAGGTAATAAAATAATTTAAAGGAGAGATAGATAATGACTCTTGGTAATTCTTCTGCTCGAAGCATAATTGCATATGCATTGGCAGCAATGCTGTTGGTTATAACACAATCATTATTTGCTTCGGGGTCCGGTTCTATAAAAGGAGTTGTCT
>Ga0182011_10002378_pt1 | contig 15902 bp, 12 predicted proteins | sample 711E1DmetaG_FD_120481 | JGI IMG/M metagenome (GOLD analysis project Ga0182011, IMG submission 120481) | Permafrost microbial communities from Stordalen Mire, Sweden - 711E1D metaG | ecosystem: Environmental > Terrestrial > Soil > Wetlands > Permafrost | place: Sweden: Stordalen | collected... | reverse complement strand
GCGCAGCGGAATGCTGTCGAACAGCTGCTTCATATCGAGGATCGAATCGATGGCCACGCCGGCCTTGCCGACATCGCCCACCACCCGCGGATGGTCGGAGTCGTAGCCCCGATGCGTGGCGAGATCGAACGCCACCGACAAACCCATCTGGCCCGCCGCAAGATTGCGCCGGTAGAAGGCATTGCTCTCGGAGGCCGTCGAGAATCCGGCATACTGGCGCACCGTCCACGGACGCGCGACATACATCGTCGGATAGGGTCCACGGAGGAAGGGCGGGAACCCCGGCATTGAATCGAGCGGCTGCGCGACCGCGCCGATATCCGACGCGGTGCAGATCGGCGGCACAGCGATTTGCTCGCTGGTCATCCATGACGCCGCGACCGGGGCGCCGGGGACTGGCGCCGGAAGCGTCGTCGGTTCATCGAAGGAGATCTGGGGAAAATCCGGAAAGGCTTTCATGAAAGGACACCGGCAAGGCGTTGCAGCTGGGAAAGGGTGGTGCGGAGGTTGGTACGGATATGGATGAAATCGTCGAAACCCGCGGCGCGGAATTCGGCTTCGCGTTCTCCAGGTTGTCCGGCCAGGACGACGGCCAGACCCGGCTTGGCGGTCTTGATCCGACGGGCAAAGACTGGCGCGAGTTCCGGATAAGTCTCGTCGGTGGAGCAAAGCACGGCGACCGCCGCACCCGACGCGAGGGCGGCCTCGGCGGCCTCTTCCGCCGTCGTGAAGCTCTTTTTTCCATCAATCTCAAAGCCTCCAACCGCAAAAAAACCGCTGGCGAAATCGGCGCGGGCTTTGTGCTGCTTCGCCGGACCAATCTTGGCGAGGAAAACTTTGGCGCGCTTGCCCGTGCGCGTACGGAAATCGTCGCCGGCGCGGCGCACCGCTTCAAATCCCTCTGCTCCGCGAGACGGCTTAAGCGCGGCCACGGTCGGGCCGGAGTCGCGTTTCTGCGTCCACGCGATGCGCAGGGTCGGCAGCGTGGTCCGCTTGACCGCGGCGGCGACCAACGCGGAGAAACTCTTGATCGGCTTGGGCACCGACTTGCGTTTGGATCCGGCGGCCAGGTCGCTCTTTGGCTCCGGCTGCGACTCCTCCCGCAGGTTGGGCTGGACCGTAGTGCCAAGGATCGGACGCCGGCGGGTGTCGGCGAGCGCTTGTTTCTCCGCCGCCGCCTTGGCCACAAGTTGCTGGGGATAGCCCGCCAGCACCGCCTTGGCCATACCGCCCTGCTTCTCGATTTCCTGGAAGAGCCCCCAAGCGCGGCGCGCCAGTTGGTCGGTTAGCACTTCAACATACCAGGAGCCGCCAGCCGGATCGATTTGATGCTCGAAACAGAATTCTTCGGCCAGGATGTCGTGAAGATTGCGCGACATGCGCTCTCCCAATTCCGTCGGTCCGCCCGCCAGCTCGTCGAACGGTTGGAGGGTGATCGCGTCGGCCCCGCCCAGCACCGCGGACAGCGCCTGCGTGGTAATCCGGAGCAGATTCACATGGGGATCGTACACCGTCTTGTCCCAGGTGGCGCTGCGGGCGGCAACGAACACCTTCTGGGCTTCGGCGTCAGCACCGAAAGCGTGCGCCAGTTTGCTCCAGAGCACGCGGGCCGCCCGCAATTTCGCGGCCTCCATGAACAAATCGACGCCGACCGCGAACTCGATCTGCGTGCGAGCGGCGACCTGAGCCGGCGAGATGCCGCGGTCGAGCAGCTGTCGCCAATATTCAGCGCCCGTCGCCATGGCGAAGGCCAGCTCCTGAACGCTATTCGCCCCGGACTCGTGCCAGATCTGCGCGCCAATCCCCACCGTGCGGGCAGGCAAGCCGGCCGTGTCGGCCTCCCGGATGCCTTCCGCCAGATCATCGAAGCAGGCCGGCAGTGACAGCGGGAGCGAACCATGACTGAGCAGCCAGCCCAGCGGGTCGGCCGGGATCACCGCGGTCGCGTCGTGCTTCGCGGCAGCGATGGCCATCGCCAGCGACGGTAAAGGAGAAAACTCGTAAATCGTCGCTTCCGTCCGGGCCTCCCAACGCACCTTTGGCTCACCGGGCAGTCGCGTACCGCGCACAAAAGGCGGTTGACCAGGCGCATTGGCCGCGCAGGTCGCCGGCGCGTCCTCCCGGCGATAAAGTGGCAGCACATCAATCCCTTCCGGGGTCCGGGTAACGAGCTTCTTCTCGATCGGAACTCCCTTGAGCTCGAGTTCAACGGCAGATCTCCAATCTGCATAAGTCGCTGATTTATAAGATGGAATTGACTCTTCTGGTTGAGCCGAAGTTGTCATGAGTAGAATGGATCACAAATGGCGGTTGCCCACCATGAGGGCTCTGCATCAGACTCTGAAATCGACTTGGCAACGCTGAACCGACGAAAGACCAAGCGATGAGAGTAGTTTGCCAAAATATGCGCAGAGCTAATCCAGAGCCTTCGGCATACTGGGTCGCTGTAGAGCTATACCTATAAGAAATGATTAACCACATCGATCACCTTGGCATCGCGGTTCGCTCGCTCGACGAGACCGTGCCGGTTTACGAAAAAGCGCTCGGGTTGCGCTGTGAACACCGCGAGGAGGTTGCCTCCCAAAAGGTACGGACGGCATTCTTTGATGTCGGAGGCGTTCATCTGGAACTGCTCGAGCCGACGTCGCCGGAAAGCCCGATTGCCAAATTCCTGGCCGACCGCGGCGAGGGGATCCATCACATCGCCTTTCGCACTGATGACATCACCGCCCAACTTGCCCAGGCTGCCGGCGCCGGCGTGCGCCTGATCCATGAAAAACCCTTCGACGGAGCGGCGGGGAAGCTCGTTGCCTTCCTGCACCCAAAATCGACCCACGGCGTGCTGACCGAGTTGTGCGCCAACAAGCCAGCCTGAACCTGCCGACGTCATCAAGGCGCGGCCTCAACGCCGGCGTCCTGCCTTCCGGAGAATCTTATCATGCCCATATCCAAAGCATTGCTCACCATTCTCGAGCAGAAACGCCGTGCCGCCTATGCAGCGGGCGGCGAGGAAAAACTTGCCGAACGCCGCAAGAAAGGCCTCCTCACGGCGCGCGACCGGCTCGCCGCGCTTTTCGAAGAGAATACGTTCATGGAGTCGGGCCTGCACGCCCAGCATGACTGCCATAACTTCGGCATGGAAGGAAAGTCCATGCCCGGCGACGGCGTGATCACCGGCGTTGGCTACGTCGACGGCCGGCCGGTCGCAGCCTTCAGCCAGGACTTCACCGTCGGCGGCGGCGCCTTGGGGCGCATTCATGCCAAGAAGATGTGTGACATTATGGATTACGCGCAAAAGGCCGGCATTCCGTTGATCGGCATCAACGATTCGGGCGGCGCCCGGATCCAAGAAGGCGACGATTCGCTTTCCGGCTACGGCCAGGTGTTCTTCCGCAACGTGGAGCTCTCCGGTCTGGTACCGCAAATCTCCATTATTGCCGGCCCATGCGCCGGCGGAGCGGCGTACTCCCCGGCCTTGACCGACTTTCTCATCATGACCCGGAAGAACGCCAACATGTTTATCTGTGGGCCGGAGGTCATCAAGGCGGCCACCGGGCAGACCGCCACGATGGAGGAGATTGGCAGCGCCAGCGCCAACGCTTCCGTGAGCGGCAATGTGCATTTCATCGCCGAGGACGACACCCAGGCGCTGCAAATCGCCCGCAAACTCCTCTCCTTTCTGCCGCCCAACAACGTGGTTGATCCGCCGCATCGCCCCACCCCGGCCGTGGACATGTCACCCGATCCGGCGATCAACGAGCTGATTCCCAGCGATCCCAAGGCGCCGTTCGACGTCCACGACGTCATCGCGCGACTCGTCGATGGCAGTGATTTTCTCGAAGTGCACCGCGACTTTGCGCGGAACATCGTGGTCGGCTTCGGCCGGGTGCAGGGAATCGTGGCTGGATTTGTCGCCAACAATCCCGCGCAAAAGGCCGGCACGCTCGACATCGACTCATCCGACAAGGCCGCCCGGTTTATTCGTTTCTGCAATGTGTTCAACATCCCGATTGTCACCCTCGTGGACGTTCCGGGATTTCTGCCGGGCGTCGCCCAGGAGCGGGGTGGCATCATCCGCCATGGCGCGAAGATGCTGTTTGCGTATGCCGCGTCCACCGTGCCGAAGCTGACGTTCATCCTCCGCAAAGCATACGGCGGAGCCTATCTCGCCATGTGCAGCCGCGACATGGGCGCGGACGCCGTGTATGCCTGGCCGACCGCTGAGATTGCGGTCATGGGTGCCGAGGGCGCCGTGAAGATTCTTTTCAAACGCGAGATCAGTTCGGCCAGCGACCCCAAGGCCAAGGAAAAGGAGCTGGCTGCCGAATACCGCGAGAAGTTTGCCTCGCCTTACGAGGCCGCGAGCAAGGGGATGATCACCGACGTCATCGAACCGGCGCAGACGCGCGCGATCCTGTCCATGGTATTGCGCAATACGCTGTCCAAGCGCGAAACCCGGCCGCCAAAGAAGCACGGCAACATCCCGCTGTGATCCACTGCGCGGTTGCCCAGACCGGCGAGAAATCCTCCTCCCCTACCCGAATTACCAACGCGGGAACTGTCTCCGCGTGCCTCCAATTATCATGAAAAGACTGAAAGTCACGGTTGATGGCAAAGCATACGACGTGAGCGTCGAAGTGATCGATGAGATCTCCGGCGCCGCGCTTTCCGCGCCGCCAGCCTCGCTTCCCTTAACGTCCGTTCCGGCGGTTGCCCCAGCTCCGATCGTGGCCTCGATCGCCGCCATTGCTCCCAAGCCCCAAGCTTCCGGCTCTGGGGACGTGATCAGCCCGCTGGCCGGCAAACTCGTCTCAGTCGAGGTCAAGGTGGGCCAGGAGGTTCAGGAAGGCGCCCAGGTTGCCACCGTCGAGGCGATGAAAATGAACACCTACATCTATGCGCCGAAAGCCGGCAAGATTGCGTCGGTGCAGGTCAACCCCGGTGACGCCGTGGACGAGGGCTCAGTGATCCTGCGCATCGCGTAAGTCTTTCATCATGGCGACGTCACTCGATCTGCTCAACCGTCTCCATCGCTCGTGAGAACCGTCTTCACCCATTCTGCAGTTCTGGGCGGCATTGCCATCCTCTCGATGTTCGTTGCCACCCTGCCTGCGGCGTCCTACAAGACTGCCAAACATTTTCCGGGCAAATAGCCGCCCGGCGCGCCCACCTTCTCATGCTTCAATCCACTTTTTTCGATCTGCTTCAGAGCATCACGACGCTCGTCCTGGTCGGTCTGCTGGTCTATCTCTGGCTGGCGGTGCAGCGGCTGCATCGGACGGTGCAACGCCTCGAAGAACACCTCGGTTCGACGCCACCCCCGCCCGCTGCTCCGGCGCCGGCGCCGGTCAGCCGCAAACCTGCCGAAGCTGAAGGGATGGATGTAGGAGTTCTCGCTGCCATCGCTGCCGCTGTTGCCGTGGTCGTCCGGCAGCCGCACCGGATCATCGCCATCCAGCCCGATAACAGTGCCCAGCGCGCCTGGTCGGCCGAAGGTCGTCGGGAGCTTTATCACTCTCACAGGATCCGCTAGCCGGATTGTTCCATGCCGCCCGAATCCGTCATCACCCAAGAACCCGATCTTCGTGCCGTTGACGGCTGGATGCTCCATGAATTCGCGGAGGTGACTTCAACCAATTCACTCGCCGCGCATCTGCCGCCGTGGACGGCGGTGCGGGCGGGTGTGCAGACGGCGGGCCGCGGGCGCACGAACCGGCAGTGGATCTCCGATGAGGAGGGATTGTGGCTTTCCGCGGTTGTGCCCACGCCCGGCGACATCGCCGCGTGGTCGCTTCTTCCCCTGGCTGCCGGTTGGGCGGTGCTGAGTGTCGTGCGCGGCCTCGGTCTCCCGGACGCGCGGTTGCGGTGGCCCAACGACATTCTCGTGGGGCGACGGAAGCTGGCGGGAATCCTCGTCGACCGGTTTTCGCCGGAGGTCGCGGTGGTCGGCATCGGCCTGAACGTCGCCAATCACCCGGAAGAGACCGACCCAGAGCTGACGGGCGAGGTCACGTGCCTCGCCGATCTGCTGCCGCACCCTCCGCTGTTCCACGCATTGATCGTGCAGTTGCTGGCCGCACTGACGGGCGAACACCACCGGCTGGAGTCTGGCAACGCCGGCGGATTATGCCGCGATCTCAATGGCGCATGGTGTCACCGCCAGGTGCAGGTCACCCTGGCTGGTGGACGCGGCGCCATCAACGGGCACTTGGACGGAATCGACCCGTCCGGAGCGCTGCTCGTGCGTGACGCCGCCGGCGAGATGCGCGTGTTGCCGGCGCACCGCGTCGAACGGCTGCGCGAAGTCTTTCCCATCTGAGTCATCCCATGACAACCCCAACCGACCCATCATTTCCCCGCACCAGCTTCCCGGTGCTGACCCCTGACGAAGCCGCGGCGCTCATCACCCACGGCCAGACGATCGGATTCAGCGGCTTCACTGCCGCCGGTGCCGCCAAGGTCACGCCCAAGGCGCTGGCGGCCCGCGCGCGCGCGGAACACGCGGCCGGCCGGCCCTTCAAGGTCGCGGTCGTCACGGGAGCTTCCACTGGCGATTCCCTCGACGGCGAACTGGCCCGGGCTGACGCCATTTCCTGGCGCACACCATACCAGAGCAACAAGTCGCTGCGGGAGAGCATCAATGCCGGCAAGACCCGCTTTTTCGACATGCACCTTTCCCACTTGGCCCAGCAGGTGCGCTGCGGATTCCTCGGTCAGTTCGACTGGGCGGTGGTCGAGGCCTGCGGTGTCACGCCCGACGGGCAGATCGCGCTCACGACCTCGGTCGGAGCTTCGCCCACGTTCCTTCGCTGCGCCAAGAAAGTCATCATCGAGCTGAACCACTTCCATTCGCCGCGTCTGCTCGGGTTTCATGACATCTACGAGCCGTTGGATCCGCCACGGCGCCAGCCGATTCCGATCTTGCGCCCGTCCGACCGCATCGGCCAGCCCGTGGTCAAGATCGATCCCGCGAAGATCGCCGGGGTGGTCGAGAGCAACCTGCCCGACGAAGTGAGCGGTTTCGATCCGGCCGACGCGGTCACCAACCGCATCGGCCAGAATGTGGCCGAGTTCCTCGCCAATGAGATTACCTCCGGCCGCGTGCCGCGCGAATTCCTGCCGCTCCAGTCCGGCGTGGGCAACATCGCCAACGCCGTCCTCGGCGCGCTTGGTGCCAACCCGGACATTCCGACCTTCGAAATGTATTCCGAGGTCATTCAGGACTCGGTGATCGACCTGATCAGCGCCGGGAAGATCCGCTTCGCCACCGGCACGTCGTTGACCGTCGGCAAGGAGAAGCTCACGGCCTTTTACGACAACCTCGAGTTCTTCCGTCCCCGCATTCTGCTCCGCCCGCAGGAGATCACCAACAATCCCGAGGTAATCCGCCGCCTCGGAATCATCACCGTCAACACCGCCATCGAAGTCGACCTGTTCGGCAATGTGAACTCGACCCATGTCATGGGCTGCAGCCTCATGAATGGCATCGGCGGCTCCGGCGATTTCACCCGCAACGCCTACATCTCGATCTTCACCTGCCCGTCCTCCGCCAAGGGCGGCAAGATCAGCACGATTGTGCCATTGGTCAGCCATGCGGATCACAGCGAACATTCCGTCCAGATTGTCGTGACCGAACAAGGCGTGGCCGACCTGCGCGGCAAGGATCCTAACGAGCGGGCGAAGTTGATCATCGACCACTGCGCCCATCCCGACTACCGCGACAGCCTCCACCACTATTTCGAAATGGCCAAGGGCGGCCACACCCCGCAAACCTTGTCCACCGTCTTCCGGATGCATGAACGGTACATGCAAAAGGGCGACATGCGCGGCATCGACTGGTCCACCTAATTCGGCTTTCCTTCTCCGTTTTCCACCAACTCCCACCATCATGAAAATCCATCTGTATCTTTCGCTCAATCCCGAGGCCCTCATCGCTTCTCACCTCCCTCCGGAAGAATTCGGCGCGTACCTGGCGGTCGGCACCCAGAAGTTTTCGCGCGGGCAGGCCATGTTCTTCGACGTCGATCCAGCGATCCAGAGCGATTATCCGCCCTTCCAGGAGATTGCGGCCCGCTGTTTGCCTCATCTTGACGGATCGCCGCGCCGCTCGACCTATCTGGCGATCTATCGGGTGCTGGAGCATGTGCCCGTCGCCGCCTTGGGTCGGCTTTATCTCGCCACCCATGACGGTCGGGTGCTCGGGCTGACCGCGGCGCCGCGCGTGCCCACGGTGGACCGCTGCTTCCACCTCTACCAGGAATTCTGTCCGGTGACGCCGCGCGTCGTCAGCACGCTTGACCCCGCCGAATTCTGCTCCCGGCTGACCGACAACAGCCAGCCGGTCAGCGTTCCGCGGATCGTCTTTGCCGAGCTCACCCTCGGCAAACTGGCGACGGAGCTCGAATCGTCGGATGTCGGCAATCTGCCATATCCCGGCCTGCAGCATCTGCGCGAATGCCTGCGCGAGCTCAACCGCAAGCCCGGAAAGCCGACCAAGGTCACGGTCCGCAATGTCCGGGACGATGTGCTCTACCGCACGATTCAGGGCGGCTTCTACGCCGGCCAGGCACGTGAAATGAAGTTCTACCCGATGCCCGCCCCGGCCGAACTGGATTCGGCACATCACGAATGGTGGCACTCCGCCCAGGCCTCCTACGGAAGCTGAACCGGGCCCTGACATCCTTTTTCTCCAACCGTTACGACATATCACCCATGCTCACGACCCTCACCCACTGGCTGCGGCACCGCCGCACCAATACAATTTATCTGGCCGCGATGGCGGTCCTGTTCGGGGGCGCGTTTTTTGCGCGACCCCTCTTCGGGCAGACCCCGGGACCGGAGGAGCCCGCCACTGCGTCAGGCGGCGAGCACGCCTTCAGGTTCTTCGCCCTGTTCACCGATCCGAAGTACACCCAGCTCGAACTCGTCGCGCTATTCGTGGTGCTCGGCATCGCCATCGCCGGTCTGGTCTATGCACTGATGCTCGCCAGGCAGGTTAAGGCGGCGGATCAGGGCACGAAGCGCATGCAGGACATCGCGGCCGCCGTCCGTGAAGGCGCCGACGCCTACCTGGCAGCGCAATTCCGCAAGATCGGACCGCTCATCCTCATCATCACCGTCGTCCTCTACTTCACGACGCAGAGCGATCTGGGGGCCTTTAAATTCGGCCGGGCCGGCGCGTTCGCCGTCGGCGCCGTGTTCAGCTGGCTGGTCGGTTTTGTCGGGATGCGGCTGGCCACTACCGGCAACCTCCGCGTGGCTGCAGCCGCCCGCCACTCCTATGGCGAGGCCATGCAGCTCGGCTACCGCACTGGCACCGTCACCGGCATGCTCACCGACGGCCTCGGCCTGCTCGGCGGCACGTTGATCTTCATTGCCTACGGCGAGCAAGCCTACGAGGCCCTGCTGGGCTTCGGCTTCGGCGGCACCCTCCTCGCCCTCTTCATGCGCGTGGGCGGCGGCATCTACACCAAGGCCGCCGACGTCGGCGCCGACTTGGTTGGCAAGATCGAGAAGAACATTCCTGAAGATGATCCGCGCAACGCCGCGACCATCGCGGACAACGTGGGCGACAATGTGGGCGACTGCGCCGGTATGGCCGCCGACATCTTCGAGAGTTACGAGGTCACGATCGTGGCCGCCATGATTCTCGGTCTTGCGACCTTCGGCCACAAGGGCGTCATCTTCCCGCTGCTCGTCCGCGGCATCGGCGTGCTCGGCTCCATCATCTCGACCTATACAGTCAAAGCGGGCCCGAACGACACCTCCGACACCGCGTTGAAGAGCGTGCACAATGGCTTTTGGATCGGCTCGATCATCTCCGTCGTCGGCTTCTTCGTCCTCGGGTTCTCCTATCTGCGCTTCGCTCCCGCCACGAACCTCCTCAGCATGGCCGGCCTGAGCCCGGATCAACAGGCCAAGCTGGCGGTCGACTTTCCCAACACCATTCCCGCCAATCTGCCGGTTTGGGCCAACTTTGGCATCGCGGGCCTGGACATGCGCCCGGCCCTGGCCTGCCTGATCGGCGTCATTCTCGCCATTGCACTGAACAAGGTGACCAGCTACTACACCCACACCACGCACGCCCCGGTGAAGAGCCTCGCCAAGGCCTGCCAGACGGGGCATGCCACCAACATCATCCAGGGCATCGCGGTCGGCTATGAGAGCACCGTCGCCATGGTGGTCGTCATCGCGACCGCCATCCTCCTCTCCTACCTCTGCTACTCCGGAACCCCGCCGCTGTTCATCGCCTACGGCGTTGCCATGACTGGCATCGGCATGCTCACGCTCACCGGCAACACCATCTCGATGGATGTGTTTGGCCCCGTGGCCGACAACGCCAATGGCATCGGAGAAATGGGTTACGACGCCGAAGCGATGGAGCAGGAGCAGGAGGGCAGCTACAAACGCGCCCGCCAAATCCTCGCCGACCTCGACGCCGTGGGCAATACCACCAAGGCCGAGACCAAGGGCATCGCGATCGGCTCCGCCGTCATCGCCGCCGTCTCGCTCTTCGCCTCGTTCATCGCGGTTATCGCCGTGGGTAGCGAGGACAAGATCAGCACGATGAAGACCAGCGAATATCTCGAGCAGGCCGGCAAGCTTACGGTCGCCCACCCGATGGTGTTCATCGGCTTCCTGATCGGTGGCGCCGTGCCGTTCCTCTTCAGCTCGATGTTGATCCGCGCGGTTGGCCGCGCCGCCTTCCTGATCGTTAAGGAGTGCCGCGATCAGTTCCGCGACGCCGAAATCTGGAGCGGCAAGAAAAAGCCCAATTACGGCCGCGTTGTCGACATTTGCACGTCCACCGCCCAGAAGGAGCTCATCGGGCCCGGATTCCTCGCGATCCTCACACCTCTCGCGGTCGGCTTCCTGCTCGGCACGCAAGCCCTCGGAGGCTTCCTCGCCGGCATGATCCTCACCGGCCAGCTCCTCGCCGTGTTCATGGCGAACGCCGGCGGCGCGTGGGACAACGCCAAGAAGCTCATCGAGGACGGCAACTACGGCGGCAAGGGCTCCGAAGCCCACAAGGCGGCGGTCACCGGCGACACCGTGGGCGATCCGCTCAAGGACACCGCCGGCCCGGCCATCAACCCGCTCATCAAGGTGATGAACATGGTCAGCCTCCTCGCGCTCGGCCTGGTCATCAAATACAACGTCATCAACGGCACGGCCAGCCGCGTCGTCGGCGTGCTGGTCGCGCTCCTCTGCGCCGTGGCCATCGGTTGGTCGATCTGGCAGAGCAAGCGTGAGTCCAAGGAACTGCAGGAGATGGAGAAGCAGTTCGAACAATAATCCTGACGTCAGTCTTCCCTCGTTCTCATCCGAAGGCGCCCCATCGCGGGGCGCCTTCTTTTTTTCGAAGACAATCGGTCGGAGTCTGAGCCAAGAGCAGTAGGAAGGTCGATTGCGACTGATGATCGCCCGCAAGCGGGCTTCCTACACCCGCAAACCAATCGGTTCGCGAGCGCACGAGGAGAATTGCCGGCAATTGCATGATCCCGAGTCCTCCGGGCGGCCAACCCGCGCGTGGAAGCGAGGCAAGGTGGGCCGCCGCCTGTCCCAAGCGGTGTTGGCGCGTTGGGGACAACGCGCGCCACCCTCTCGGGGTCAACTTGAAGGCAGACCGGTCCCACCCGGCGGATTCTTCCCTCCCTGCTGGTAGGCGCGTTGGAGATGGGTGGGGCCGGCCATCGGGGCGGCCGGCGGAGGCCGCGGTGACAGGCTATGCCGGAGGAGCAACTGCTCATTCTCGCGATCGAGATGGAGGAATTGCAGAATGCGCGCCTTGGCCTGTTCGCCGGCCGCTTGATCGTCGGCTGGAATCGGCTGGTCGCGCGGCACGGCGCGCAAAGCGACCAGCGATTCATCCAGTCGCGCCAGAAGTTGCTGCTTGCGTTCGATCAACTCGGCTGAGGGCAGCCGCCCTTGCTCCTTGAGAAACCGATTCTCCTCCAGCGCGAGTTGATACAATTCATCGCACAACTTGCGATGGTTTTGCAGGGGATTCTGATGGGTCATGGGCGGTGGAGGGAACGGCGTGGAAAAGGAGGGCGGTCTGAAGGTCGAGTTTCTCCATCCAGGAGAGTTGTTGCAGACGCCATGAAGCCATGCGGGCGACATCGTCCAATTGATCCTTGGCGGGCAGCGCCGCACGGGTGTCGGCCACCTTCTGGTAGTCCTCCCGCGCCCGGTCGTATTGCCGGAGGCGTTCATAGCAGAGTCCGGACTGGTACAGGGCGGGAAGCTGCCACGACGGCTCCTTCCCGGAGAGCGCGGCGAGCGCTTCATAGATGACCAACGCGCTCCAATAATTACCCTGGTTGTAGAACCCGTTGGCGATCTGGCTGCCGGTGCGTCGCTGCCAGTAAGCCCACCGCCGCGGGTCGACCGACTGGTGGGCTTTCTCGGCTTTCAGCAAGGCAAGGACGGTGTCAAACGCCTCCTGGTCGTGGCCCAACCGCTGCAACGACACGGAGAGCAGGTAGCGGGCTTCGGGTCCATTCTCATCGTCAGGATTCTGATCGATAAACATCCGCAAGGCTTCCACCGCCTTTGCGTCGTCTTTGGCCAGGACCAGCGCATAGGCGGATTTGAACTGCGTCCGGTCTCGGTCCGCCGGGGCCAGATCCAGCAACTGGAGCCGCGAGAAATACTTGCTGGCTTCCGCGAAATCACCTTCCTGAAAATACGTCTCGGCGATCTCCAACTGGGCCGTTTTCGCGAGGGTCCGGTATTCTTCAAAACCCTCGGCCGGCAGCTTCATGGTGGAGTTGATGACGCTGTAAAAACTGGAAAGGGCGAGACGAAAAGTGCCCAGAGACCGCAGCGCCCGGCCAAGATCGAGATAGACCATCGGCACCGCCGCGTCGTCCGGAAAGGACTGCACGTACTTCTCGTAACACGCCACCGCACGGGTTGTCGCCCCCTCTAGTCGATACACCTTGGCAAGTGCCAGCAACGAGGTCTGCTGATCCTTCTCCCGCGCCTGAGCATGTCGCAGAATCTGCTGATAAACCACTTCGGCCGCCGGGTACTCCTTGCGATCAACGTAGGTGGCACCCAGATTGAATAAACTCTGGATCTCGTGCGGCGTCTCGGACACCGGCGCTGGGACAGCAGCAGACGCAGGCTGTGCCCCAACAGCGGCCGGCGGGATGACCGCGGAAGCGGCGGCGACCGGACTTCCCGGTTCGCCACGCAAGGCCGTTCCCCATCCGGCCAGCACCAGGCCCGCGGCAGGCAGCATTCTGATCCAAGGCAAAAAACGAAACGGCATCGTCATAAGATTCATCGCTCGCGATAGACGGCGGAACTCACCGGCAATCGGGTAGACTCAGGCGAAGTCGGGCCTGGTGCCACGATGATCGTGGTGCCGCCAGAATTCGGAAACTGGAAGAACGGAAGAATCTCCTCCGGCCGAACTTCGTGTTGAGTGTCATCAGGCAAAAGAGCCGGCGTTTCCTTTTTCCCTGGGGCCTTCACCGGCGCCGTCGGGTTGGCCTCGGCCGGCGTGGTTTGACGTTGATCCGCCCCGGTACCGTCGGAACCACGAGACGGCGCCACATACCTCGCGGAAGCAGCGTTGGATGCGGCAATATCTTCCATCACCGCTGGCAGGGGTGGTGCTGTCGGCGCAGGGCGCGTCGACAAATCCGGCGGCGGGTTCTGCGCGAACCGCAACGGTGGCGGTGCGATCACCCGCAGGTAAGGCGAAGATCCATCGTTCTCCGGGCGAGGGCGGGTCGACTGCGGCAGCAGCGGGCCTGCCCGCAGCAGCGGCGGACCTGCCCGTGGCGTAGCTTCTGATCCCAACACCAGCACCACCAGGAAGACAGAGCCGCGCAGAAACCTGGCCGCGCCACCGGGCCAGGGGAATGTGTCGCGCATCTTCATACAAATAGCGTTCCTTAAGCAAGGATCGCTCGAGTTCGCCCGGTAGGAGATATCGGCACCGCCTCCCCTTCCTGAAGCGCCTCTCGCATGCGGAAAACCCCCAGAGTCGGTCAAAAAAATCGGATTAACCTGGATTCTGCGGCGCATCCGTAGGGGCGCGAGCTTGTCGCGCCCTCCGGAATGGGCGCAGTCCCTCGACCAGCTCGGGACCCTAAGCTCGTCGAATGGGCAAGCCTGCGCCCCTACGGTCCTTTCCAGGCTTCCCGAACAGCCCCTAGGAGTCATGGTGTCGTAGGCACAAGGACCCGGCGGATGCGCTGCCCGATGTCCTCAAGCCGGAATGGTTTGTCGAGGAATTCCGTCTGCCCGAGTTTGGTGAATTCCGCCTTGGCTTCGACGCTCAGATTCCCACTGATGACAATCACCTTGGCAGTCGGACGGGTCTTGAGCACCGTTTTATACACCTCGATGCCATCGATCCCAGGCATGTTAAAGTCGAGGAGGATCACATCGATCGGCGTAGGGCTTGATACCAGCAATTCCGCCGCGGCCAAACCGTCGGCAACCGCCTGCACTTGGTAGCCTTTTTGCTTGAGGATCAGGGAAAGCAGTCCGCGCAGACTTTGCTCATCCTCGACCACCAGGACGGACTCAGTTCCGGCGGGAAATTCGCCAAACGTCGTGGTCACCGCCGGCATGCCCGCCTTGGCTGAAGTCAGCGGGAGATACACGCTGAATGTGCTGCCGTGCCCAGGCTTGCTCTTCACTTCGATGAATCCGAAGTGGTTCAAAATAATGCCATAAACCACCGCCAGGCCCAGGCCCGTGCCGCCGGCATTCTGTTTGGTGGTAAAGAACGGTTCGAAAATGCGCGCCTGAACCTCCGGAGACATCCCGATGCCGGTGTCGCTCACCTCGAGACAGGCGTAGAACAACGTGGGGTCGCCGTTGAACCGCTGTAAAGTTTCTCCCGCCACGCGGCGGAGGGCGATGGACAACGCCCCGCCCGAAGGCATCGCATCGCGCGCGTTGACGCAGAGGTTCATGATCACCTGCTGCAGCTGGTTCTGATCGCCGCGCAAATCGGGCAGCGTGTCATCCAGGTCAAGATCCAGGGCGATCGTGCGCGGAAAGGTTTCTCCCAACAGCGCGGTGAGTTCGCGGACCAGCTGCGGCAGGCCGACCAGCGTGAAATGCACCTCCGTTTTGCGGCTGAAGATGAGGATCTGGCGGACCAAACCACAGGCGCGCTGGGCGGCACTGTGAACCTCACGCAGATACTTGCGCATTTTCTCATCCTGATCGCCGACCCGGCTGAGACCCAGCTCCGCGTAGCCGTGAATGATCGCAAGCATGTTGTTGAAATCGTGGGCGATGCCGCCGGCCAGGGTCCCGAGGCTCTCCATCTTCTGAGACTGCCGGAGCTGCTCTTCGAGTTTCTTGCGCTCGGTGATATCTTCACGCAAACACAGCAGATTGGTGATCTCGCCCGCCCCGTTGCGAATGGAGGACACCCGCACTGATTCCCAGACGGACTTGCCCTGGCGCAGCGGCAGACATAGTTCGCCGCTCCACTCACCATTGTCGCGCAACGTTTGCCAGAAACGCTGATAGGCGTCGTCGTCCGCGTGGCCGGTGCGCAAAGGATCCAGATTGCGGTCCAGGATATCCTCCATCGAATGGCCGTTGGATTCGGTAAATTTGCGGTTCACGTACTGGACCCGACCCTGCGGATCGGCAATGAGAATCGTCACGGGCGACTGCTCGACGGCGCAGGACAGCCGGAGGAACTGCTCCTCGGCCAGGCGCCGTTTTGTCACGTCGCTTCCCGTCGCCTTCAGCGCGCCCACCTCCCCGTCAGCGCCGTGCTGAGCGCTCAGATCCCAGGCGATCCAGCGCCACCCTTGGGGCGTGCGCCAGCGGTGTTCAAGCGTTCGTCGATGCGGCGGGTGGTGGAGCGATTCGAGCGCGGCGGCCCATGCCTCGGCATCGTCCGGATGCAGGAG
>Ga0182011_10002377_pt1 | contig 15903 bp, 12 predicted proteins | sample 711E1DmetaG_FD_120481 | JGI IMG/M metagenome (GOLD analysis project Ga0182011, IMG submission 120481) | Permafrost microbial communities from Stordalen Mire, Sweden - 711E1D metaG | ecosystem: Environmental > Terrestrial > Soil > Wetlands > Permafrost | place: Sweden: Stordalen | collected... | reverse complement strand
GAGCGTCACGCCATTCGAGAAAATGATTCTCCCTCAACTGCTTTCGGATTTCGAGATGTCAGACCCGCAACCCGTCGACGGAAAACAACTGATGCTCAACGTTTCTTAATGGGACAGCAGTGACAGGAAATAATGAAATGACCGTCGCCGTCGCCCCTCCGCCGCAGGCTCCGATTTGTGAAAAGGAGACTTTCTCCTTGCCCGATCAAATGCGCCGGGGGATCTTCCTTTGCCTGTCTGGGCAAACCATCGCGCGGATTCTGAATTTCGCCTTCATGGTGATCCTGGCGCGTTTGTTGACCCCCCGGGACTATGGGTTGTTCAACTTGGCCAGCACCGTCGTCGGGTTGGCTGTGGCCTTCGGCGATTGGGGATTAGGTTCGGCCTTCATCCATCGTCAGGATGATCTAAAAGAAAACGCATCGGCGGCCTACTCTTTAAACCTTCTCATCACGCTGGCTGGGAGCGTTCTCTTAGTCATCGCCGCGCCGGCCGTGGCGGTTTTTTACAAGGAGCCCGCCGCAAAAAGTCTTCTATGGATCCTTTCTCTTGGATTTTTCCTTCGAGGAGCCACGTTCATTCACGAGGCCTCCATTCGGAAATCAATGCGCTATGGCCGGTGGCAGACGGTGCTCTTGACCTCGACGATCTTGTATGGGGCCGTCGCCATCATTGCCGCGCGTCGCGGAACGGGTCCTTGGAGCCTGGCATGGGCCGTTCTCGCCATGCAGGGGGGCGCCGCCGTCCTCCTGGTTCGGATGAGCGGTCTCTCTCTCTCGTTTCGGATTGACCGCGCGAGGTGGAGGGAGCTTCTCTCCTATGGAAAGCACGTGCTGGCGGGTGGCTTGGTATGGGCGGCCCTCCTCCAGGCGGACAAGATCGTCGTCGGAAAATACCTCGGCGCGGCGGCCCTGGGCGCTTACGCCGTGGCCTATAACTATGGCCGGATGCCGCTGGCGCTCCTGGGGTCCGCCGTGGGAGAAGTGATGTTCTCCGGCCTCGCCCGGGTCCAAAATGACCTGGCGGAAGTTCGACGCCTATTGCTGCGTTCCGTTTCCACGCTGGCTGTCTGGGCCTTCCCGCTGGCCGCGGCCGGCCTCCTCTTGTCGAAGGATGCCGTGTCGGTTTTCCTGGGCGATCGCTGGTCCGCCGCCGCCGCCCCGCTCCGAATCTTCGCTTTCGCTTTTCCGCTCACGATTGTTGCGGCACCCTTTCCATCGCTCTATCTGGCCTTGGGACGCCCGCGTCTCAGCTTTTGGATGGGCCTCGCCGCTGCGCCGTTTTTGTTCACCGCGATATTCGCCGGTCTAGCGGGTGGGGCCGTCGGCGTCGCCACGGGCGTAGCTTTGGTAATGTTGGGAATAGCCGTCGCCCATTTCTGCGTGGCAGGCCGGATCGTCGGATTATCGGCCCCCCAATTCATTCGACCTCTCGTGTTCCCGGCCCTTTGTTCGTTCGTGGTTTTTGCATTGGCGGAAGCCACCGATCTTATTATTAAAACCGGGTTTCCGTATTTACGGCTCTTTATACAAGGCGGGATGTTCCTTGTATTCTACGGTGCCGTCGTGGGGTTGAAAGAGATAAGGCGAAACAGAATTCTCAATGTTCTTCCGGAGCCGATGACATGAACGTATTCGCGGGTGAAAGCCTTCCGGCGGCAGGGCGCCGCTTTCTAAAAATGGAGAGGGGAAGAGGCCGAGACCTTGTCTTTTTGTGTCCATTCGATTGGGATGTTCCGTTCATGAGTTTTCATCGGGAGTTATTCGAGGAATTGGCGTCGCTCGGGTGGAACGTGCTGTGGATCGGCGAGCATCTCCGGCCGAGGGCCGGAATTCTTAGGTGGTTCCTTCATGCATTTCGAGGCCGATGGGCCCGGCGAGGATCTTTGCGGTCTTTTCACCCTTGGAGCTTGTCGGTGTTGGAAAGGTTGTGGCCCTCTTGGAGACGCCATGTCATTTCCCAGGCGGCGAGGAGCGTCAAAAAACTTGGGTTTAAGAATCCAGTGGTCATGGTTTTCTCCCCGGATCGGCTGGAGACGATGTCCCGAATCCCGGCTGCCGCAACGCTTTATTGGACAGGAGACGAAGTCACTCAACCTGGTGAGCGGGAACTGCTGGAAAAAGTTGACCTCATTTTGGCGATTTCTCCGGTTTCTTATGCGGAAAAGGACCACCTCTGTCCCGGGAAAGTTCGCCGCGTTTCAACCGGGATTGACTTTGAAAGGTACCACAAGGTTCTTTCTGGGGAAGCCGTTCCCGTCGAATTGGAAAATATGAAAGGCCCCATCGTCGGTTACGCCGGCAGCCTCTATGCGAGCCGCGTTGATTTGGACCTTTTGCTCTTCTTGGCCCGCAAGCACGACGGAATGAACTTTGTGCTGGTAGGGCCTTTGGATGAAACGGCGAAGAGATTCTTTCGGGTGAATCGTGTCTCGAACCTCCATGTTTTGGGTGCCAGGGAATATGAAAGGATGCCGTACTACATCAAGAGGTTCGATGTGGGGCTGATCCCCTATCGCCTCACCCGGTTCAACCTGGGATGCAATCCCCTGAAGCTCTACGAGTATTTCGCTCTCGGAAAACCCGTCGTCAGCATGGCCCTGCCGTCCGTGGAAGAGGCGGGGGATTTGGTCAGGATCGGGCGGAACCCCGACGAGTTCAATGAACAACTCGGCCGCGCCCTGGAGGAAAAAGATGATGTTTCTCGTCGGGACGCCCGCGTTCGCTACGCCGAGGAACATGGAACGAAAAAAATTTCCCGGGACCTGGCGGGATGGGCCGAAGAAGCCGTTTCCCTGCGACGTGGACCTGCCGCCGGGGCGAGGAAGTGACTACGATGTCCGAGCCCTATGGCCCCCTGTACGCCGAAATCTGGCGCGACAGCCTTCGCATGCCGGGACACGATTCATTGTTGGAAAGTCTTGCTTCGGAAGTGGGGGGTTTCTTCGGTTTATCCTCATTGGAGGCGGCAAAAAGGATGAGGGACCATTGGGATAACCGGCGGGGGTGGATGATCGGCCGTTTTCCACCAGGTCAGTCGGCGGAAGATCTGAAGGTCTATTATTCAAACGAGCACGGAATTTACACGGGGATGTTTTGGCACTCCCTTGAGCCGGACCGCTATGCTCTCCACAGCGTTGCCGGGCTCCACCTTGTTCAGCAATTTTCCGAGGGACGGCGTGTTTTCGAATTTGGACATGGCGTCGGTTCCACCGGACTCCTGTTCGCACGGCACGGGTTTCAGGTGTCTCTAGGGGACATATCCAAGAGCTACCGGTCGTTCGCTGAGCACCGGTTCCGAAGCCGCGATTTGACCGCCTGTTTCATGGACCTGACAAAGGAGTCTCCGGAACCGGAGGCCTATGACGCGGTGGTCAGTTTCGACGTGCTCGAACACATCCCTGACCCCATTCCCGAAATCGAAAAGATGAGGGCTTGTTTGAGGCCGGGGGGATTGATGGTGCTCAATATCGCGTTCGGACGAGATCCTGAGAATCCCGAGCATGTTTTGTCGTCGCGCCTGGGGGTCCTGGACCGGATTCGTTGGATGGGGTTCGAGCGGGTGGCTACGCCGACTCTTTTGGTTTACAGGAAAAAGGAAATCGGCCGCCTGAAACGAACCGTCTATCGCGGACAGGATGTCGTTGACGCATTGGCGAGTGATTTGTGCGGACGATGGTCTCGGTTGGGACCTCTCCTTCGCCCCTATCGTTCGGTCTAGAAGGCGAATACTGAATGAGAGAAGGGGGAAAAAGGTCATGAAAGCGCTTGTAACCGGTGTGGCGGGATTCATCCGGATTTCACAAGACCGCGTTCTTCTGGCCGGTAAGAAGGTGGGGTAGGATGGGATCTGTCCCCCGGATATCGGCGATCATCGTTAATTGGAATGGTGCGGGTGATTTGGCGACGTGCCTGCCCGGCTTGAAGGAACAGTCTGTCAGGCCTTTCGAAATCATTGTCGTTGATAACGGTTCCTCCGATGCATCGAAAGCCACAGCCCAGCAGCAAGGCGTTCGTTGGCTGCCCTTGGAACGGAACCACGGATACGCTCCCGCCTTGAACCGGGGTGCGGCGGCTGCGGTGGGTAATGTACTGTTATTCCTTAACAACGATATGCGATTCCACTGCGATTTCGTCCATGAGTTGTGCGGCGAGCTTATGAAGGACGAGTCGGTGTTCGCGGCCGACGCGCTGCAGTATGACTGGGAAGGAAAGGAAAAAGTGCATTTGGCCACGGCTCTGTCCCTTAAGCGATTGGAAGATGGTTTGACCGTTGAGACGGTGCCCGGTTTGTTCATTCGCCAAACCGCCCCTGAAGGGCCGAGGCCGGTCCTCATGGCCTCGGGCGCGAACATCATGGTCCGAAAGGATATGTTTGAGGCCCTGGGCGGGTTTGACGAGAGGATGCGCGCGGGGCATGAAGACACGGACATATGCTGGCGCGCTTGGATGAGGGGGTGGAAAACGATATTCGTGCCTTCCGCCGTTTGTTGGCATCGAGTTTCCAGATCGAGCCGCACGATGGAAGGTTCCGCGGTTCGCATACGTGGTACGCTGGAGGGGCGGCTGATTTTTGCGACCAAACTGCTCCCTCGACGATACGCCGCCGCCGCTTGGAGGAATACGGTTCTGGGTTTGGTCAAGGACCTTTTGACCTTTCGATGGTCTCGCGCCGGAACCCGGGTCCAGGTCCTTTGGGGAGTTTCTCGATGTCTCCCCGACTTGTTTCGGGAAAGACGCCGGTTGTTTGATGTCGCAGGAAGAACATCGGAGGATCAAATGCGACGTCTCCTGGCCATGGGCGAATCGGGCCGATGATTCGCTCCGGCCAAATCCGCGGGTCGCCGATGGTCGCGGTCGAACCGCTCAAGATTTCGGTTGTCATTCCCACCTACCGGCGGCCGGAATCGCTTTGCCGCGCCGTTGAATCCGTTTGCCGGGGGAGAAGGCTTCCGTCGGAAATATGGCTGGTGGGGCGAAAGGGTGATGCGGAGACGGAGGCCGCTATCCGCGGCCTGGCGTCGCGTTTCTCAAGCCGGGTGCCTATCCACGATGCTTGGGTGACCGTTCCCGGGCACATTCCTCCCGTTGAGGAGGGTGTCCGCCTGGCGACGGGGGACTTGGTGGCTTTCATTGACGACGATGTCACAGTTCCGCCGGATTGGCTTGGGAAGATGGTCTCCCGCGTTTGTGAAGATAGGGTTGGGGTAGTAGGGGGAAGGGTCATTGTCCCAGGTGTCGAGCCGCCGCGCCTAAAAGGGCATCCGGGGGAATTTTCGTGGTATGGAAAACATTGGGGGAATTTGGGTTGGCTGAATGGAACCGCACCCATTGACGTTTCCGGAGTCGTGGAGTGCAACTGGATCTGGCGACGAGAACTCATTACATCGGTGTTTTTCGACCCAGTGATGAATTTTGACGATGGATTCATGTATGGTTTAGATCTGTGTCTTCAAGCACGCGAAAAAGGCCGCCGTGTCATATTTGACCCGCTTGTAGAAGTGAACCATCATTTGGTTTCGCGCTCCCCAGGACTTGATCGACAAGACAGGCCCAGGCGCCTTTTTTCCTATTGTCGAAATTACACCTACTTAATGATGAAACATCTGAGTGTTTGGAGGAAACCTATTTTTCTGTTCTGGTGGTTCCTGGTGGGAGAAAGAGGGGCCTGGGGGCCTGCAACGGCGATCGCAGACACACTGCTTCATGGTTTCCGCTGGCGCGGCGAGTTCCTCAATAGCGTTCGTGGAAAGTGTGAAGGACTGTTGTGCTGGTGGTCATTCAAGGAGCTTGAAGAGCGGGGGATTGAGTCTCTGGGCGGCCGTCTTGAGTGACCGCGCGGGAATGCCGATTTCGGAAGCATGGCGAATCGCTCCAATAGGGATATTCCTCTTTTTGGCCGGATATTTTATTTGGACCGTTATTTCCGGGGGAAATTGGGGACGCATTGCCGTGGTGGCTTCTTTCTGCGGGGCGGCGGCCTTCGGGCTGTATATTCTAAAGAACTGGCGTCTTGGGGTGGAATCATTTTTCGTCTGGATCATCGTTGAGGATTTGGTTCGCAAGAACACTGGAAATCAGCTCGTCATATATTTCGTCAAGGACGTGATCATCTTAGCGACCTTGATCGGATATTTTCAAAGTAAGCGCGCGGAAACCTTCCATTCGAGAAACCGGATGGTTCCGTGGGCGCTGCTCCTTTTAATCGCGTGGGCTGTGTTGGAATCCTTCAACCCGGCTTTGGACAATGTTCTTGTGCCGATATTGGGATTACGAATGAGTTTTTTCTACGTCCCGATGGCGATCCTTGGTTACGCTTACGTGAAGGACGAGTTGTCATGGAAGCGCTTTATTTCCTTGAACATGACTTTGGGAGTCGTCATGGGTTTGTTGGGATTGGCGCAAGCGGTGTTCGGCCTGAATTTTCTCAATCCAGAATCCGCTTGGGGATTGCGCTTGTATCAAACTCGGGGAGTTGAGGCCGCTTATCAAGTCCCTCGACCCAATGCAACCTTCGTTGATGCGGGAAGGTTCGCTCAGTATATGTTTGTGATGATGTTCATAGGATGGGCGGGTTTGTTCTGGGAAGCCAGTTCCATTGGTAAACGTCGAAGGGTTTTATGGGTTTCACTGCTTTGGGGGGTGGTGCTCGCGGGATTGTTCGTTAGCGGCCAAAGGGCGGCTATTTGCTGGACACTATGTGCCCTGCCGTTTATTACCTTTATTCCATTACGAGACGGCTTGAGAAGGAAGATGCCGCTGCGTTCATTTTGGATGTCTCTGGTTGGTGCCGCATTGGCGGTTATCGTTATCCTTGCCTTTTTGATTAAGGCGTCTCCCGAACGTTTTTCAGCGGCCTGGAATTACTATTCAACGACATTGAGCCCTTCGAGTTCCGAGGGGGAATTGTTTACCCGGCCGGTTCAATATTGGAAGGATACCGTTTTTGCATTCAACGAGTCCGGATTATTTGGGCACGGCACGGGAACGGAGTCTCTCGGTCTTCCCTATGTCTATCACATGGATTTATATGAAGACTTCGACTCAAGTCTCTATAGGGTGGAGGGGGGATATGCTTCGGTCTTGTGGGAGTGGGGCATCGTTGGGTTGATCCTTTGGCTCCTGTGGACTTCGGCGGTGGTTTGGGGGCTGGCGCGACAGAGCCGGTTGCTGAAAGGGACGGGGTGGTACGCCATGGGAGTGTGTACGACGATTTACGCGGCATTCCTCTTATTCCCGTGGTTTTACATGGGATTGAATTTCTACCAACAATATGTGGCCCAGGCCTATTTGTGGTTCATGATTGGGATCGTCTATCGATTGCCTTCCTTGCAGGCTGTAACTGAGTGTGAGACCGTCGTCGCTTCTCCGACCATGAACTATCGCATGATTGCGCCATGCGAAGTTGGAGGGAATCCATGGACGCGTTGAAGCGTGCCGTGTTCGGGTTCCTGAGGCATTTTTCCCACGGGGCGCAGAGCCCTTGGGATTTGCGTGGCGGGAAGATCCTCGTCGTTCAGCTTCAGAAGATAGGCGACAGCCTGGTTTTCATTCCGGCCCTTCGCGCTCTCCGGCGTGAATTTCCCGATTTCAAGATTGACGTCCTGGTTTGGAAGGGTTCCCGTGAGGTGTACGAGCATTGTCCCTACGTCAACGGAATGATCGTTCTGGAAGAGAAGCGCATATTTTCGAAAGCGTTTCTCCGCGCGGCGCGAGACATCCGTCGGCGGAAGTACGACATGGTGCTCCTCGACGTCAACCATAAGGCGTTTTACTATCAGTTGCTCTCCCTCCTTCTCGGCGCACGAAAGCTTATTGGTTTCGACTGGGGAGGGCGCGGCGCTTTTTGCCACCTCTCGCTTCCCTTTGATCCGGCGCTCTCGGGTATCGGACAAAATCTTATGTTGGTTCAACTCCTGGGGGGCCGTGTCGGTGAACGGCGAAACCTAGAATATTGGATGACTGAGGAAGACAGGCGCTCCGTGTGCGATTTGCTGGCGGGAATCGGCATCGACGAGAACGACACCTTGATTTGCGTTCATCCCGCCTCGCATTGGCCGTCGAATGGGTGGTTTCCGGACCGATTTGCGGCTGTGATTCGAATCTTGGTTTCTCGCCACAATGCAAAGGTTGTTGTGACCGGGTTAGACACTGACAGGCCGCTGGCCGATGCCATCGTGGCCCGATCGGGTCCGGGTTGTTTTTCTCTCGTCGGGAAAACAAGTCTTCCCCGGTTGGCTGCTCTATTTGAAAATGCCGCGCTCTTGATCTCCGTTGACACGGGCCCCCGCCACTTGGCCGAGGCCGTGGGCACGCCCATTGTCTTGCTGCGAAGCGGGCAGAACCACCTGGGTCAGTGGTGGCCATCGGCGGAAAACGTCGAAATCCTTCGCCGCGAGCCGGCTTGCAGCCCTTGTTTCAAGCCGGTATGTCCTTTTCCCGGACACGATTGCATGGCGGCAATATCCGTTGAGGACGTCGTGAATGCGGCTGGTCGGCTTCTTGCCAAACGTCTTGAAGGGGTCGGCGCATGAAGATCCTAGAGGTCGCGCAAGCCTATGCCCCCTATTGGACGCGAGGGGGAACGACCACGAAAGTGCAGGGGATATCTCGGGCGCTGACGAGTCGAGGCCATGAAGTCAAAGTGCTTACGGCGGACTTGGGACGGCCCTTGATGAGCGAGGGAGGGGCTGTTCCAACATGGTCTCCCAAGGCGACCTATCTGTCCACATGGTTTTCTTACCGCGCTACCACGGTGAATCCGGGGGTTGTCGGATATTGCCGACGCCATCTTCGTGATTTCGATGTGGTTCACATCAATGGTTTCTACGACTTCATCGGGCCGGCGGTGTCTGCATGTTGCAGGCGGTGGGGAATCCCCTACGTTTTGGAATTGATGGGGATGTACGTCCCGGTGGTTCGCAGCCTCGTCAAAAAGAGGCTCTATCACCGCTTAATGGGACAAGCTCACGTCGCGGGGGCCGAACGGATAGTGGCCACCTCAACCTTGGAATACCAGCAATTGCTGGGAGCGGGGCTTCCGGTGGATAAACTCGTTCTTCGACGGAACGGTTTGACCCTGGCTGAGTTCGCCGATTTGCCGGCGAGGGGCTCTTTCCGAAAACAACTGAACTTATCCCCGACCGTTCCGCTCGTTCTCTTCCTGGGCCGGTTGTCCCGCATCAAGAGTCTCGACCTGCTCCTTCGGGCCTTCGCCATGTTGTCGATGGAAAGCCGGCTCGTTTTGGCGGGCCCGGACGACGGGGACGGGTGCGTGGAGGAGTGCCGGAGCCTGGCGCGCCGGCTGGGCGTGGAGGACCGAGTTCGCTGGGTCGGGCCGCTGGACGGAGTTCGAAAGCTCGCGGCCTACGTCGACGCGGACGTCTTCGTCCTGCCGTCCCTCAGCGAGAACTTCGGCTACGTGGCCGTGGAGGCGGCGGTATGCGGAACGGCCGTTGTTCTTACCAACCGGTGCGGGTCCGCCGCGCTTTTGGACGGGCGGGCGGCGATCGTGGTGCCTCATGACGATAAGGCCGTGGCCTCGGCGATTCAGCGTCTCTTGGAGAACGACGTTTTGCGAAAGCGCTTGGGCGAGGGCGGAAGGGCCATGCTTCGTGAGCTGTCTTGGGAGGAGCCCGCCGCTCAAATGGAGCGCGTATATTTTGAGATCTTGAACAGGCGAACAACCGCGCCAACAGACGCATCCAGGGGGACGGGTGTTTATCCTCGGGCTTAACGCCTACCACGGGAACGCGTCGGCGGCGCTCTTCCGGGACGGGGAGCTTTTGGCCGCCGTCGAAGAGGAGCGGTTGAACCGCGTCAAATACGCGGCGGGGTTCCCCGCGCTGGCCGTGCGCTCGTGCCTGGAGCAGGCGGGCATCGGCTTGGGCGAGGTGGACCACGTGGCCGTGCCCCGGGACCCGTGGGCGCGGCTGGGGACCAAGCTGTGGCACGCGTTGAAACTTCCGGGGTTCGCCATGGATCGCGCGCGGGCTCATGTGCGCTTCACCGGCCTGGCCGAGGAGCTGGCTGAAGCCGGCCGGATTCCCCTCGGGCGGCTGCGGGCGCGGTTCCACCGCGTGGAGCACCACCGCGCCCACGCCGCGAGCTCCTTTTTCCTTTCGCCCTTCCGGGAGGCCGCCGTCCTGTCCGCCGACGGGCTCGGGGATTTCGGCAGCGCCCTCTGGGGGACCGGCCGGGGGGAAAAACTGTCGGCGGGAGGCTCCGTCGCTTTTCCGCATTCCTTGGGACTTTTCTACACCGCGATCACACAGTACCTGGGATTTTGGAAATTCGGGGATGAGTTCAAAGTCATGGGCTTGGCCGCCTACGGCGAGCCGGCGTACTTGGACGAGTTTCGGAAGATCATTCGGGGCGGAAATGGATTGGCCTTCCGGTTGGACCTGGATTACTTCCTTCATCACCGCCGCGGCTGCGAGATGACGTGGCGCGACGCCGGACGGACGCCGGAATTGGGGAGGCTCTTCTCCGGCTTCTTGGAGGAGCGGCTGGGCCCTGCCCGCGGACCCGAAGAACCCGTCGGAAAACGCCATCGGGACTTGGCGGCGAGCCTGCAGGCGCGACTGGAAGAAGTCCTCATGGGAATGCTGGGCAGCCTTCAAAAGGAGACCCGGCAAAAGAACCTCTGCCTGGCGGGCGGGGTGGCGTTCAACTGCGTGGCCAACGGAAAAATTCCCGACAGCACGCCTTTCGAGAAGATTTACGTCCATCCCGCGGCGGGAGACGCCGGGCTCGCGGTGGGCGCGGCGGCTTACGTGTACCACCACCGGCTCGGCCGGCCCCGCCGGTTCGTGATGGACCACGCCTATTGGGGGCCTTCATTCGGGCCCGAGCGCATCCGGCGCGCTTTTGGATCGGCGGATACTCCGTGTTCTTCCGTGAACGACGAAAACCGGCTTTGCAAGGAAACCGCCCGGGCCCTGGCGTCGGGGAAAATCGTGGGCTGGTTTCAGGGCCGGATGGAGTGGGGTCCCCGCGCTCTCGGGAATCGAAGCATTCTCGCCGACCCGCGCAGGGTCGGCATGAAGGACGTCTTGAACGCCCGGGTCAAGCACCGGGAAACTTTCCGGCCGTTCGCGCCTTCGGTCCTGGCGGAGGCCGTTCCCGACTTCTTTGAACGAAGCCATCCGTCGCCTTTCATGAACATGGCCTACGGCGTGTTGCCGGAGAAACGCGGCGTCATCCCCGCCCCGACGCACGTGGACGGGACGGCGCGCCTTCAGACGGTCGAGAAGCGGGCGAACCCGAGGTATTGGAAGCTGATCAAGGCTTTCCAGGAGGAGACGGGCGTGCCGGCGCTTTTGAACACTTCTTTCAACGATAACGAACCGATTGTCTGCACCCCCGAGGAAGCGGTGGATTGTTTTCAGCGGACCCAGATGGACGTTTTGGTCATGGGGGATTTCACGGCGGAGAAGAAATGAAGCGAATCCTCCTCATTAACCAATATTTTCCGCCGGACACCTCCGCGACGGCGCGGGTGGCCGAGGGGCTCGTCCGGTGCCTGGCGGGCCGGTTCGACGTGACCGTCCTGGCCGGGAGGCCGTCATACGACCCGTCCGAAAGGCACCCTTATTATTTTTTCCGCCGCCGGCGGGAGGAGTGGGGGGCGATCGAACGTGTGGGCTCCTCGGCGGGGGACCGCCGGAAGATGTTCTGGCGGGCCGCCAATTATCTGTCCTACGCCTTGCTCGCGTTCTTTCGCGCGCTCACGTCGCGGGCCGACGCCTATCTCGCCATGTCGGACCCGCCGCTCGCGGGCTTGATCGCCTGGACGGCCGGAGGGATTCGGCGGCGGCCCTACGTCTACAACGTCCAGGACCTTCATCCGGACATGGCCCTGGCTTCGGGGCTGATCCGCCGGGGGCCCTCCCTCCGGTTATGGGAGGCGCTCCATCGCCGAGCGCTTCGGGGCGCGGGAAGAGTTATTGTCTTAGGCGACGACATGCGGCGGCGGGTCGTGGCCAAGGGCGTTGACCCCGCGCGGGTGGCGGTGGTCCGCGGCGGCGCATCCTTGTCGCCCGCGGCCCCGCCCGATCTCGCCGTCGTGCGGCGGCTGAGAGGACCTTTCAAATTCGTCGTTCTCCACGCCGGAAACCTGGGTCATACCGGCGCCTGGGAGACCTTGATCGGGGCCGCGAGGGCTTTGGAGGGAACCGGGGCCGGATTGGTGTTCGTGGGCGGGGGGGCTCGCCGCGAAGAAGTGGAACGGCGCGCCGCGGGCCTCTCCAACGTGCGGTTCGATCCGTTCCGTCCGGAGGGCGAAATCCCGTCGGTCATGGCGGCGGGTGACCTGCACGTGGTGACTATTCGTCGCGGCTTGGAAGGGTTGGTCGTGCCCAGCAAGCTTTACGGGATTCTGGCGGCCGGACGTCCCGTCCTGGCCGTAACGCCGGAAGAAAGCGACGCCGCGCGGATCGTTCGGGATTGGAATTGCGGGTTCGTCGCCGATCCGGATGATCCCTCGTCGGTTGAACAGTCCGTCCGATGGGCGCTGGCAGACCCCGGCGCATTGGCGGACATGGGACGCCGGGCGCGTCTCGCGGCGGAGAAGTTCGACCGAAAGGGCGAAGTCGAACGATTCGCCGGCGTCGTGAAAGAGATTTTTTCGGGCAGTTGAGAAAAAGGAGACCACCATGCATTACCTGATCACGGGCGGAGCGGGCTTCATCGGTTCGCATTTAAGCGAACGGCTGATCGCGGACGGGCACCGGGTGACGGTGATCGACGACCTGTCCACGGGGTCCGTGCGGAACATCCGGGGGCTTAAGGACCGGGAGGGGTTCCGTTATTTCATCGAGACGGCCCTCAACCGTCCCGTCATGGCGGAGCTGGTGGACGAGGCCGATGCCGTGTTCCATCTGGCGGCGGCCGTCGGCGTGCGGCTGATCGTGGAAAGCCCCGTGCGCACGATCGAAACGAACGTGCGGGCCACCGAAATGGTTTTGGAGCTCGCCAATAAGAAAAAGAAAAAGGTTCTCATCGCTTCCACCTCCGAGGTTTACGGGAAAAGCGAAGCCGTTCCCTTCCGCGAGGACGGGGACTTGGTCCTGGGTCCCACCTTCAAGGGCCGCTGGAGCTACGCCTGCTCCAAGGCCATCGATGAGTTCCTGGCGCTGGCTTACTGGAAGGAGAAGAAGTGTCCCGTCGTCGTGGCTCGCCTCTTCAACACCGTCGGGCCGCGCCAGACGGGCCGCTACGGCATGGTCCTGCCCACCTTCGTCCGGCAGGCCCTGGAAGGCCAGCCCATCACCGTTTTCGGCGACGGGACGCAGACGCGCACCTTCACCCACGTGTCCGACGTGGTGGGGGCGCTGGCCGCCCTCATGGCGGAGCCCCGCGCCGTGGGAGAGGTCTTCAACGTCGGCGGCCGGGAGGAGATATCGATCCTCGAATTGGCCCGGAAGGTGAAGGAAAGGACCCGCAGCCAATCCTCCCTCCGGATGGTCCCATATGACGAGGCCTACGAAGAGGGTTTTGAGGATATGCCGCGCCGCGCGCCGAGCCTCGACAAGATTCGGGCGCTCATCGGATATGAGCCCAGGCTCTCGCTGGACCAAGTCATCGACGACGTCGCGTCCTACATCCGGACGGGAGCCGTGGAGCCTCCGGCCCTCCCCGCGTCCGAACCCGAGCCGAAATCCCCGGCGACAGTTTGAATGGTGGAGGAGACACGATGACCGCTTTCACCCAACCCTTGGCCGCCGCCGCGGTATCGTTCGCGGCGGCCCTGGCGCTCGTCCCGGTGGCGGCCCGCTTGGCCGCCAAATGGGGGATGGTCGCCAAGCCCCGGCCCGACCGGTGGAGTGAAAAGCCGACCCCTCTTCTAGGCGGGCTCGCCGTTTACGGCGGCCTGCTCGCGGCCGCCGCGCTCTTTCTGCCGTTGGGCCGGGCGTGGGTCATCGCGGGGGCGGCGGGGGGAATGTTCCTCCTGGGCCTCGTCGATGACAAGCGCCGCCTGAGCCCCCCGGCCAAGCTCGTCGGGCAAATCGTCGTCGCCTGCGTCCTTTCATTTTTCGGGGTCGGTTTTCAGGCCCGGCCCATGCATAGCCTGGCGCTGGCGGCTTCGATCGTCTGGACCGTCGCCGTCGTGAACGCCGTCAACTTGATGGACAACATGGACGGGCTCTCGGGCGGAGTGTCGGCCATTGCGGCTTTCTTCCTCGCCGTCCTCTTCGCGTCCGCGGGCCGGTCCGCCGAGGCGACTCTCGCCGCGGCGCTCGTCGGCGGCCTGGCGGGTTTCTTGGTCTTCAACTTCCCGCCGGCCAAGATCTTCATGGGGGACGCCGGGGCCCTTTCGACGGGGATCGTGCTGGCGGGTCTGACGCTCTCCAGTTCGCTCATGGCGGGCCGGAAGCTCGGCGCGGCCTCCGTGGTGCTTTTCCCGGCGCTCGTGATGGCCGTCCCGCTCTTGGACGTCACGCTCGTTTCCGTGACCCGCGCGCTCCGGGGGCGGGCCGTCTCGGAAGGGGGAAAGGACCACACCTCGCACCGCCTGGTCCGGCTGGGCCTGAGCGTCCGGCGAACCGTGTCCATCCTCTACGGGCTCTCCGCCGTTTGCGGCTTGACGGCCCTCGCGCTCGCCGGGCGGCTCGGCCCCATGGCGACTTTCACGGCGGTGGCCGTCTTGTGGATTTCCCTCGGGCTTTTCTTCGTTTATCTGGCCCGGCCCTCGATGGCGGACCCCGCCCGTCCGGCGGAGATGCCGGGAAGGATGTCGCTCGTCCTGGGGCTCGCGTTCAAGCGGAGGATCCTGGAAGCCGCGATGGACATCGGTCTGGCCTTGGCCTGCTTCGCGGGCGCCTATCTCCTGCGTTTCGACTTCCGGCTTTCCTCTTTCTACCGAATTCAAATCGTCGCGTCCCTTCCGTGGGTCGTGGGGGCGACTCTCCTGGCTTTCCAACAGTGCGGTCTCTATCGGCGGGTGTGGACCCACCAAGGTTTTCGGGACGTCGGCCGGTTCGGCGCGGCGGCGGCCTGCGCGGCGGTCGCCAGCTTGGTCCTCACGGTGCTCCTGACCCGCTTCGAGGGATATCCCCGGTCGGTCTTCCCGCTCTACGGTCTTCTCCTTTTCTTGGGTATTTCTCTGACGCGGGCCTCCTTCCGACTCCTGGATCTTTTCCTGGCCGCGAATGACGAGGGGAAATCCCCCGCCCTGGTTTACGGCACGGGCCGACGGGCCGAGGCCGCCTACCGCGACCTGGCCTCGCCCGGGGGGACTTGGCGGCCCGTCGGGTTCCTATCGCCCGATCCGTCCCATCGGGGCCTTCGCCTCTACGGCCTGCCCGTCTTCGGGGCCGACGAGGATTGGTCGGAGCTCGAGCGAAAGGCGCCTTTTCACGCGGTGCTCATCGCCCACGACGAGCTGGACCCCGAAACCCTCCGCCGCCTGGCGGAACGGGGCCGGGCCGCCGAGAAGAAGGTCCTCCGTTTCCGCACCGCCTTCGAGGAGCTCGGCGGGAACTGACGGTTGATTGTCCCCCGTCGGTGAAACGAGGTATAATTTGATTATGTCGCCGTTCATTACCGCCTCCCTGACGATCCGAACCTATGGGGATCCTATCCTCCAGAAGAAGACCAAGCTCGTCACCGACTTGGCCGCCGTTAAAGATTTGATTCCCGCCATGTTCCAGCTGATGTACGCGGAGCCCGGCATCGGCTTGGCCGCCAACCAGGTGGGAGTTTCTCTGCGCCTGACGGTCATCGACATTCCCGATGAAGGACGGTCCCGGCCGATGGTCCTCGTCAACCCCAAGATGGAGGAAAAGAAGGGCCGCGTGAAGGCTTCCGAGGGTTGCCTGTCGCTTCCCGGCATCAGCGCGGACGTCGTCCGCTCCGCGTCGGTCCGCGTGTCGGCCTTGAACGAGCACGGTTTCCCAATCGT
>Ga0182011_10002375_pt1 | contig 15905 bp, 11 predicted proteins | sample 711E1DmetaG_FD_120481 | JGI IMG/M metagenome (GOLD analysis project Ga0182011, IMG submission 120481) | Permafrost microbial communities from Stordalen Mire, Sweden - 711E1D metaG | ecosystem: Environmental > Terrestrial > Soil > Wetlands > Permafrost | place: Sweden: Stordalen | collected... | reverse complement strand
GGGTACATGGGGAGCGCAACGGTGCTGAGGAACCTGATGTCCGCTGAGAAGTATGACCTGAAGAACGCCCCGGATATCGATGTGCCGGGGAACGAGGCACTGATTCTGGCGATCGAGTAGCTATGCCGGGAAATGAGGCGATGATCCCGGCAGTTTGAATAGCTGCCCCCCGGCCCTGCCGGCGCCCTCCCCCCTCCTGAAGTTACCGCTGGTATCTTATCTACTTTCTCAGCCCCTCGATCCGTGTGTGGACGAGCGCCTGCTGTTCGGACGTGATGCCGTCGAGCGTTGCGATGGCGCCATATTCGTTCACTGCTTCACCGCGGAGGTTTGCTTTTTCAAGGGCCTCGGCAACCATCATGCGGTCGCGGAATTCCTTCCCCAGCGGCGGATAGAGCCGGAACACTTCCATTGCTTTCAGGGCGCACGTCGCGAAGAATCCGTTCTCAAAGAGGACGTGCGCACCGTTGAGCTCGAGGACCCCCGTCGCAGGATCGCTTTCGCTCAGATTCAGATTCGACGACTTATCGGCGCCATGGACCACTGCGGCGCTCGGTATCCGGAGGTCGTCGCTTTTCCACTGGTAGGAGGATGCACGCACCTTCTCCATGGTGAGCTTGAGCATCAGCTCCTCCTGTGTGAGGTCCCGAATGTCCGACATATCGACGATGACCTCGCCCGGAAGCACCACCGTCCTGCTCGCGCCGGCGCCCGCGGTTGACGAAGGAACCACGATCACCGCAGACCCCTTCTTCCCCGTTTTCATCGTGTCGTCGGGGCGAAGGACGTCACCGGGAGCGACTTTTGTCCAGGTTTCGGTGACGCCGTGCCGGACGCTGACGGCGCCCTGCATTTTCTGGACGACGATCTCCCCCGCCGTCGCCCGGACAGCAAAAAAAAGAACCGCCGCCACAAGTGCCGTTTTCATAGCTCCACCCCTTTTTTTATCACGCCTAACATCAACGTGACTTTCAGTCACGCCTGAGAACCGCGTGATGTTCAATCACGCCCAAAACCGTCCGACTTTCAATCACGCCTCAAATCGTCGTGACTGTTAGTCACGCCAAAGAACGTCGTGATTTTCAATCATGCCAAAAAGCGGCGTGATTGTTAATATACGTCCACGATATGAACCCACCCTGCGACTAATCCAAGCCCCAGCTCCACGTCGTCAAAATACTGCTGTGCACCTTCCGTCCATGCATCGTCGAACCCCCGGGTGATCGCCGTGCTTTCGAGAGGGACCCAGATGGTCTCCCTCCCCGACTTCGATCTTCTCAAAACGTACCGCTTGGGGTTGGAGGAGACATGATCGCCGAATTGCGGGCTGACGCCCGTGTCGAAGAGGAGGAATATGTGCGATTTCTCCGGGCTCGCGGGGGGGACGACATCGACAAACGCCGTCGAGATCCCCATGCTGCTCAGGAGCGAGGCGAAGAGGACCGTCATGTCGGTGCAATCGCCGGTCCGGCTCCTGAGTGTCTCGGTGCTGTATTGCACGAATTCCGTCAGGTGCTTCGGGTCGCTGACGTAGACGAGTGTCCCCGTGAACGCATCACAGAGCATCTTCGCCCGGCGGAGGGATCCCAGCTCGGCGGGGACCCCCGACAGGGAATCCCTGTTCTTTACCATGATCTCCCGTGCAGTCCTGATGACGTCAGGATCGTCCGGCGTCACAAAGTAGCGGAGTGCACCGGGGCTGCCGTCCCAGTCGTTCCGGCCGTGTATGAGGACGCGCGCGCGCGCGTGGTCGTCGTAGTCGTTCTCGAGCGCCGCACGTACGCTGACAGTGCCGTCACGGATCGTGATCGCGGGAACGCCCTTCACCCTGTCGTTGAACACGGCCGTGAACGGGAGATCGACGGATTCGCCGGGCTGTATGATCAAAGGCTGCGACTCCGTCGGCCCGTCCATCAGCTTCTCGAGGAAGAATGACGCCCGTGCCTGTACCGGTTTTCCGGAGGTGTTCCGTACACGGACATTCCCGATGGGGCGGTACGCCAGGGACTGATAGGCAGAAGGGTAGATCCCTCCCAGCATCTCCACCCCTTCGATCCGGATGAGGCTTTCCCGCGCGCCCCCGAGTACCGCCCTGATCGAGATCGATACCCTGTCTCCCGAGAAAGGACTCATACCGAGGTCTTTTATTCCCGAGGGATCAAACGACGAGACGCTGACAGAACCCTTCCGGTCGGACTGGTTGGTGAACCGGACGTATGACGCGTCCGCTTCAAGGAAGAGATACGCCCATCCGACGCCTATACCGCAGGCGTTGATGAAAGGGATCTCGCCGCCGTCCGAGTACAATCCGCCGCGCAACGCAATGTTGAGACCGGGAATCCATTCGATGCCCAGCGATCCGCGATTGTCGGTGCTCCCCCCCGCGGCAATTGTGAGCGACGGGGCGGCATTCCATGCAGCGCCAAGTTCCAGGTACCGCTCACGGGGGAGTGTGTAGGAATCGAACGTGGACGGGATTCCGCTCCCATTGACACGGAAAAGGCCCCTCCCGAGAGCCGACAGTGCGATGTTCTCCGCGGGTTTCCAGAGAGCGCCGATGTCCGTGAACCATGTCGAACGGTTGAATTCCTGCTGGGCCGGGAGGACGGCATTGAGGGAGTCACTGATCTTCTGCAGGCTGTATTCCGGGTCGGTGATCTTTTCCGTCTGCATCCTCTCCTGGATGCCGAATGAGAGCCGGTCCGTGATGCGGTACGCGTACGCCGCGGCCAGAGGCTCGCCGTAGGAGATCTGCCTCTCCGCAGTGAGGCTCAACCCTGCGATGGTGAAGCTCGACGGCTGAACGACGTCAAGCGACGTCCCCGGCGTGTACTGGAGCGCGAGAGCGTTGTTCCCGAAGAACCGTTTCCCGATGCCGAACCCGCTGAACACGAATCCCTCCCCGGATGTCGAAGTCGCACTGTACGTCGCGGTGTAGATGTCCCAGTCTTTTATCCCGACAATCCCCGCAGGATTGGCCGTGAACCCGCGGGCATCACGCACCAGAGCGCCGTAGGCGCCCAGTGCCGATGCGCGCGGGGAGAAGATTGCCTGTGCACAGGCTGTCGAACCTGTCATGCCGAGACTGCAGAGGAGCATGACAGAAGGGGACAATCGCATTATTGCAGCTGGACGTAGATGTTATGGACGGATGCGGCCTGTACCAGTATCCTGTCCTTTGGCACCCCGCCCAGCAGGCGATCAAACCTGTTGGCGATGATGAACGTGAACACAAAATTCCGCACCTGCGGCAGTAGCTGCAGTACGTGCGGGTCTATGACCGCCTTTCCCGTGTTGACAGCCGGCTGTAACTGCAAGACCGGCTTTGTCTTCCCTGTCACCGGGTTGAACGTGCTTATCACGATGACAATGTTCCCGTTGCCGCTCCAGCGCAGGTCAACCTGCTTCAGGCGGGAGAGAACGCTCCCCCCCGCCGGGGCCTGCACGATAAGATCCTCGGGCGTCTGGACTGAATCCTGGAACGGACTGAGCCTCGGGTCAGGTCCTGGATCATTCCAGTCGAACGAGGTTTTGGGCTTGAGCGAAGCCGGAGAGAGGGAAGCACGGTACATGTAGCCAAACGTCGTGTCGCGGCTCCCGATGTGGATCCTGTACGGGTACCGGACCATCGGGATCCCGCCCATTTGGAGGGGGGAAATCGCAGACGGCATCAGATCGATACCGTAGTACCCGACGACTTTGCCGTTCACGACCAGAGGCCTGTTGCGGTCACCGAAGTACGCGCTTGCATATGCCGTGGACAACGCCCCATGGCCATTGTCGTACTTCACTGTGTTCACAAGGAAGAGCCCGGAATACCCGGTCTGGTCTGTCGGAAGCACGCCCGTCGAATCGATCGGGCTGACGGTGATGTTCGTATCAGGGCTGCCGAGAACGACAACCAGAAGCGACCCCGCCGGTGATTCGATCGTTGGCTCAACGGTCAATGGCGAGGGCTTCTGGCATCCGGCCTGACATGCGAACACGAGACAGACGAGTATGACGAGCTTCTTCATTTAATCCCTTAGGACAGTAACCCGGATTATGAGATAATGAGCCGAATTCTGTCCTGAATTTCAACCGCGAAATAAATAGTCGGGCCCCCGCCCGGGAGAGGTACGGGGGCCCGCCCGTTGAATCCGCACAGGTCAATAGACCCTGTACGGAATCCCCCACCAGCTCGCAGAATAAGGCAATGAATCATCGTACAGCGTTCCCCGCGTGACCGCATCCACACCGGCATTGAAGAACCCGGTGAAGAAATGGGAGAACCATGTTGCCTGATACACCCGCGTGAATGTGCCGTCTCCGTTCTGAGTCTGGGAGATGAGCGTCATGTGCTGCCGCCGGCCGGGCGCCAGGGCGTACCCGAACCCGAACCCGTAACGGAGCGCGACCAGATCCGTGTCGGCAGACGCGCTGACGACGGTGGCCTGAATGATGACCTTGTCTCCCCCTTTGAACTCCGGGCAGTCTTTCTTTTCGCCGCTATGGAACGGAAGCCATCTGTAGCGGAGATAGTATGCTATGGGATCGGTAATAGTCACGGTGTCCGTCGGCGTGAAGACCTGCACCTGCGTGATCGTGATCTGATTGTTCGCCGGAGGCGGATTGGTCCCCCCGTCGACAAGTGAAGTCGCGGACGGACGCCAGACTGCGGTGTCCAGAAGGTTCACTTTCCTCATGAGCAGGTTGCGGACAGCTTTGTCTGTGAACGGCTTCGAGATGATCGTATCGACGTTCCCTTCGGTTCCCTTGATCCTGAACGTCCCGGTGATCGTCTTCTCGATATGCGCCACGGCCATCGTGTCGCCCGGGAGTATCGTCGTCGTCACGGTCCTCGTTACACCGGATACAAACCGCGCCCAGCGGAGCGGAGTGACCGGCGCATCGACTTTTCCGAGCGAACCGTAGTCCGTCGGCTGCAGGGACTGGTCGGCAAATGTCGTCTGGTCGCTCTGGACGAACGGATCTGCGAGCGCCTGTGCCTGTATTTGCGCCATCTGGTTGAGATTGGCGGACGACCCATCCACGGGGCCTCCCTCGTGCTTCGTGCATCCCGCGATGAAGAGCCCGCCCAGTGCGAGCATTCCCCCTATCACCGCATTCGTCATCTTCATTGGTGCTTCCCCCCTTGTGTGTTAAACTCTGGTGAACGCGCCGGATGGTGTCGCCGTCCACATTCGTATCACATCAGCTGCAAGATGCATGCCACACATGGCCAGAGGCCAGTGTGTGTGAAAACATCAAAAACAGAATGCCTGCCGGGGTAAGTGTGCCGTGCGGACAGAAGGAAATGCGGGGTCTGCAGGGAGAAGTGCGGGGTCCGGGAGATTCAAGCAAAGAGGAAGGTCAGGGGCCTGGTCAGGATCTTACTTCTGCGGGCATGTTTCGGAGAAATCTTCCGTGACCTCTTCTGCAGTCATGTTCCGGACGAACCCTCCGTGGCATCTTCAGCAAAAATCTTCCGGAGTCTATCCGGTGCACCTACTCCGTAAGTTTCCAAAGGCCCCGGTAGAAAGCCTCGCCGACCTGCTCGAGGTACCGGTGGTATTTCTGAGGGAGGTTCTTGCTCTTCGGTTTGAGCGCTCCCCGGTTCGATTCCCACGTCTGGGAAGGAGAGAGCCCCTCGGAAATATTAGAAAGGTAATCCTGGAATTTTTTCCGCACGCGCTCATTGACGGCCGGGTCCGCCGAGAGGGAGATCCGCCGGACGGACTTCTGGATGTCGAACGTGCATTCCGCGAATGCCTTCAGGCATTCACCCCTGAGGTATTCCGCCACTGTGCCCCGGTTGAGCCCACCCAGTTCGTCGGCTGTCTCGGTGACGGAGCTCCGTGTGAAACCCTTGTCCCGCAGTGATTCCAGAACCTGTTCTTCTACCGGCGCGGCTCCGCGGGCAGCGGCGGCAATTTCATCATTCAGGTCTTTGATGGTCACCATAGCCCGCCGCTCGGACCTGGCAAGGAGGACTCCCCGCGTCATCACGCTTTCAAGCTCCCGTATGTTCCCCGGCCAGCGGTAGTTCTGAAGTGCGTCCATGACGTTTCGCGAGACACGGACGCCTCCCCCTTCCCGGCGGAGGAAATGTTCGATCAACAGGGGAATGTCCGTCTGCCGCTCACGGAGCGGCGGGAGTGCAACCGTCAGGACATCCATGCGGTAATACAGGTCTTCCCGGAACTTCTTCTGACGGACCAGCTCCCGCAGATCGGAGTTCGTCGCGGCGACGACGCGGACATTGACGCGGAGCGTCTTCGTGCCGCCGACCCGCTCGAATTCCCCTTCCTGCAGCACGCGCAGGAGCTTGAGCTGGAAGCCTTCGGAGACTTCACCGATCTCGTCCAGGAATATGGTCCCACCGTCCGCAAGCTCGAACCGGCCGGGTTTGTCCCTGATAGCCCCTGTGAAGGCCCCTTTTTCGTGGCCGAAGAGCTCGGATTCCAGGAGCGATTCCGCGAGCGCGCCGCAGTTGACGGCCACGAACACCCCCCCGGCGCGCGGACTTCTCCTGTGAATTGCACGGGCGACGAGCTCTTTCCCCGTACCGCTTTCACCGAGCACAAGGACGGGCGCATCGCTCGGGGCGATTTTCGAAACAAATTCGATCGCCGCCGACATCGGTCCCCCTTTGCTGTAGACCATGGATTCGAACTCAGCCTGCTCCGTGACGGCCTCTTCCCCCGCCGGCTCGAAGACATCCATGTCGTCGGCTTTCGAGGAGAGCGTCCTGATCTCGGCTCTGTACTTGCGGAGCTCTTCCACGAGTTCCTCCGTCCGGTCACCCGGTCGTGACGCTTCCATTGTCACGAGCTCCTCCTCGAGCATGGCGACTCTGGCTTCCCGGTCGCGCAGTTTCTCGAGTATGCTCTGCTTCTCGGATTCCAGGCCTTCCACGTGACTCTTTGCCTTCCGCTGACGCCTGATGATCCCCGCCCCGCCGGCGACAAGGCAAAGCGCCACCGGCGTCACGAGGGGGAGCACGACAGCGGATGTCAGGAAGAGCCCGAATGAGACGACCGTGAGAAGGAGGGGAATGCCGATCAGCGTCCACCGGTTGAACGGCGTCCGGAGCGCCAGAGCGCCGGCACCGCTGATCAGGCCCGCGCAGAGCGAGAGGAGGAGCGTGATCCATAACGGGGGGCGGACGATAAACCGGTCTCCAAGTATGTTGTCGATCAGGGATGCGTGGAGCAATACCGCAGGGAGGTGAGGATCGACAGGCGTCGGGATGAAGACGCTCCTCCCCTCGGCGATGAGTCCGATCAGCACGATCTTTCCGCGAAGGGCGGCGACAGGGAGTGAAGGGGGCCGGTCCGCCCGGAGCGCGTCGTATGACCGGAGGACCTCAAGGAACGGATACGCGGTGAAGGAGCTTATTCCCCCGGGGAAGTTGACGGTGGCGTTCCCCGCTGATGTGGATGTACATTCATAGTTTCCGGCAGATGTTCCGGATTCCCGGCGGAAAAGGATGCTCCTCCCCCGGCACACGACGCCGCTCCGCGCAGCGCCGAGATAGACCCTCGCCAGCTCGAGGCCGAATGCAGGCACGCGGGCACTTCCGTACCCGAGGAAGAGATCGATGTCATTGTCCACGCCGATGTTGACGTGCCCGATACCGGCGGCCGCTCCCCGGAGCGTTGCGAAGGGGAGGTGGGGGCCGCCGCCGGAGCTGACCTCTTCCAGGACAGCGGGATAGTCGAACAGCCCGGCGGGGAGCGTATCGCGCCCGGCCGCCCGGCCGGGAGAGGCCACGGTATCAAAATACGATGTGAGGACGACGTTCCCCGAAAGTGCGCACATGCGGGCGAGGAGGTCGTCATATTCGGGATATTCCGGGTTCGGGTCCTCGAAGAACGCTTCGATGCCGACCGCCCGCACCTGCAGGTCGCTGAGGGCCTTCAGCATCAGTCCGTAGAAATTCCGCCGGACAGGCCAGTGAACCGACCTGATTGCCTCCTGGTCGATGTATATCACCGCAATGCCCGTGTCGGCCTGCCTGGACCCCCGCACGTCGTACCGGATGTGCGTGATCTGGTCTTCGACGCGCTCGAGCGGGGAGCGGAGGAGGACCAGCACGGCGAACGCCGCCAGGACTACGCTTCCGATATAGATCCACTCACGCCGGGTCATTGCCGTCCGAGCCATTGTTCGGGGTTCTGTTTTTCCTTCCCCTTCCATATCTCGAAATGGAGGCGGGGGCCGTTCAGCGCTTCCCCGGTGTACCCAATCACGTCCCCTTCTTTGACCTTTGCCCCTTCCGCTCCGCTGATTTCCGCCAGGTGCGTGTAGACGGTGTAGTAGCCGCCGTTATGCGAGATGATCACGAGGTTTCCGTAGGAAGGGAGCCAGAGGATCTTGGAGATCTGACCGTCGGCCACCGTGTTGACGGGTGAGCCGACACCGGTTGCGATGTCGATCCCCGTATTCTGCGTGATTGTCTTCAATGTCGGGTGGGTCTGATTTCCGAAATGCGCCACGACTTTCCCTCCGCCGACAGGCCACCGGAGTTTCCCTTTACGCGTGTCGAGGCTCCCCCCCGCGGGAACCGGCACAGGCACGCGCCCCCTGCGCGCCGCTTCGGCTTCGTGCTCCTTCTTTATCCGATCGGCCTCAATCAATTCCGCGATCATCCCTTCCAGCTCTTTCGCCGCCCTCAGCTGCCGTTCGATCTCACGCTGGGCGAACTTCTTGTCTTTCCTTATCCGGGTGAGCGCGTCCCTGCGGTCGGCCGCGAGCGAGGCAAGCTGTTCATCTTCCGCCCCTTTTTCCGCAAGAAGGCGCTGTTCCTCGCTGAGCTGGATGTGGAGCTGTGCCTGCGTGTCTTCCACCTGTTTCCGCTTTGCCGCGATCCCCTGGGCATCCCGCCGCCGCTGGCTGGTGAACCGCTTGAGATACTGATTCCGGATGTAGACCTGATTGATAGAATGCGCTGAGATGAGCAATTCGAGGTCCGGCGTCCGTCCCCTTTTGTAAATCGAGACCACGTACGATGCGTACTGGCTCTTGAGGAACGAGAGCTGATACTCGAGCTTCTCCATTGCTTTGCGCGTGTCGTCGATCCGGCGGGTGAGGGTCCCTTCGTCCCCTTTCAGCCGGGTGATCAGGCGCCGGAGGAGAGTCGCCTTCTTCTCAAAGCTGTCGAGCAGGTCGAGCGTCGCTCGCTCGTTCTTTTGCTGGTTGCCGATTTTGCTTTCGAGCTCCCTGATCTGGACGCGTATCGCCTCGAGCTCGTTCTGACGCTTCCGTATTTCATCCTGGGGAAACGCCGGGAAGGGAATGGTAACGATGAGGAGAATCAGCAGAATGAGCCGCGGGCGGGGGGACACGCAGGTCACCGTGAGGATGAATGGGCACCGGCGGGAACGGTATAGACGAATGATAGGTCCCCCGCGTTCAGATCGAGCGTCGAGTAGTGTATGGAGAGCCGCCTCCCTTCACCGGGGAAGCTTACGGTGATGTGCCGGGGAGCGCACAGGTCCTCCCGCCGGACCATCTGTGAGGATTCCGCTTCCAGGAGCAGATCCCCCCCGGGAGCGTGCACTTCGTATCTGACGACGAGATCGTATTCGGGATCGATCCAGAATGAGTGGGTCCGGCCGCCGATCTGGTAGACGAGGAGGTATTTGCCGTCGTCCACCGTATAGCGCGCGGGGAGGGCGTCCGGGAGGACAAAGCCGCCGGTGAATGCATCCATGATCTGGTCGAACGTAAGATCCATGGGTATGACGGACCGTATGGCGGCGGGACCCGGGACGCCGGATATCACCCGGTTGTCGAGCCCGCTGTACATGACGAACTTTTCGCGGCTCAGGAAAAGGAACCCCGCGCCGATGCCGAAAGGTCCCTCGAATGTCATCAGGAGCGAATCGGGCTTCTTCAGAGAGAGGTCGAAGAATGCGGAACCCGCGCGCTCGGGGCTTTCGAACGATACGCTCCCCCTTCCCGCGATGCTGGCGAGCCCGGCCTCCCGCTGCTTCACCCTCCCGGCAATCACTCCGGCGGACGTGGTGCTCACATCGGTCGCCACGGCGGCCGTGCGCGGTGAGCAGGAATACATCGCCGTCCCGATCCCGAGCAGAAGACCAAGACGAAGCGCATTCCCTGTCATAGCGACCTGCGCGTTATCTTGTCGCGGAGCTGGGTGTTGGACCCGTCAAGCTTCAGGGCCTCGTTCCAGTGTTCAAGCGCCCGGTCCATATCGTTCAGCTTGAAGTAGATGTCTCCCATGTGCTCGTGGACGACCGCGCTCACCTCACCCTTGTTGATCGCCTTCTTCACAAACGATTCGGCGTCCCGGTACCGGCCGAGGCGGAAATAGATCCACCCGATCGTGTCGAGATAGGAGGGATTATCGGGCGCCACTTCAAGGGCCTTCCTCGCCATGCCGAGCGCACGCTCAAGCTGGAGGCCGCGTTCGGAGAGACTGTAGGCGTAGTTGTTCAGCGCAAGGGAAAATTCGGGGTTGATCCGGAGCGCTTCTTCATACAGGCTGTCGCTGTCGTCGGTCCTCTTCATGCTGTCGTAGACGAGCGCGAGCTGGGCGATGGCCTCCGTGTCGCGGGGACTGATCTGGCGCGCCTTTTCGAGGACGCGCGCGGCATCGGGGTTTCTTCCGACGCGGCTGTAGGCGACGCCCAGGAAGAAATTCACACGGAAGTCTTCGGGGACGGCCTTCTCCGCGGACTCAAGGATGCCGACGGAATGCTGGAAGTCGTTTTTCGTCAGGTAGACGGATGAGAGGAAGACCCATCCGTCGGCGTTCCAGCTCGCCAGCTCTGTGACCCGGCGAAAGCTCTTCACCGCCAGAGAATCGTCCCTCCTGACCGATGCTATCCCGCCCAGGAACCAGTACGGGCGCCAGTCCTTCGGGTTGGCTTCCCGTATCTTCTCAAATATCTTCTGGGTAAGAGGGACGAGGGTCGTGTCCTTCTCCATCTGCCCGTAGTAGAGCTCCCCGATGTGGACTTTGACGTCGACCGACACCGTATCTTTCCTGAGTATCGGGTCAAAGAGCTCTGCCGCATGTGCGTAGTCTTTTTTGAGCAGCCAGACGCCGGCGATCTCGGCCTGATATCCGAGGTTGTCGGGGTCCATGTCCCGGAGATTGGTGTAGACCGCAAGTGCATCGTCGAGGTTCCCGGCACGAACCTCTGTCTGGGCGAGCGTGCGCCGCAACTCTCTGTTCCCCGGATCCAGATCCACCATCAGTCTGAGAGCCGCAGCGGCACGCTGGGGATGCCCCAGTTTGTTGCAAAGGTCGGCGGTCTGCAGGAGCACGTCCCATTCAGGTCCGAACCGGACGGTGAAACGCTCGTACGTTTCGAGTGCCTTGAGCGGTTTTCGCACCTGGTAGACCCGCGCGAGGTTGTACCACGCTTCGACGTTGGAGGAATCCTGCGCGATGATCTGTTCGTACTGCGCCGCCGCGCCGTCGAGATCATAGGCCGTGGCGGAAATATCGGCAAGGAGTTTCCTGTATTCGATCTTCCCGGGGGCGATACGGACCGCTTCGCGGGCGGCATCGATGGCAAGGGCGGGTTTGTTCAGCGCCGAGTAGCATTTTGCGAGGGCGAAGTACATAGCGTGGTTCGTGTCCGCCCGGAGCGCTTCCTGGTATTCGAGAGCAGCGTCGGCGTACTCTCCCTTCACTTCATACACCGAGCCCGCAATGAAGTGCGACAACGCCACTTCACGCCGGAAGTCCATCTGGGCGGTTTCGGCCGCAGTGGCCCGGGGGGCAACCGCCGCCTTCTCCCCCGTTCCGCACCCCAGAACGCACACGGTGACTGCTCCGGCCAGAAGGAGGGTCGCCGTACCTCTGCACCCGCGTTTAGTCTCCACTCCACACCCTTCCATTATCAGAAAAATATACCGTTTACCCGTCTGAATTACAAGCCGGCCTTGACACCGGAACGGGTTTTCGGTATTGTACACGATTCGTCTGCGGTGGAATTAACGACACTATGGCGGAAAAGATCGACATCGCTGTCGCCTGGGACTGGGCATATGACCGTGATTTCATCGCACTGATAGATGCGGAAAGCAGGAGGCGGGGCCTTCGCATGTCTGCTTTCGGCGCCGGTGAGGCTGCGGGAGCCGGGGCGGCATTGAAAAGCGGCACGATCCGCGTGGGCACATTCCTGGACCGGGCGGACCCCGACGAGGAACCGTTCGCCGTGCTCTCCGCGGCAATGGTCGCATCGGGAGCCAGATGCCTCAATCCCGCGGATGCGATGCAGAAGGCGGCCGATAAGGCGACGATGCACCTCGAGTTCCTTTCGCACGGAATAGCGGTCCCATACACAATCATCATATCTCCGTACAGCCGTGAGCGGCAGGTGGAGCTGTCGCTTGAGCAGCTTGCCCGCCTTGGGCGCCCTTTCATCATCAAGCCGGCTAATACGACGGGAGGGGGGGCGGGTGTGATCACCGGAGCTGAAACGCTCAAGGATGTGATCGATTCGCGCAAGCATCACAAGGACGACAAGTATCTTCTTCAGGAAAGGGTCGTCCCGGCTGAACTGGCGGGCCGGAGGGCGTGGTTCAGGGTTTTCTTTGTTTGCGGGGTGATATTCCCATGCTGGTGGGACGATTTTACGCATATCTATTCCGAGCTCACAGAGGAAGAGATCGGGAGTTATTCCCTCTCCCCTCTTGTTACGATCACGCGGGATATCAGTGCCGTCTGCAGGCTGGATTTTTTCTCTACGGAGATCGCCATGACCCCGGCCGGAAGGTTTGTCACGGTCGATTACGTGAATGAAACATGCGATATGCGCCTCCAATCGCGTTATGCCGACGGCGTTCCGGACCGGCTGGCGCTCGCAATAAGCGGACTTCTGGCAGATGCCGCCTCGGGGAATGGACAACAGTAACCACTATATTAAAGAGGGGCTCAGGGGGAATATTTCGACAAGAATCTGAGGAATTGCCCCTAAACCCATGCGCCGGGGAAGCATTTTCGGTTGCGGCGCTTGACATTGTTTGACCGCTTTGATACATTACCGACACTTACCACCACACGTAAAGGAGAGTATCGATGAGTAACGACCCACAGAGTGTCCGTCACCTGAGCGTTTTCCTTATCCCGGCCACTTTTGCCCTGGGTCTGGCCGTGGTTGCGGTGGGGTGCGGATCTTCAGAGGAAGAGACCGAGAATTGGGAAACCACGCCGACGGTCTCCGATTCAACCTCTCACGAAGTGAAACTCGACAGCATGAAGACCGAGAGCCGGCGGATCAAGGACCAGGTGGACGCGCTCTCCGCTGAGAACAGGACCCTGACGGCGCGGAATGCAGAGCTCGAAACGAAATTGAATGAGGCGACCTCGGCGACAAAGGCACCCGCAGTCTCTTCCGCCCCGATCGGGGACGTCACCGGGGCGTACAATACGGCACTGGGCGAATTCAAGAGGAGGAATTTCCAGGAGGCGGTGAACCAGTTCGAGGCGATACTGAATTCCGGAACGGACAAGCTCGCACCCAACTGCCACTACTGGATCGGCGAGTCATGTTACGGAATGAAGAAGTACGACGACGCAATAAAGCAGTTCGAGACGGTGCTGGGCTACACGGGATCGGGGAAACGGCCGTATGCGCAACTCATGATCGGCAATTCCTACGCGGCGCTCGGCGACAAGGCGGCGGCGAAGGATGCTTATTCGAAGCTCGTCAGCAACTACCCCGAGAGCGCGCTTGTGGAGAAGGCGAAGGGAAAGCTCTCCCGGCTGCCGTGATCTTCCGTACGTAGTAATCAGATTTTCCCTCATGGCGTCCCGCCTCCGGCGGGACGCCGTTATTTCATCCCCGGTTTCTTATTTCATACCCGTCCCGCCAAAGGCGGCCGGGACCTCTCTATTTCATCCCGGCCAGAAATTCTTCCGCCGTACGGACGTCATCCTTGCTGCCGATATACAGGGGGACACGCTGGTGAAGCGATGCCGGCTTGATGTCCAGTATGCGCCTCCGCCCGTCTGAAGCCGCACCGCCCGCGTTCTCGACGATGAACGCGAGAGGGTTGTTCTCGTACATGAGACGGAGCTTCCCGTTCTGGTTCTTGCTGTCCCCCGGATAGCAGTAGATCCCCCCGTAAAGCATCGTGCGGTGCACGTCGGCCACGAGCGAGCCGATGTAGCGCGCGCTGTACGGGCGCCTCGTCGCCGGGTCCTCCTCCTTGAGCCACCGCATGTACCGCTGCATGTTCGGGTTCCAGCGGTCGAAATTCCCCTCGTTGGTGCTGTAGATCGTCCCGCTCCTCGGGATGCGTATGTTTTCGTGCGAGAGGATGAATTCGCCGACGCTCGGATCGAGCGTGAAGCCATGGACACCGTGTCCGGTGCAGTAGACGAACATCATGCTCGAACCGAACAGGAGATACCCGGCGGCGACCTGCCTGTGCCCGGGCTGCAGGACATCCTCGATCGTGCCCATGCCGGACTCGGTGACCCGCGCATAGACGGAGAAGATCGTCCCGATCGTCACGTTGGCATCGATGTTTCCCGAGCCGTCCAGAGGATCATAGATGAGGACGTAGCGGCCATGCGGGTAATCATCCGGGATCTGCAGGATATCCTCGTTCTCCTCGGACGCCATGACGCAGAGGTCCCCGCCGTGGTCCATCGCCTTGTAGATCGTCTGGTCCGCGAACTCGTCCAGCTTCTTGATCACGTCGCCGCTGATGTTCATCCTGTCGGTCTTGCCGAGTATGTTGACAAGGCCCGCTTTCGTGACCTCGCGCCATATGAGCTTGGCGGCAAGTGAGAGGTTGTGGAGGAGCGAGGTGAAGCTCCCGGTGGCCCCCGGATGCTCCCGTTCCCCTTCAATGATGTGCCGCTCCAGCGTCATGAACTTGGGTCCGCTCTGAATCTGGGCGTCCATAGCATCCTCTTCACAAAGATTGTGGGGAAATGTGCCGGTGAACAGCGTGGCAGGGACATGTTCGCGAGGAGAACATGCCGGCGCCGGGTCACCGGCGGGGAATCTAAAGAACGGGGTCAAGAGTTGCAAGGAGCGGCGTCACATCGCCCGGGGAAGCTCCTGGTCCTTGTACTGGAGCTGGTAGAGGGTATAATACACGCCGCCGAGCGCCAGGAGCTGCTGGTGGGTTCCCATTTCCCGGATCTCCCCCTTGTGCATGACGATGATTTTCGTGGCGGACTGTATCGTGGAAAGGCGGTGGGCAATGACGATGGAGGTGCGTCCGAACAGGAGTTTCTTGATCGCCTCCTGAATGAGAAGCTCCGTCTCCGTGTCCACGCTGGAGGTGGCTTCGTCGAGCACGAGTATGCGCGGCTGGAAGGCCAGCGCGCGGGCGAACGATATGAGCTGTTTCTGGCCGACGGAGAGGGTCGACCCACGCTCTTTCACCTCGGCGTGGTACCCGCCCGGAAGCTGCTCGATGAACCTGCTCGCCCCGACCGTGCGCGCGGCAGCCCTCACGCGGTCATCGCTGATCCCGCTGTTCCCAAGGTTGATGTTTGTCGTGATGTCGCCCGAGAACAGAAACACATCCTGGAGCACGACGGCGATATGTCTGCGGAGGTCCGCCTGGGGGACTTTCCGGATGTCCACCCCGTCGATGAGTATCTCCCCCTTCTGGACGTCGTAGAGGCGGCTGAGGAGGCTGATGATCGTGGTCTTCCCCGCCCCCGTGTGCCCGACGAACGCCGCCGTCTCACCCGCGCGGATGGTGAACGAGACGTTCCTGAGAACCCACTCCGGCTCGCCCCCCCCCTCCGGCACGTTGTACGCGAACCAGACGTTGCGGAATTCAATGTCGCCCCGCACGGCGGCGAGCGGCACGGCCGCCGGATCGTCCGGGACGATCGTGGTGTCATCCAGCAGCTTGAACACCCGCTCCGAAGACGCCATGGCCGTCTGCATGATGTTGTATTTCTCGGAGAG
>Ga0182011_10002373_pt1 | contig 15922 bp, 18 predicted proteins | sample 711E1DmetaG_FD_120481 | JGI IMG/M metagenome (GOLD analysis project Ga0182011, IMG submission 120481) | Permafrost microbial communities from Stordalen Mire, Sweden - 711E1D metaG | ecosystem: Environmental > Terrestrial > Soil > Wetlands > Permafrost | place: Sweden: Stordalen | collected... | reverse complement strand
TGTGCAGGCGCTTCGTTGATGGGCACAACCTTCGCCACTGGCTTGGAGCCACGCATGACGATGACCTCCTGGCCCGCCTCTGCCTCTTTCAGCAGCCGCGAGAAGTGAGTCTTCGCCTCGTGAACCGTATACGCCATGGACTAAGTATGCTTAGTCCACCCTGCGAAGTCAATTCGGCCGCACGTTACCGAATCGATCTCTCGATAAGCTTTCTCTCATGATTCTGGCAAATTCCCGGCAATCCAATTGCCCTCCCGCTCATCGGAGGGAACGATGCACATTCACGGGAACTCCATGAGCGTCCAGGCGGCAAACTTCTACTCCGCTGCCCAGGAAAACAGAACGGCCGCCTCGCAACGGGCCGCCGATGTGCGCAGAAAACTGCTGAAGAGCGCAACGGAGATCGATAGCTCGGCGAGCCCGGAAGAAACCCTCATGATCGGCCAATGGCTGGACTCCCGCCATAGCCAGGTCCTGACCGGGGACGAATACCACGCCGCCGTCGAAGGCAAGGACCCTGACTTCGGGTAGGGACCGTTTGCAAGTAGATGCCGGGTTCTGAGGGGCGCCGCTCAGCCGCCGGGAGGGCTCAATATGATGGAGTGAGTCCCGATGCCCGCAAGCGACGCCCCAACCCGCGCCCTGCCGACCTTGCATGAGTTTTTTGCTCCGGGCGGCATTCTGGCGCGCTCGGCGCTGCCCTACGAGTACCGGCCAGGGCAACTGGAGATGGCCAAGGCCGTCGAACGGGCTCTCGAGGAACGCCGTCACCTGATCGTCGAGGCCGGCACCGGAACCGGCAAGACGCTGGCCTATCTGCTGCCGGCCCTGCGCACCGGCCAGCGCATCATCGTCTCCACGGGCACCAAGGCTCTTCAGGATCAGCTCTACTTCCGCGACGTTCCCTTCCTGGAAACGCTGATTGGCGACCTGCGCGTCTGCTACATGAAGGGCCGCGCCAACTACCTCTGCCGCCACAAGCTGGTCGCGCTGCGCGAACAGCCGATTCTCAGCGGACTCGAAGAGATCGACCAGTATCAACAGATCGCCGAGTGGGAGAAGACCACCGAAACCGGCGACCGCGCCGAGCTCTCCGGAATGCCCGAAACGAGCGCCCTGTGGAGCAAGCTCGACGCGCGCACCGAGGCCTGCCTGGGGTCGACCTGTCCGGATTACCGCCGCTGCTTTATTACCGAGATGCGGCGCAAGGCCCTCGAATCCGACATCGTCATCGTCAACCACCACCTCTTCTTCGCCGACCTCGCCGTCCGCCGGGAGGCTGCCGGTGCGCCCGATGCAGGCATCCTGCCGGAGGCCGCGGCGGTCGTCTTCGACGAGGCGCACGAACTGGAAGATGTGGCGTCGAGTTATTTCGGCCTCTCGATCAGCAACATCCGATTCGAGGAGCTGGCGCGCGACACCGACATTCTGCTGCGCGGCAAGGAGGGCGCCACGAATTTGCCCGCACAAACGCAGCAGCTCCGCGAGCGCGCCCGCATCTTTTTTGCCGCGCTGCCCATGACCGGCGACGGCCGCCAGCCCTTCACCGCCCGCGAGGAGTTTCTGGAGACCTCGGGCGACCTCTACTTGGCCGTGCGCACCACGCTCCAGCGCCTGGAAGCGGAGATGGAGGAACTGAAAGGCGTCGACGAAGCTCCGGGACTGAAGAAGCGCGTCGCCCGCCTGCGCGCGGAGCTTGAGTTCCTCCTCGAATCGAACTCCAGCAACATGGTCTATTGGATGGAGCGCCGCATCTTTGGAGCTGGCGACAAGTCCACAGGCCGCCCGAACGCCTTCCGCCAGCAGTCGCGCACCACGTTTCTGCAAGCCACACCCATCGACGTCTCCCAACTGCTCCACGAGTTGGTCTTCGACCGGATTCCCACGGTCGTGCTCACCTCGGCCACGCTCACCGTGCAAGGCGGCTTCGAGCACATCCGCCGCCGGCTCGGCCTTACTGAAACGCGGGAACTGGTTGTGCCCTCTCATTTCCGCTACGAAAAGCAGGCGCTGCTCTATCTGCCGCCGGAGATGCCCGACCCGCGCGACCCGGAGTTTCCCGAGGCCGCGGCGCGATGTATTCAAAGGGTGCTCGAACTCTCGCGCGGGCGCGCCTTCTGCCTCTTCACCAGTTACGCCCAGATGCGCTCGCTCTACGAGCGGTTGCTGCCGGTGCTCGACTTTCCCATCCTGCTGCACGGCACCGCGCCCCGCAAGGCGCTGCTCGAGGAGTTCCGCTCGACGCCCAACGCCGTTCTCTTCGGCACTTCGAGTTTTTGGCAGGGCGTTGACGTGCAGGGCGAAGCGCTCAGTTGCGTCATCATCGACCGGCTGCCCTTCGCCGTGCCCAGCGATCCGGTGATCCAGGCCCGCATGAAGGCCATCGAAGAGGCCGGCGGCAAGCCCTTCTCCGACTACCAGGTTCCGGCAGCGGTTCTCACCCTCAAGCAGGGCTTCGGCCGCCTGATTCGGTCCCTGGAAGACCGCGGCGTGCTGGTCCTGCTCGACCCCCGCATCCGCACCAAGAGTTACGGCCAAACCTTCCTCAATAGCCTGCCGCCGTATCGCATGACCGGCAGGATTGCGGATGTGGAGGAGTTCTTTTTGAAAAAGAACACGTCTTAGGAAATAGCCCCGATAATAATTTATCGATAGAGTCCTAATTTGGGTCGCGCGAATATTGCGAAGTATTACACATGATCCAGAAATATTATCCCCACATTATCTTGACAGACTGCAATTAAAGGAGGGTTGTAGCGTAGCTGAATTCACCGTTGTATCATTCCTGTCACATGGAGGAAAAATGAAGATTGTGGCGGCGGTATTGACAGGCTTTTTATTTGGCGTTCTAGTGATGGTATTAGCTCACCCCTCGCAAAGAATAAACGCACAACAAGTAAACGCGAATGCTCAAATACATATTCATGTCGGTGAAGTGCCGAAGGGCGGTGAGATCGACATGAAAGGCGCTCACACTGTCGGATTCTCATGTATAAACACTTACGGTCAGTCGCCCGGAAATTTCCGCTGCTTTCTTGCGACTGCGGATTAAATTTCAGCAATTCTTGTATCGCCTCGCAAATAGAGGGTTTCTAAACAAGACACAAACCTGTTGACCAAGAGTACCTTGCATGGTACTCTTGAATTGGGTCGCCTGATAGGTACCCGAGTAAGTCTCTCTTCAGCCGCGCCTCGATAAACGAGCCGCGCAACCGCAAGCAGGGCCAAAATTCACAGCGGTATCCGCAGCGGCGGAGAGAGGATAGAATCATGCCCGTACGAAACTACACGACGGTGCAGATAAAGCGCGTTCCCGTTATCTTTTTTCGGACTGAGTTGGGGAACGAGCCAGTTCGATCCTGGTTGAAGGCAATGATCCCGCAAGATCGTCGTCGGATTGGGGAAGACATAGGGACCGTTGAATATGGCTGGCCGGTTGGAATGCCAGTATGCCGCCCATTCGGAGACGGATTGTACGAGGTCCGAACAGATTTACCTGGGAACCGCATCGCAAGGGTTTTCTTCTATGTGGACAAGTACCAAAGAATGGTCCTGTTGCACGGCATTCTAAAGAAGTCGCGAGCAACTCCGGTATCCGATTTGGATTTGGCTCGCGCAAACAAGCGCAAGCATGAGAAGGGATTGACGTGAGCACTCGACAGAAACCAGCATTCGACCACACAGGCTCCAGCTTTGACAGTTTTCTTGAAGAAGAAGGCATACTGGACGAAGTCGATGCAGTGGCAATCAAGCGGGTGATCGCCTGGCAGTTGGCAGAGGCGATGAGAGCGGAGAACATCAGCAAAAAGGCTATGGCTCTGCGCTTGGGCACAAGTCGTTCGCAATTGGACCGACTGCTCAACCCCAATAACAGCGCTGTTAATCTCGAAACAATAGCCAAAGCAGCCCGAGCCGTAGGTAAGCGGCTGCGAATGGAGATGGTAGACGCAGCATAGATTTGCTGTGCCAATCCGTATCGCTGTTACCAAAGAGAAATGCAAATCACCCCCCACGACGTCCTCCTCGTCATCGACATCCAGAACGATTTCTGCCCCGGCGGGGCGATGGCCGTGCCGGGAGGCGATGCCGTCATCGAAGTGATTCAGAAGGTCGCGCCGAACTTCGAGCATGTGATCCTGACGCAGGACTGGCACCCACAGGGGCACTCCTCCTTCGCCTCCGCTCATCCCGGCAAGAAGCCCTACGACACCGTCGAGTTGAGTTACGGCGTACAAACCCTCTGGCCCGAGCATTGCATTCAGGGCAGCCAGGGAGCGGAGTTTCATCCCGCGCTCCGTTTGCCGCAGGCGGAGCTGATCTTGCGCAAGGGATTCCGGCAGCGCATCGACTCCTACTCGGCCTTCTTTGAGAACGACCGCTCGACGCCCACCGGCCTAGCCGGTTACTTGCACGAGCGGAACCTTACGCGCGTCTTCCTCGCCGGACTTGCCTACGACTTCTGCGTCGGCTACTCGGCCCTGGACGCGCGGCGCGTGGGATTGCAGGCAGTTGTGATCCGCGACGCCTGCCGCGCCATCGACCTCAACGGCTCGGTAGCCCGGATTGAAGCCGCATTCGACCAGGCCGGTGTGATGCTGATCGAGAGTGCAATGCTGTTCGGTTGAAACTGCACCGGCCCGGTGCGAACCGGCGCGGCGAAAAGAACTAGAATGGAACCTGGGACGCTTCCCCGCACAGGACGAAAGCAGACGCCGATGTATGAAGTTACCGTGGAGGCCGGTTTTTCCTCCGGCCACTTCCTCCGCAACTACAAGGGCAAGTGCGAGAACCCGCACGGGCACAACTACAAGGTGTGCGTCACCCTGGCCGGGGCCGCGCTGGACGAAGCCGGCCTGTTGCTCGACTTCAAGCTGCTCAAGCAAGTGCTACGCCCGGTCATCGAGCGCATCGACCACCGCATGCTCAACGACCTGGAGCCCTTTACTGTGCTCAATCCATCGGCCGAGAATCTGGCCAAGTACTTCTACGACCAGACCAATGAGCAGCTCGCCGCAATGACCGGAGGCCGAGTGCGCGTGAAGGACGCGACCATCTGGGAGACGGACACCACCACGGCTACCTACTACGAGTAGGCGCTTTCGCCTGCGGCTCGTGCCCTGCGGCGGCGTGGCGACGCTTCCACGACTCCGGCAGCTCATCGCCCGGCCGTGGCGGCTCGCCCTTTCTGGGTCTGCGCAGGATTTCAAGCGCACCTTGCACATCGGCTCGCTTGGCCCTTTCGGCGAGGTAATCCAGTGTGTCGTGCGACGCGATCATCTGAGCCACAGCGACGTTGAATAACTGGTTGAGCGCCACCCCCTCCGACTCGGCCAGTTTGCGGGATGCTTCCATCAGGGATGGCTGTAGACGTAGCGCAAAGTTGCTTCGTTTCATGACATTTCCACCTTTTCAAGCGCCGTTCCTGGCGAGAGCACTTTCAAATCGAACTGTCTTGTAGCGCCGATAAAGTCGGCTCGATTGAATGTGACGATTGCGTCCGCGCAGCCATTGATTGCGGCTTCCAACACCATTTCATCGTCCGGATCGTGCAATTGAGGCCGCAAATGCCATTGGATCGCTACTTTTGTGGCTACTTTACAGATCGCATCGAGCAATTTCTCGACGTCCGTAAGCGATAATTCCGAAACGATCAGATGCTCGGGTCGGGTGAGTACCGCCTCATATTCAAGCACTAATGCGACCGAAATTAACATTTCGACCTGGCCACTGAGAGCGGCATCGAGAAGTACCTTCGATGCACCTGTGGGACTGCGTACGGCAGCAACAAGAACCGATGTGTCGAGCACGACTCGCACAGAATAATCATATCACAGGCAATATCAAAAGGACAGCTCGTCAGTTCATCTGGCTGGATTTGGACTTGAGGTAATTGTCGAAGGGAATTTCGAAGTAGAAGAGTTCATTCCCGTCGGCGTCGCGCAGCTTGTGCAGGTGCAGCTTGGCGCCCTTGAGCGGTTTGTCGAGCTCCGATACGTCGTAGAAGAGGAATCCGGCGCGCGTGGAGTGCGGCTCCACAACCAGAGCCCCGTACTCGAAGGTGTTGAAGTCCTCTTCGACCTCCTTATTGCTGGCCTTGGGCTTCAGCTTGATCGATGGGATGGGGCCGGGCATGGGGATCTTCTTGCCTTCGCGCTCCTTGCGGGTCATCAGCCGCTCCACATCCTCGGGCTCGGCGGCCTGAATCTTGTCGCCCGCCGCGGTGAGGAAGAGAATCCGCGCATCGCGCAGGCTGATGGGCCGGCTGCCGTTATTGGTCACGATCAGCCGCACCGGCATCACCCCGTGGCTGAGGTAATCGACGCGAAAGATGGCTTCCTTCTCGCGCGTGTCGTACGGTTCGGCGGCGATGGCCACCTTCTCGTCGTCGTGCGCCTCGACCGCGGCAAAGGCCGTGGCCGGCTGCACCGGCGGCGGAGTGTGGTCGCTGCCCAGGGCCGGCAGCGCCAGCCAAAACAAGAATGGCGGAATGGTCCGCAGAGTTCTCATCGCGTTCGACTGTATCATTTGAAGGTTAGACCGGGGGAAGCGAAATTCCGTCACGCATGATCCTGTTTATTTACAATCTGGCATTGCTGGCGGCCCTGGCGGCCGGAGCGCCCTGGTGGCTGTGGCGGATGGCCACCGCCCGCAAATATCGCGAAGGGCTGTCGGAACGCCTGGGCTGGGTCCCGGCCAGGCTTGCGGCATTGGGCCGTGAACGGCCGTTGATCTGGCTGCACGCCGTCTCGGTCGGCGAGGTCCTCGCGGCCAGCCGTCTGGCCGGCGAGTTGGATCGCGCCTTCCCCGGCCATCGTCTGGTCGTCTCCACCACCACCCGCACCGGCCAGGCGCTGGCCCGCGAGCGCTTCGGGTCCAACCGCGTTTTTTATTGCTCACTCGACCTGCCCTGGGCGGTGCGCTCTTTCCTCAACGCCCTCCAACCCCGGCTGCTCATCCTGGCCGAGACCGAGTTCTGGCCTAACCTGCTCAGCGGCTGCTTTCGCCGGGGAATCCCCGTGGCCGTGGTGAATGCGCGCATCTCCGACCGCTCCTGGCCCCGCTACCGGCTGCTGCGGGGTCTGTGGAGGCCATTCTTGAGCCGCCTCAGCCGCGTTCTGGCCCAGAGCGAGACCGATGCCGACCGGCTCAAGGCCATCGGCTGCCTGCCGGAACGGGTCTCGGTCTCCGGCAACTTGAAATTCGACGTGCGCGCAACAGGGGAAGCCGAAGCCGCTCTTTTGCTCAAGGCTCTGGCCGCCGGTCTCCGCCTCATCGTCGCCGGCAGCACGCTGGAGGGCGAAGAATCCGCGCTTCTGGAAGCATGGCCGCAACTACTCGAAGCCGATCCGCGACTGGCCCTGGTGCTGGCTCCCCGCCACCCGGAACGATTCAGCGCGGTCGCCGCTCAACTTGAAAAATCCGCCTTCCCCTGGGTCAGACGGTCGGATTGGGGCTCAGAGCCGGCCGGTACGCTCACGCCGCTCAAACCGGGCCAGATCGTGCTGCTGGACACGATTGGAGAACTGGCTTCGGTCTACTCGCTGGCAGCCGTCGCGTTTGTGGGCGGCAGCCTGATCCCGGCCGGAGGACACAATCCGCTGGAGCCGGCCCACTTCGGCGTTCCCATCGTAATCGGTCCCCACTACGCCAACTTCCGCGACCTCACCGAAGACCTGCTAGCTCATGAGGCCCTCCGCATCGCCGCCAAAGAGGACCTCTCCACAACCTTGATCGCGTTGCTGCGCGACCCGGCCGCGGCCGCCGAAATGGGCGAGCGAGCCAGGCAGGTCTTCGCCAGCCAGGCCGGGGCCACCGGCCGATGCGTGGAGGCTCTGCGGGTGCTGCTCTCCTCCGCCTCGATTCCGGAGCGCTCGTCATGATGAGGCCTCTCTCTTTGCGCAAGCTGCTGCTGCCGCTGGTTCCCGTCTACCGGCTGGCGCTGGCATTGCGCGAAGTTGGATTGAGCACAGGGCTGGCGCCGGTGCGGAGGCTGCGTTTTCCCGTCGTCAGCATCGGCAGCCTCTCCGCCGGCGGCGCGGGCAAGACGCCGCTGACCATCGCGCTCGCCAAGGCTCTCACTCTGCGCGGCCTGACGGTGGACGTGCTCTCCCGAGGCTATGGCCGTCAAAGCCGGTTCCCCGCCCGCGTCGATCCTGACGGCGCCGCCGAGGAGTTCGGCGACGAGCCGCTTTTGATTGCGCGGGAGACCGGTGTGCCGGTCTACGTAGCCGCAGAACGCTACGACGCCGGTCTGCTGGCGGAGGCCGAACAATCTCTCACCGGCAGAGAGCCGGAGCAAACAGCTTCGGGACCAGCAGATTCGGGACCGGTAGGCCGGGGCTTTAGCCTCGGCATGAAGCCGAAAGAAATGACGGGGGCTTTAGCCCCTGAGGTATGCATTCATCTGCTCGACGATGGCTTTCAGCACCGCCAGCTTCATCGCGACGTAAACATACTGCTGCTCGACGGCCACGACTGGCTGGAGGATGGCCTGCTCCCGGCAGGCAACCTGCGCGAACCGCTCCAGGCTGCCCGACGGGCCACCGCGATCGCCATTCCCGCCCACGACCCCAAGCTGGAAGCAGAACTCCGCGCCTGGGGCTGGCAGGGGCCGATCTGGCGGCTGCACCGCACCATCGACGTCCCCGCCGTCAAGGGCCCGGTGGCCGCCTTCTGCGGTATCGCCCGCCCGGAGCAGTTCTTCGCCGGCCTCGAAGCCGCTGGCCTGCATCTCGCCGCCCGGTTCAGTTTCCGCGACCACCACCGCTACTCCGTCAACGATCTGAATCGCCTGGTGGCCGTTGCCCGTAGCGCAGGCGCGACCGCATTGATTACCACCGAAAAGGATCAGGTCCGGCTGGGTAAACTCTCCGCCGCCTTCTCCGATTCCCTGCCGATCAAAACCGCCCGCCTGCGCGTCGAGATTGAGGATGAAGATGAAGCCGTCGAGTGGCTGGCCGACAGGCTGAAGTCTGCTCCGCCTCGCCCGCGCCTGTGAGAAAATCGGAGATTGCACACGCGCTCCCACTTTCGCTTGCTTGTAGTCCGGCTGGGCGCCATGGGCGACATTCTGCACACCCTGCCGGCGGTGACGGCGTTGCGGCTTGCACATCCCGAATGGGGGATCGACTGGGTAGTGGAACCGCGCTGGGCGGCGCTGCTGGCGGCCACGAGCGAAACAGGCTTTAGCAATCGCCGAGGTCCATCGCGGCCTCTTGTGGACCGGCTTCATCTGGCGCCAACCAGGGAGTGGCGCAAAGCGCCCCTCAGCCCAAAAACCCTTCATGAAATCAAGACTTTGCGCAGCGCTCTCCGGGCCGGCGCATATGATGCGGTCCTCGATCTGCAAGGCGCTGTGCGGTCGGCGGTGATTGCGCGGCTATCGGGCTGTTCGTGCCGGATCGGCGAGTCGGAACCGCGCGAACGGATCGCGCGCTGGCTCTTCACCGAGCGCATTGCCACCCATGGCGCGCACGTGATCGAACAGGACGTGGAACTCGCTTCCGCCGTGGCCGGCGATGCTCTCACTCCGGTCCAGCCCTGGCTGCCCGTGGACCTCGCGGCCGAGGCCTGGGCCGACGAAGTTCTGCCTTACTCATCCGACTTCCCCGCCATCCTCATCAATCCCGGCGCCGGTTGGGGCGCCAAGCGCTGGCCGGTGGAACGCTACGCCGCCGTGGCCCAGGCCCTCATCGCCCGCGGCATGCGCGTACTGGTTAACGCCGGTCCCGGCGAGGAGCCGCTGGCCGCCGCCCTCGTTCAGGCAACCGGCGGCGCGGCTGCCCCACTCACATGCTCTCTCGGCCAGCTCATCGCCGTCACCCGCCGGGTTGCGCTTGTCGTCGCCGGGGACACTGGCCCGCTCCACCTGGCTTGCGCCCTCGGCCGGCCGGTGGTGGGAATCTACGGTCCAACCGACCCCAGCCGCAACGGGCCCTATGGAGCGCCCTTCAAAGTCCTGCGCAGTTCCCAGAGCCGCCGCGACCACTCCCGCCGCGCAGAACCCGAGGCCGGCCTGCTGACCATCCAGCCGGAAGAGGTGCTGCAAGCCGCCAACGAACTGCTCGCCGAGGAGAACGCTCCATGACGCAACCCACTCACACCTCACAATCGGACTGGATCGCCCGCTGGCAGCGGGTGGCCCGCCGCATCCGCGTTCCGCTGGGCTTTCTCACCGCGGCCCTTTACCTCTTTGAGCTGTGGCGTCGCCCTCCCCAGCCCGCCGCCGTGGCCTGGAGCCTGGCGCTGGTCGTGCCCGGCTTGTGGCTGCGCGGATACGCCGCCGGCTACGTGAAGAAGAACCGCGAACTCACCGTGACCGGCCCTTACGCGCACACCCGCAACCCGCTTTATCTCGGCTCCATGCTCATCGCCGCCGGATTCGCCCTCGCCCTGCTCAGTTGGCCGGTGGCGCTGCTGCTGGTCTGTGGATTCGGCGCGATTTACATCCCGGTTATCGCCTCGGAGGAGCGCTTTCTGCGCGCCGCTTTTCCCGAATTCGACGGCTATTGCCGCCGTGTGCCCCGGCTGATTCCACGGCTTATCCCCGCACCCAATCCAAAAGAGAAGAGCGCCAACGGCGCCGCCTTCTCCTTTGCGCTCTACCGCAAGCACCGCGAGTACAATGCTCTACTAGGGGCCGCACTGCTCTATCTCAGCCTGCTCCTGCTGCGGCCGGCTCTCAGCGCGCTTGCCCATGGGCCGCGATGAGCGGTTTCCGCGCCGGAATAGTCCAACTCTTCAAGGAGCCATGCCCGACGGTGAAGACGCGCACGCAGACTGCAACGATCGTATGTGCCTTGGCTCTGGCCGCCATGGCTCACGGCCAGCAGTCCGTCACGCTCGCCCCTTTGCGCGCCGGCTTCAGCTTCCCGCAGAAGCAGACCCTCACCTACTCCGTGGACTGGCGCGTCTTCCCCGCCGGCATCGCCGTGCTGCACTTTGAGGCTGCCGGCGACCGCGAGCGCCTGACTGCCACGGCAGACACCATCGGCGCCATCAATCTGATCTTCCACGTCGGCGACCGCTTTCAGTCCACCTTCGACCGCGTAAAAGGCTGCACCTACGAGTTCGACAAGCAAACCGTCGAGGGCCGCCGCCAGATCAACTCCATTCTCAGGCTCGACTACGCCCATTCCATATCCAGCCTCGATGAGAAGAACCTGGTCACCGGGCAGACCAAGCACCTGGAGGCCTCCGTGCCCGGCTGCCTCACCGACCTGCTGACGGGAGTCTATTATGCTTCCTCGCAGCCCATGGCGCTTGGCAAGACATTTGTCATACCGGTGGTAGACGCACAGCGCGCCGTGCCTGTGACCATGAAGGTGGAAGGCCGCGAAGAGATCAAGACCACGCTGGGCGCCTTCAAGACTCTGCGTGTCCAGCCCACCGCCGACGCCGGAGTGGTCAAGAATCGCGGCAACATCTGGATCTGGTACACCGACGACGAGCGCCACCTGCCCGTCCAGATGCGCGCCCGCCTCTTCTGGGGCACCATCACCTTCCGCCTTACCGGCAACGAGAACAAGTAGGCCCCGCGCGGCGCAAAGCCGCCGGTGTACACTTCTTTTCGCGCGCCATCGATCGCCTCCTCCGCGCGGACAAGGAAAACTCCATGCGCAGAAACCCCCTCGTTCTCTCCCTCGTACTGGCCTCCGTCCTGGCGCCCTTCTGCTCAGCCCAGGCCGCCTCTCAACCCAAGCGGCCGATGACCTTTGACGACCTGATGAAGATGAAGCGGCTGGGCGAAACCGCCGTCTCCCCGGACGGCAAGTGGCTGGCCTACTCCGTCACTACCGTCAACCTCCAAAAGAACACCAAGACGGCGGAGCTGTGGATGCAGGCGATCAGCGGAGGCGAGCCGCAAAAGCTCTCGGTAGCCCAGCCCGGCGACTCCGGCCCACAGTTCGCCTCCGACGGCAAGCGCATTCTTTTTCTGAGCGACCGAACGGGCGCGGCGCAGGTGTGGCTGGCCGATTTCGATACCGCCACCGGAGCAATCACGCACCTGCGCAAGCTCACCAACCTCGACCTGGGCATCGACAACGCCCTTTGGTCGCCGGACGGGAAATCGATCGTCTTTACCGCGCCGGTTTATCCGGAGTGCCCGGCCATCCAGCCCAATGACGGCGGCGTGGGCTACCAGTGCAACACCGATCGCGACGAGGCGGCAGCCGATAGCAAGGTCAAGGCGCAGATCTTCACTCATCTGCTCTATCGCCACTGGAACCGCTACACCGGCGACAAACGGAGCCACCTCTTTAGCGTTTTGGTCGAGAACGGTGGAATTCGCGACCTGACGCCCAACGATCCCCACGACATTCCGCCCTTCTCGCTCTCCGACGGTGGCGGCTTTGCCTTCGCGCCGGACTCCAAGGAACTGGCCTTCACCGAAAACCTCGACCCCGAGCCGGCCATCTCGACCAGCGCCAGCATCTTCACGCTGGATTTGACCAACACGGCAGCCAGGCCGGTGAAGGTCTCCACCTCGGCTGGCGGAAACTTCTCGCCCGCCTACTCGCCCGACGGCAAGTACCTCGCCTGGCGTTCCCAGGCCCGAGCCGGCTACGAAAGCGACAAATTCCGGCTCGCCCTGTACGACCGGCAGCAGCGCACATTGGACTATCCTTTGAGTTCTGCCGTTGTCTTCGAGCCCGGTCCTAAGCCGGCCAACTTCGATCGATGGGTTGATGAGTTCTCATGGCAGGATGACTCGAAACGCATCTACTTCACGTCGGGATATGACGGCGAAGCGCCGATTCAGAGCATTTCGTTGGAACCTCTACCGCGTGACGCAGAAATGGCTCTGCACACTTCTCCAGTAGATTCAGACCGCCGTGCCGTTCATAGGCAGCTTGATCGATACGGAAAGATTCGCGGCGAGTGGAGCGGAATCCACGGCGTGATAGCGAATGGAAGATTTAGACTGCTCGGCACCCTAATGCGCGTGGATATGCCTAGCGAAGTGGTTCTCGGCGATCCGCTCGAGATTAATGATTCTGCAAGAACTGCGATCGTGACCTTCGGTACCCCTGGATCGGTTCAGGAGACCACAAAGGCGACTTACGAGCCGACGCTTGTCACCCACCTCAACGACGCCCTCCTTGCCCAGCTTGACCTGCCCGCGATGGAATCCTTCTGGTTCACCGCTGCCGACAAAACCAAGCTCCAGGGCTTTCTCATCCGTCCCCCAGGCTTTGACCCGGAGAAAAAGTACCCAACGAAGTTGCTCATCCACGGCGGCCCGCAGGGCGCGTGGGGCGACTCGTGGAGCTATCGCTGGAATGCCGAGCTCTTCGCCGCCAACGGCTACGTGGTGGTGATGATCAATCCCCGCGGCTCAACCGGCTACGGCCAGGCTGTCGTCGATGGCGTCAACGGCGATTGGGGCGGCAAGCCCTTTACCGACCTCATGCGGGGCCTCGACTACGCCGAGCAGCACTACCCGTTCATCGACACCCACCGCGAATGCGCCCTGGGCGCCAGCTACGGCGGCTACATGGCCAACTGGGTGCTGGGGCACACGGACCGCTTCCAGTGCATCGTCTCGCACGACGGCATGTTCAACCCCGAATCGGCCTACGGCAGCACAGAAGAACTCTGGTTCAACGAGTGGGAGTTCAAGGGCAAGCCCTGGGATTACTACGGGAAGCCGGACTGCAACGGGGTCCCCACGGACAGGTCTTCGTCCGTGGGGTGTGGGGAGAACCCCTTCCGCAAGTGGTCCCCGGCGCTCTCGGCCAAGAACTTCAAGACGCCGACCCTGGTCATCCACGGCCAGCTCGACTACCGCCTCGACGTCAGCGAAGGCTTCCAGCTCTTCACCACCTTGCAGCGCCTCAAAGTCCCGTCGAAGATGCTCTACTTCCCCGACGAAGGACACTGGGTGCTGAAGCCGCAGAACGCGCAACTCTGGTACAAGACGGTGAACGACTGGGTAGACCAGTGGACGAAAACAGGGAGTAGGGAGTAGGGAACAGGGAAAAGCGCCGCTCGTGGAATTCGATTCCGTCAAAAGCGGCCTGAAATGGATCACGATTCGCGGTTCATGTAGTACAAAACTGAAATCGTAGTACAATTAGAGTCATGGGAAGCTCTGTACAGGCACGGCTGGACGCGGAAACGCAGGAGGCGCTTCGGGGGCTGGTGCGCAATCTGGGAATCAGCCAGTCTGAGGTGATCCGCGAAGGCATTCGCTTGATGGAGATGCGGCACACCAAGCCAAAGCACCGCAAGATCATCGGCGTGGGACAATTTGACACGGGAATTCCCGACCTGTCCACGAATCCAAAGCATATGGAAGGCTTCGGCAAGTGAAACCGGTTCTGCTCGACACCGGTTTTATCGTCGCTTTGCTCAATAAGAGCGACGCTTCGCACCTCCTGTGCTGCCGGGTTCACGACACATTGGACCGGCGGTTTGTGACGTGTGAGCCTGTGATTGTCGAAAGCTGTTTTTTGCTCAGAAATGCCCCAGGAGCTATTGAAGCGATTCTGCGGAACGTTGCGGAAGGCATCATCGAAATCCCTTTTAAGCTGGCTTCTTCGGCAACCCAGGTACATCTCCTGCTTGAGAAATATCGCGACCTGCCTGCCAGTCTTGCGGATGCTTCTCTGGTGCAGATGGCGGAGGAGCTCAACATAGCCGATATCCTCACCCTCGACAGACACTTCGCCCACTATCGCTGGCGGCGCAATCGCGCCTTCAACCTGCTGATCCCGCTGGAGTAAGTCCATGCCCTTCGGCCGCAAATCCGCCAAGCCCCGCCCCTTCCTCGACGAAGCCGGCCTCTACGACTACGCCGTGAAGGCCCTCGGCCGCCAGATGCGCTCCGAGGCCGAGTTGCGCCGCCGGATGAGGGCCCGCGTCGAGCCGAACGAGCCGGGCGAGGCCGTTATCGCCGCCGTCATCGCCCGCCTCAAGGAGTACGGCTACCTGGACGACGCCGCCTTTGCCGAGACCTACGCCCGCCTGCGCCAGCAGAATGAAAAACTGGGCCAGCGCCGCGTTCGCCAGGACCTGCGGCAGAAGGGCGTCGGTTCCAAGCTGATCGCCGAAACCCTCGACGCCCGCTACGGCCAGACCAACGAGGAGGCCCTGGCCCGCGAGCATCTGGAGCGCCAGCGCCTGCGCAAGCCGGAGAACGAAAAAGAGACCGCCCGCGTGATGCGCCGCCTGGTCGCTGCCGGTTTCTCCACCGGCGTCATCTACAAGATCCTTCGCCAGTGGGATGTGCCCGACGAAGCGCTGGCCGCCCTCGACAACCTGGACGTAGAGGCGCACGAAGAGTAGGTTTGCGCGCGGCGGCTGGCGATCAGTTGATGGAGACCCGCTCCTCCGCCGCTTCCTGCCTCTGAATCTGCTCCGACTTGGCAGCCGCCAGCCTTCTCCGCTCGAGTTCCCGTTTCACCGCCTCGGCCAGAAATGCCCCGCGCTTGCGAGAGCCGACAAGGGCGTCAATCTCCCTTTTCAACTCCGCCGGCAGCCGGACGAAAACGTACATGATCTCCTCGGCCATGGCATCCTCATCGGCCTGGTTTCCGGAGTCGATCAGAGATATGGGAACCCGGCCTCCCGCCAATTACACTAAGGAGGCCATGCAATTCCGCTCTGGGAACGAAATCCGCGAAGTCTTTCTGCGCTTTTTCGAGTCGAAGGGGCACCGCCGCGTGCACTCTTCCTCGCTGGTGCCCGCCAACGACCCCACGCTGCTGTTCACCAACGCCGGCATGAACCAGTTCAAGGACCTCTTTCTGGGCGCCGAGCGCAGGGACTACTCCCGCGCCACCACCTCGCAGAAATGCGTCCGCGCCGGCGGCAAGCACAACGACCTGGAGAACGTCGGCTTTACCCGCCGTCACCATACGTTTTTCGAGATGCTGGGCAACTTCAGCTTCGGCGACTACTTCAAGCGCGACGCGAT
>Ga0182011_10002369_pt1 | contig 15936 bp, 11 predicted proteins | sample 711E1DmetaG_FD_120481 | JGI IMG/M metagenome (GOLD analysis project Ga0182011, IMG submission 120481) | Permafrost microbial communities from Stordalen Mire, Sweden - 711E1D metaG | ecosystem: Environmental > Terrestrial > Soil > Wetlands > Permafrost | place: Sweden: Stordalen | collected... | reverse complement strand
TCATTTTCCAATAGACGAATTGAGTCACGTACGGTCCTTGATACCAGTAGAGCCGGCTGACTTCCTTGCGTTTCTCAGACGCGCTTGGAACTTGCTCTCCGGCTGCCGCCGAATCTGGCAGGGGCGACCTGCCGGTCGTCCCGAATGCGCGGCAGCGCCTCCCGACCCAGTTCATGCAAGGTGGCACCAAGAAAAGCGTCGCCAGCAGGCTGAAACTGATTCCCAACAGCGCCGTCAGTCCGACTGAAAACAGCGCCGGATGCCGCGCCAGCACGAGCACCCCGACGCCAAAGAGCGTCGTGAGCGCACAGATGGTCACCGCGCCACCCGTGGAGGCCGTACGTTCCTGGTAACCGCGCAGCGGCTCCAGTTCCGCCAGAACCATGAATAAACTGTAATCGCCGCCCACGCCGATGACGAAGATCACGAAGATGAAGTTGGACATGTCAACCGGCAGCCCCAGCAAACCGAGCACTCCGAGCGTCCAGAACACGCCCGCCGCCATTGGCAGCAGCGTGATCAAGACCAACTCCAGCCGGCCGAGCAGCAGATAAAGCAACACCGCATTCAACACCGCAACCAACCCGGCGAAGACCGGCAGGGCGCGCCGCGCGACGCGGGTGATCTCGTCCGCCAGCGCGGTTTTGTTCAGGAGCAGCGCATCGGGAACCTGCCTTTGGCTTGCCTCGCGCAACTGCCGATAGCCCTCACGATCTTTCACCTTGGCAAGGGTGATGATGTAAATCCTTCCATCCTTTTCGTTCCAATAATCTGCTGCCAGACGAGCCAACGCTGAATTCGTCCCTTCCGCCACCTCCGGCAAACTGACCGGCGAAGCGAGACGATCGAGAAACGGTTGAAACGCGCCGGCACGAAATCCGAGGCTGGCCGCCGCCCCCGCGAGCGCGTTGCTGAGATCGCGGCAGCGGGGTTCCGTCCAGAACGCCTGCCAATCGCGCAGGTTGGCCCGGCGCGTCCGCTCCGACGGCATCAACGGCGCAATTGAAGAGAACGATTCGATGGTTCGATTCTCCTGCAACTCCCGCAACGCTGCGCAAATACGCTCGTTTTTTTGCAGCGCTTCCTCGCGGTTCGCGCCGCTTACCACCACGGTCGTCAGCGAGAGGGCTTTTCCCCAGACGGCCCGGATGGCTTCCTCATCCCGCCGCGTTTCCACCGTCACACCGTTTAGCCGGGCGAAGTCACCGTCGAAGCGCAAACGCCACACGCCGACGACACAAACACCGGTGAACAGAAGCAGCAGCGGCAGCATCAGGCGGGCACGGCGTGCCCGCCAGTCAAACAAACGTTGCATCACCAACGTCAGCGGCAGCCTGCGGGCGTTCCCGGCGGCGCCCGCGGGAACGAACAGCGGCAGCACCAGCATCGCGAAAAGCGCCGCCAGCGCCACGCCCACGGCCCCGAACAATCCGAGTTGCCGGTGTCCCGAAACCGGCGAGACGAACATCACCAGGAAGGCGGCCATCGTCGTCAGCGCGCCGAAGGTGAGCGCCGGCACCAGTTGCGCCACCGCCCGGGCGAGCTGTTCGCGGTCTGCCGGCGGCGAATCATCGGTGTGATAAAGCACGTAGATGCCGTAATCCACCGTTACGCCGATCAACATGCTTCCACAGCCCAGCGCCACAGCCGAAACCGGATCGCCGGTCAGGTAAAAAACCACCACCGCACCCAGCGCGCCGAAGAGGGTGGGCAACAATCCCAACAATGCGAGCCAGCGGCGCCGGTATGCCGCCAGCATCAGAACCACGACGGCAACGGTTGCGATCACGCTCGTGCGGGTTGTGTCCTTGCGGATCATCGTCGCGTTGTCGAGCGCCGAGCGATGCGCGCCCGTGATCGCGATTTGAACCGAGCCGTCCGGGAACCGCGATTCGACCGACCGCGCCGCCTTCAGCACGGCGTCCATCAACGCGGCGCTTTTTTTAACTTCAGGCGAGCGGAAGGCGGGTGTGGCGCTGATCAGCACATGCCGCCCATCCGCGCTGGTAATGCGCCCCGCCACGATGCGCGCGTCTTCGGTGCCGGCCTGGAGCGCGCGCAGCCGGAGCGACACCGTGTCGCTGATGCCGGCGGGGTCGGTCTGCGCCACCTCCTTGAACATCAGCCCTTGCGGCTGGCTCATGGCTTTTTTCAGCCACGCCAGCCGTTTTTCCAGCGCGGCAGGCTCCAGCCGGGATTCAAGTTTGTGAAGGTCGTTCGAGGTGAGCAAGGCTGGCAATTGCGCTTGCAGTTGCCCATACACGTCCCGCAGATCGGTGGCGTCAAGATTGTCACGAAGGTCGGCCAATCCGGGAATTTCGCGCAGCGCCGCGTGGATTTGATCGGCGGCCTCAGCCAGGCGGGAAGGATCCGGCGTGGCCGTCTGGACATCCACATAAAGCCGGTCGGCCTGGCGGATGTGTTTGAGCGCCTCGACCTGTTCGGCGATTGCTGGATCGGACATCGGCAGCATGTCGGTGAAATCCTCGTTCAGCTTCAGTTGCCGGCTCAGCAACATGGCGACAACGGCGAACGATCCAGCCAGCAGCAACACGCTCCAACGGTGGCGCGCCAGGAAAAGGTGCAGTTTGACAAATAGTTCAGTCATGGCCGCGAACAGTTTTCGCGCGCGCGAACGCGCGGCCGATCAGCCACGTGGTCAGCGTGCCCAGCGCGCCCGCCAGAATTGCCAGCACGACGCTGCCCAAAAACCACTCGGCGAAATAGAGCGGAATCTGTTTTGCCGCCGTGGCCGGCTCGAAATGGAGCAGCGCCCCGGTGTGGAGGAAATGTCCGAGCAGGAGACCGGCCGCGAGGATGAATGGCGCCGCCAGCGGAAAAGAAACGTTGCTCGCTGTCACCGCGATGGCCTTGTTCAGCCGGAATTTGTGCGCCAGCGCCGCCGCTGCCAGCATTTGAAAACCCCAGATCGGCGCGATGCCGCAAAACAAACCCAATCCCACCGCGGCTGACAGCCGGCCGGTTGTCCCGGTGTGTTCCAAAAACAAATGGCGCAACACCGTCTGAACGCGCTGCCCCCGCGGCAGGTTCTGGAGCTGCCCCGTTGCCAGCAACCTTCGCAACAGGGCCGGCAGACAACACGTCTGCATGGACAGCCGCGAATGCACCCGCGAAATCCGCGCCATGTCACGCCACGGATCGAAATGCGAAAGGTGCGAAGTCGGTGCTGCGTAATCTGCCGAGACCGGTTGCGCCAGCAGCGGCAGGCTGGCCCACGCGGCCTTTACCATGATCTCCAGTTCGAACGCGTAGTGTTCCGACGTTACCCGCAAGCGCCGGGTGGCGGCCAGCGGATAGCAGCGGTAGCCGCATTGCGTGTCGGTCAAACGTTCGCCGGTTTCGAAATGAAACCAAAACGTGGACAACGCATTGGTGGCGCGCCGGCCGAACGGCGCACCCGCCCGCTGCAGGTCGCGAACTCCGATGATAAAAGCATCGGGCCGCTGGCGGCACGCCGCGGCAAAAAGCTTCAGTTCCCCGGTGGCATGCTGCCCATCCGCGTCAATCGTGATGGCGTGGGTAAAGCCCATTTCAGCGGCCCGGGCAAAACCGGCCCGTAGCGCAGCCCCCTTGCCCCGGTTCTGCGGCAGGGTGACCACCGTAACGCCGCCTTCGCCGGCAAGGACGGCCGGCGTGTCATCGGTTGAGCCGTCGTTGACCACGATGACCGGAAACATTTCCTTCGCGCCGCGAACCACGCGCCGCACGGTCAGTCCGTGATTGAAGACGGGAATCACAACACAAATGCGCGGCGGGTTCTCCATGTTTCATTCCCTGAGATCGACGAAATAACGCCGCTTGCGCGAATTGTCGGGCATTTGCAACGATTCAATCTCGGCGGGCGTGGCAACGGTGAGCTGAGGCGCGACTTTGGCCTCGCCTTGAAACCGTTCACGTAACGCCGGAATAATCCTGGCCGGGTCGTCCGCGCAGGACAACTTCACTTCGACACAATCCGACAAATTGTTTTCCCGGCGGACGACAAGAACATAGGCCGACACGCCCGGTGTTGAATCCAGCACGGTCTTCAGCGTCGAGGGGAAGATTGTTGTTCCCTTGATCTTCAGCTTCTGATTTTTCCGTCCCACGATGGGGCCGATGCGAATCGTGTTGCGCCCGCAGCGGCACGGCTCGCGATGAATCGAGGCATAGTCTCCCGTCCGGTACCGCACCAGCGGCATGGCTTCAACGCCGAAGGTTGTGGCCGTCAATTCACCCACCTGTCCATCCGGCACAGGCTGTCCTTGATCGTCCAGCGATTCCAGGAACAGAAGTTCCGGATGCAGATGACCGCCACAGCCGGCTTCACATTCACAAAGCGAAGCCGCAAGTTCCGTGACTCCGTAGGTGGAAAAAGCTCTGGCATTCCAGCATCGCTCGATGGTCTGGCCGGAGCGATTCAATTTGAAGCCGGGATCCCGCACCGTTTCGCCGATGCAAACGGCTTTGCGCACGCCGAATCCGGCGAGAGGGAGTTTTGCCTCCGCAGCTTTTTCCGCCAACCGCAGGAGGAAGGATGGCACACCGACGATGGCCGTTGCCGAAACGCGCCGGAGCATGTCCAGATGCATGGCGGGCGCGGCCGCCCCGACGCGAACGATGGCGCAGCCGAGTTTGCGCAAGCCCAGGAAGTAGGCCATGCCGGCGATGAAACAGCGGTCCATGGCCACGGCGAGCAGCACCGTGTCGGCCTCCGTGAACCCGGCGCAGGCGAAGGAGAGTTCCTCGTTTCGCGCCAGGCGTTCGAGGTCGGATTCGGTGAGCCGCCACACCAGCGGTTGTCCGGTCGAACCGCTCGTGGTGACGATGTCCACGATCCGGCTTTGCGGCACACACAGGAATGCGTCCGGGTTTTCCGAGACCGTCGTTTTGTCCACCGGCGGAATGCGGCTGATTTCGTTCAAGGGCAGGGGATCACGCGGCGACAATCCGGCCCGACGGAAGTGCTCCTGATAAAACGGCGACTGGGCGGCGGCGTAACGAAAAGTATCGGCCCACGCCGTTTGTTGCCGCGCGGCGATGTCGGAAGCGGAAAGCGATGTCTCGTCTTTGGCTGTCATGGTGTTCCAATCTTGTCCATCGGGGCCAGTTTTCCGCGGTGAGTTAAACAAACCTCCGGCCTAAAAGGAACCTATTTTGGCATTGCGGCTTCAGTTGGCTGGCGGGTATTTTCGTCGGCCCATGCCCAGCCGCGTCCTTCTCATCAGTGCCAACCGCTGCACGACGCCCGAACCGGTTTTCCCGCTCGGTCTTGCCTGTCTGAATGCGGCTTTGCGCCAGGCTGGCCACCAAACGCTCTGGCTTGACCTTCTGATCAATGCGGACCGTTTTGCCGAGATGCTAGGCAGCTTCCGCCCGGATTTTGTGGGCATTTCGTTGCGCAACATTGATGACGTGTTCATTCGCAAACGGGAGACGTTCTTTGACGAACTGGCCTCGCTGGGTGCGAATATTCGGCGGCACACGGTCGCGCCCATTATCCTGGGCGGAAGCGGTTTCAGCATTTTCCCGGAACGACTGCTGGAATTGTCCAAAGCGGATTTCGGCATCGCGGGTGAAGGTGAGCCTGGATTTCTTGCGCTCATCGAAGTCCTGAAAGACGGCCGTGATTACCGCAACATCACCGGCTTGGTCTATCGGCAGAACGGCAAAATCCTCACCAATCCCGCCGCCGTCAGTCCACTGGATCGGGAACTGACCGAGGCGGACAGACCTGCCGAGATCGCCGTGCATTATCTGGGCGCCAGCGGCATGCTCAACCTCCAGACCCAACGCGGCTGCCGATTCCGCTGCTGCTACTGCACCTACCCATTGATTGAAGGAAGACTTCACCGCCGCCGACCGCCGGAACTGGTCGCGTCCGAGTTTGAGCGGCTACAGCGGCAGGGCGCAAAGTATGTTTTCATTGTTGATTCGGTCTTCAATTCTTCCGCACGCCACGCCACAGAAACCTGCGAAGCCATCCTGCGACACAACGTAAAAATGTCTTGGGGCTGTTTCCTGCGACCGCAAGGTCTGACACCGGAGTTGATGGACCTGATGGCGCGGGCCGGATTGACGCACATTGAGTTCGGCTCGGACAGTTTCTCCAACACCACGCTGGCGGCTTACCACAAGGATTTTACTTTCGACGACATTCTCCGCTCGAACGAACTGGCCCGGCAAAGAAAAGTCGCGTGTTGCCATTTTTTGATTTGCGGCGGGCCCGGGGAGACATCTGCCACGTTATGTGAAAGTTTTGAAAATTCCCGCCAGCTTAATGCCGCCACCATTGTGGCGGTGGTGGGGATGAGAATCTATCCAGGCACGCACCTGTATCAACAGGCCGTTGCGGAAGGGCGTATCAACCGGGATGCCGATTTGCTTGCGCCAACCTACTATCTGGCCTCCGGGCTGACGGAGGAAATGGTGTTTGCACGACTCCATGAATTTGCCCGTCTTTCGTCAAACTGGATTGTCGGCAATCCCGTACCCGGTTATACGAACCTGGTTCAACGGTTGCGAAAACGCAGCGTGACCGGGCCATTCTGGAGTTATTTCTCAACCATGCAGCGCCTGCGACAGCCAGGTGCCGCCTTGTCCCATACCTGAAACACCTCCTGCTCATCTCGCCAGTCGCAAAGAACAGTTTGCAGGCGTTGGGCAACTGCGAAGCCTGCCGTCAACTCACCCGGCAAATTCTGCGTGTTTTCGTACTGGAAGTCTGCCGGCATCCCGATTAGTGGTTTCACTTCGTGCTCGTGTGGCCGGAATGGCCGCAAAGCCAATAAACTGCACAGAACGGACTTGCCAAAGTCAGGCGCGTTTGGCCACTCTTCGCCTGCTGGTTGCACGCAAACTATAATCACCAGGAGATATCTATGAAAAAAATTCTATCATTTGCCATGCTAACGTATGGACTGACCGCCTTCGCTGCGGATGCGCCCCAAAAGAACCCTCTGCTGGCTTCCGACAAAGTGGCATGGGCGGGACTGGATTACTCGATGGTGCGCATGATCGGGCCGAACGACTTCCGGAATCCTGAAGAGATTTTCCCACGCATGCCGGAAAGCTGGAACAATCTTTTTGTGAGGGAACGGATTCGTAAATTGAGCAAAGAACTCGGAAAACAAGTTTTGGTTGACACCGGCGGGATGGCCGAACGCAATGCCTTGGCCACCGCAAAGCAAATCATTCCCACCGGCGGGCCGGAGGATGTCACTGAAAAATCTCATATCACCCCGAATGACATCGCTGCGGCGGTCAAATCCTACAAGCTGGAGAACAAGAGTGGACTGGGGTTGGTTTTTATCGTGGATCGCCTGGTCAAACCGACGGCTGATGGAGCGGTTTATGTCGTCTATTTTGACATTGCCTCACGTGAAGTCATTTCTTCAGAACGCAAAATCGGATGGGCAGGAGGAGCGGGTTTTCGGAACTATTGGTTCGGTGTCATCAAGAATGTGGAGGCCAAATTAAAAAGAACGCCCCTTAACCCAACTTCAAGCAAGGGGCATAGATGATCACCGAATACTGGTTGCAGTTGTTGAGAAATATTCCCGATTGTCGGCAGACCTTGGGGTTATGATCGAAGCGGATGGACATCAATTAAAAATCCACGATTTGTGGCAGGTCGCACATCGGCGGGACAAATTAAAGCTGGCCGATTCAGCCCGGGAACCCATGCGCCAAAGCCGGGCGCTGGTGGAAAAAGTGGCCGCCGAGCCGCGCGCGGTTTACGGCATCAACACCGGCTTTGGCCCGCTCAGCGGCACCCGCATCTCGCCGCGGGACCTTCAACAGCATCAACTCAACCTGCTGCACCACCTGTCGGTCGGGCAGGGCGCGTTGTTTTCCGCCGTGGAAACCCGGGCCATCATGGCGGCACGGGCCAACGCCCTGGCACGCGGATTTTCCGGCATCCGTCCCGAAGTGGTCGAATTGCTGATTGCCGCGCTCAACTGCGATATTCTCCCTGAAATTCCCTGCGAAGGGTCTGTCGGGGCCAGCGGTGACCTCGCTCCGTTGGCGCACATGGCGCGGCTGCTGGTCGGTCTGGGCGATGTTCGCGTGGGTGAGAAACGGTTGCCCGCCACCGAGGCTTTGCGGCAGCAGGACCTAAAGCCCGTCACCCTCCAATGCAAGGAGGGTCTTGCGCTCGTCAACGGGACCTCGGTAATGACGGCGCTGGCGGCACTGGCGGTGCAGGAGGCAGGCGCACTGTTGAGTTGGATGGAACTGCTCACCGCGTGTCTGTTCCAGGCGTTGCCGGCATCGCCAGAAGTTCTTTGCAAACAAGTTCACATAGCGCGCGGCTTTCGCGGGCAGGCCGCGGTCGCCGACCGCATGGCACAACATCTGCGCACGCACCCGCGGTTCTGCCGCGAAATTGACGAGCACGCGTGGGGTTCCCACGCCAAGCCGGTGGAGCCGGGCGTGGAGATTCAAGACCCATATTCCGTGCGTTGCGCGCCGCAAATCCTCGGGGCGTTTCAGGAAGCGCTCTGGCATATCGAAGGAGTCGTCACCCGCGAGCTGAACGCCTCGACGGACAACCCGCTCGCCTTCCCGCAAACACAGTCCATCATTCACTGTGGCAATTTCTACGGCCAGCAGATCTCGATGGTCTGCGATTATCTGCGCCTCGGCCTTGCAAAGAGCGCGCTGCTTCTGGAGCGGCAGCTTGAGCGCCTGGTGAACTGGCGCTACAGCCAAGGACTCCCGCCACTCCTCTCGGGCGGCGATCCCGGATTGAATTCGGGTTTCATGGGGGTTCAACTGCTCGCCACGTCACTGGCCGCCGAATGCCGCATCCTGTGTACGCCCGCTTCAGTGCAAACCATCCCCACCAACGCGAACAACCAGGATGTCGTGAGCATGGGCACCATCTCAGCGCGCATGACACGCGACCTAACCGGCAAGGCCTGGAAGCTGGTGGCCATCCAGGCGTTGGCGCTGGCACAGGCCGCCGATTTGCGCGGCGGCGATGTCATGGGCGGACACTACCGCGAATTGCACCGGTGGGTCCGGGAGATTTCGGAAAAACTCACCGCAGATCGGCCATTGTTCGAGGACATCGCCCGGGTTTGCGAATGGTTGAAGTCCGCGGAAGTCCAAACGCAGGTTCTTCCTCCACGGCCATTGCCTCCGGATTGAGTCCGGCTTTGGGCGCATCCGCGCGCTGCCCCCGTAGCGGCAGCCATCTTTGGCTGCCGTATCGCCCGGCTTCCAGCCGGGTGGTCTGATGGGGAAGCGAGTTTATGACGCGGGTTCGTTTTTGTGGCTCGGGCGGCAGGGATGCCGCCGGATACGGCAGGCAGGATGCCTGCCCCTACAAATTGGGGGCGGTGCGCGGATGTGCCCCCCGGCTTTTCCGCCGGCCAAATGAGATTGACACCCCTACCCGTTTCAGGCAGGGACTCATGCCAGCGAATCCACGGATCATGTCTCATTCAACGCCCAACAAGTTGCACGCAGCCCCACACCAAGCGTCCAGTAATGCTTCAGCATTGCGCTGGTCAGGCCGCACCCGCGGCGGCTATTTCGGGAACTGGTTTTTCGTCCAGATCATTCGCATCCTCGGCGTGCGTTGGGCCTACGCGTGGCTCGTGTTCGTCGCGGCTTACTTCACGCTGGCCAGTCCGGCTGCCTACCACAGTTCCGTGCAGTTTCTTCAGCGTGTCCGCGGCCCGCAACCGTTCTGGAAATGGCCGGTGCTCGTGTACCGCCACTTTTTTTCATTCGGTGTCACCTTGCTGGACCGACTCGCGGTGATCACGGGCCGGAGCCGGATCGGATGCCGCTTTGAAGGCGAACCGTTGTTCCGGGAATTTCTCGACCGGGGAAAAGGGATCATCCTGCTCGGTGCGCACGTTGGCAGTTGGGAAATCGGCGGCCACCTGCTCGGCCGGCTCGGCAAAACCGTCAACGTTGTGGTGCTGGAAAAGGAGGAGGTGCGCCTGCGCCGATTGTTCGACCGCGCGTTGCAGGCAAAACAGTTCCGCCTGCTGGCGACGGACGAACATCCGCTGCGCAGCATTCCCATAGCGGCGGCGCTGCGGCGTGGCGAAATCGTTGCGTTGCTGGGCGACCGCTCTTTTGGCGGCGCAGATTTGCCCGCGCCGTTTCTCGGCGGCATCGCGCATTTTCCCATTGGTCCGTATCTGCTGGCCGCCGTCAGCGGGGCGCCAATTTTTCAGGTGTTCGCCGTGCGCGAACGCATCGGTCACTACCGTTTTTTTTCCTTCCCGGCCAAGTTCATTGACAGGGAAGTTTTACGCGCCCGCCGGGAAATTTTGCAGCCGCACGTCGCCGAGTACGCCGGGCGCCTTGCCGAAGTTGCGAAACAATATCCGTTCCAATGGTTCAACATTTATCCGTTCTGGGAGGACGCTTCCACAAACGCCCCGGTGGCGGCGTCCAAAACCAGCACCGGCAATCCTTTGACTTCCGCCAATCACCTGTCATGACGAAACCCGTTTCTCCCGCCCGTAACCGTTCCGCCCGCGGCGGCCCGCCGCGGCCGTATCTCGAGGAAAAAACCAGCCTGCCGGTGCGGTTCAACGAAGTGGACGCCCTGCACATTGTCTGGCACGGGCACTATGCGAATTATTTTGAGGAGGCCCGGCGCGCGTTTGGCCGCCGTTACGGAGTGGATTACACCACCTTTATCGAGCACCACGTTGCCGTGCCGGTCATCCATCTCCACGTGGATTATCTCACGCCGGCGCGGCTGCCGGACTTGCTGAAGGTTTCCGCGCGCCTTTTCAAATCCAAGAGCGCACGGCTGGACTTCGATTACGAAGTCCGTCGCGGGAGCGACGGCGCCTTGCTGGCCACCGGCAACACCAGCCAGGTTTTTACTACTCCGGCGGGCGAACTGATTTTGAACTGGCCCGCGTTCATGCTGGAACGCCTCAAAGCCTGGGAACCGCTGTGGACGTTGCCGTGAACGAACCCGCCGTCGCGATCGCCGGTTGCGGCGCCATTACCGCGCTGGGGATCGGAATCGAACCGCTCCAACGGGCATTACCGGCCGGCACCAGCGGTCTGCGCAACCGCGAATGCACCGTCGGCAAAACCAGACAGGCCATCATCGCCGGCTGGGTGACCGGCGAAACGCTCGATCAACTTCGCGCCAGCGATCCCGGTCACGCCGGTTCGCGCGCATTTCTTTTCGCCCGCGCCGCGTTGAAACAAGCCGGACAAAATGCGGGAAACCTGCTGGATTCCGTTCCGCCGTCAAAACGCGGGTTGGTGCTCTCGACCACCAAGGCCGGCATTGATGCCCTCGAAAAATTGGTCCGCCACCTGCCCTGTTCACCCATGGCTCAACGGCACATTCAACCCGCTTGGCTTGCCGCCGACCTCGCTGTCGCCTGCGCCGCCGGTGGACCGGTGCAATGTGTTTCCGCCGCCTGCATCTCCGGCTTGCTCGCGATTCAACAGGGTGTGGCGCTGATTCGCCGCAACCTGGCTGATGTCGTCTTCGTTGCCGGGGTGGATTTGATTTCGGACTTTGTGCTGGCCGGCTTTGTTTCGTTGAAGTCGCTCGATCCCGAAGGTTGCCGTCCATTTGACAAGGCGCGCATCGGGTTAAGTTTGGGTGAAGGCGCAGGTGCGATTCTGTTGGCCCGGTGCGATTTGCTCCCGTCACCGTCCGTGCGGGTATCCGGCTGGGGCACGAGCAACGATGCGAACCATCTCACGGGTCCGTCGCGCGATGGCTCGGGTCTGGTGCTGGCCATCTTTCGCGCACTGGCCCGGGCCGGAGTTGCGCCGGATTCGATTGACTACATCAACGCCCACGGCACCGGCACACCTTACAACGACAACATGGAGGCGCTGGCGCTCCGCGCCGTCTTCGGCCGGCGCGTGCCGCCGTTCAGTTCCAGCAAGGGAATGCTCGGCCACACGCTCGGCGCGGCGGGAATTCTGGAAACCATTCTCTGTCTGGCCGCGATGCAGGCGCAGTTGCTTCCCGGAACACCACGTCTGCGGGAACGCGACCCGGCCGCACCGGAATCATTGCTCGACCATTCGCGTCCCGCATCCGGGCTCCGGCGAATTTTGAAAATCAACTGCGGCTTTGGCGGCACGAATGGCGCGCTGGTTTTGGAAAGGGAACTGCCGTGAACCCTCCCGCTATTCTCGCCGCCAGTTATCTCGGCCCCGAAGGCCATGGCAATGACCTCACCGGCCTGCGTGCCTGGCCGGCATCGTTGAATGAGGCCTTGCAGCGCGGCGAATTGGACGGCTTGCATTGGTCGCTGGTGTCCGATTCCGATCCTTCACGTTTCGCCCGCATGGACCTGATGTGCCGGCTGGGCCTCATGGCAGCGGAACTGCTTGATGCGGGTTTCGACGCGATGCCGGAAGCGCGGCGCGAGCGCATTGGCGTGTGTGTTGAAACCTTTGCCGGCTCGCTGGACACCGACATCCGCTTCGCGCAAACGCCCCGACCGAGCATTTTCGCTTACACCCTGCCGAGCACGGTCATCGGCGAGATTTGCATTCGTTACCGCCTTAAAGGGCCGGTGTTGTGCCTTGTCTCGGCGGATGCCGCCGGTAACAACGCCGCCGTCGAAGCCGCCGAGTGGTTGAAGTTGGGCGATGCAGGCGCCTGCCTATGTCTCAGTTGCGAAGCCTTGGACCGCAAGACCGCCGTTGCCGCCGGATTGCCCGGCCATTTGCCGCCGGACGGCTGGCACGCTTGCGCGTTACTTATAGGCGGACGGGAGGGCGCGCCGCGCGAACGTCCTTTCGCAGCCGGATCGCTCGTGGAAATTTGCCGGAAGCTGTGTTCCAAACCGAAACGCGCTTGCTAAAACATTTTGCCGGAAGCTATGCTCTTGCAGTCCGGTTATTAGAGTTATGGAAAACCTGATTGAAGAACTGAAATCCAAAATTATCGCCGGCTTCAGCCTCGAAGGGGTGTCGCCGTCGGACATTCAGACGGATGAACCGCTCTTTGGTGTGGGCCTCGGACTGGATTCGATTGACGCTCTCGAACTGGTGGCAATTCTGGAACAGGACTACGGCATCATCATTCAGGAACGCCAGGTTGCCGACAAAGCTTTTGCCTCGGTGCAGGCACTTGCTGAATTCGTTGCGGCCAACCGCAAACCATGCTCCAGCGAATCCCAGTCATAACTGGAACGGGAATCATCAGCGCCGCCGGTTGTGGCATTGGCCGGGTCTGGGAATCCATCAGTACAGGACAATCCGGCCTTGGGCCGCTCACGCTTTTCTCCTCGCCGCGTTACGCACATCATCCTGTCGGCCAAGTCCGGGAAGACGTGGACGCGCTGGCCGGCCGGGTGCGCGGCTCGCGCTCGGACAAACTGGCGTGGATCGCTGCGCGGGAAGCTCTCGCCGCTGCCGGGCTGGAATCCGGCCCGGACGCGCTGAATCCGGAGCGCATGGGTGTGATGCTCGGCTGCACGGTCGGCGGAATGTTGAGCACCGAACAAGTTCTCACCTGCCTGTTACGCGGGCTGAAGCGGCGGTTCGGACCGCTCCGATTTCACGAATGCGCCGGCGGGACGGATTTATGCGCGCGAAAACTCGGCGCGCTTGGCCCGTGCGCCACCGTATCCACCGCCTGTTCCGCTGGCGCGATGGCAATCCTGGCCGCCGCGGAGTTGATCGAGCAGGGCGAAGCCGATTTGATGCTGGCGGGCGGGACGGATTCGCTTTCGCGACTGACGTTGAACGGATTTGGATCACTGCTGCTGCTCGATCCTGAGGGCTGTCGTCCTTTCGATGCGCGGCGTGCTGGCATCAGTCTTGGTGAAGGCGCGGCGATGCTCGTGCTGGAAGCGGAGGAATCCGCCCGCGCACGCGGTGCGCCTGTACTGGCCCGGCTCGCCGGCTGGGGCGCGAGTTGCGATGCCTTTCACGCTACCGCGCCGCATCCGGAAGGGCGGGGTGCCTGCGCCGCGATACAAAGCGCGTTCGAGCGTGGCAGTATTCAACCCGCCGATATTGACTACGTGAGCGCTCACGGCACCGGCACGCCGGACAACGACGCGATGGAAATCAGGGCGTTGAAGCAAATCTTTGGTGACCGCCTGCCGCCGGTGGCATCGGCGCAACGATTCTTCGGCCATACCCTCGCGGCCAGCGGCGCAATCAAGGCCGTCCTTGCGGTGCAATCGCTCCGCGAGCAGGCCGTTCCCGGCACACCCGGTTTTGAAGTCGCCGATGACAAGCTGGGCCTGGAGCCGGTGAAGGAATTCCGCGCGCAATCCGTCTCGCGCATCTTGAGCAACTCATTCGGTTTCGGCGGCAACAATGTGGCGCTGGTGTTCGCGGTGCCGGTGATCTCAAATCCCAAATCCCAAATCCCAAATCCCAGTCAGAGCCTCCTTGCGTCGGCTGCTACAAAAAGAGGCTTTGCCATTCTCGGCGTTGGCGCAGTCAGCGCGGCTGGGAATTCACTCGCGGAAATCGCAACAGCATTTCGCAACGGCGGCGCGGTTGCTTCGTGGTTTGATGTTCCCGCCGCATCCCCGCCGGGCAAGGCGCGCGTCTATGCCTGCGGCGCATTCGGCGCGGAACAATTCATCGAACCGGCCAAGCGCCGCAAGTTGAGCCGGATTCAACAAATGGTCCTCGTTGCCGCGCGAAAGAGTTTCAACTGCGCCGCCGCCGCTGTTGCGCCGGAAAAAATCTGCGTCGCCATTGGCACCGGACTCGGCTCACTCAACGACACGGCGGCCTTCGTGGAGAACATGATTTTGAAAGAGGAACGCGCGCCGCGTCCGATATTTTTCACCAGCTCCGTTCACAACTCGCTTGCGGCACAAATTGCCATTGAGCTGAATTTTCCCGGTCTCAACTCCACGCCGGTTCAGCGTGAGATTTCCTTCGAGACCGCGCTCTGGCAGGGCGCGACCGAACTAGCGTCGGGCCGCGCGGAACTTGCGCTCGTTGGCGCGGCGGATGAACTGAATCAATACCATCTCGCCGCCGGAATGCGCTGGGGCTGGTGGCGCGAATCATCGCCGGAAATCCAACCGTTTGCCGGTGCTCTGAAAAATCGTGAACGTCCGCTGCCGGGCGAAGGTGGCGTGGTGGTCACGCTCGGCCGCGCGGAAAATGCGGTGTCCCCGCTCGCATTCGTTTCCGCCATCCGCATCGGCCGTTCGGAAAATCAGAATGCCGGGGCCGAGGCGCGCTGGATTTTGCGGACGCTGGAGCGCGATGGCATTGCTGCCGGCGACGTGGATTTGCTCCTGACCGGCGCGAATGGTTCGGCGAAGCTGGACGACTTTTATCGCGCCGTTGCCGGGGCGTTGTCGCGGCTGGCCGGGCGGAACATTGCTTGCGGCGCTTACAAGCACGCCTGTGGAGAACATCATTCCGCGCCGGTCTTTGGTTTTCTCACGGCGGTCGGCCTGGTGCGCGGCGAAATCGCGCCGGGATTTTGCACCGTGGACAAAACGGTTTTGCCTGGTGCGTGCCGGACGGTTGTGCTGTTCACCTTTTCAACGACGGGAACGAAAGGAATGTGTTGCATCCGCGCCTAACCAGATACCGGATGATTCTCGGCACCACGCTCGTTGCGGCGGCGTTGATTTTTATTTTTGTCCACGGCGCGGCGCTCTTTTGGTGGCTCGCGGCGCTCTGCTCGCTCTCCGGCCTGTGTGTCGGGCTGGGCGTGTCGTTCCCGCAATGGCGGATGTTTGGCGAGAGCATTTGCGCCGGGGTGACAAAACGGAAAATTGTCGCGCTGACGTTCGACGACGGCCCGAACGCGGAGAACACGCCGGCATTGCTCGCGTTGCTGGCGGAGCGAAAGGTGCGCGCCACATTTTTTTGCATCGGCGAACGCGTCGCCCGGCAGCGGGAACTGGCGAAACGCATGGTGGCGGAAGGCCATGAAATTGAAAACCACACCTTTCAACACTGTCCGTGGACGAACATTTTTTC